>ENA-OREM01000422-OREM01000422.1-marine-metagenome-genome-assembly--contig:-NODE-422-length-30687-cov-6.525221_pt1 | contig 30687 bp, 50 predicted proteins | sample MGYA00248623_ERZ508561 | MGnify/ENA primary metagenome ERZ508561 (study PRJEB26227, sample SAMN06264494) | marine metagenome | isolation source: Columbia River Estuary | place: USA:Columbia River Estuary...
TGTCCACAGCATGTACAAGATCGTATATGGCAAGAATTAGATGCTTTTAGAGAACGTGGCATGAAAGACTTACTACGTTATATGATCTATCTTGTAGACTACATGCGTGAGCACGACATTGTATGGGGCGTAGGTAGAGGATCAAGTGTAGCAAGTTATGTGCTATATTTGATAGGTGTACATAAAATTGATAGTATTAAATATGAATTAGATTGGCGTGAATTTTTAAGATAAATATGCATATAACAGGAGAATACAATGGCTAAGACACAACATAGATCATTAAGAGGCAAAGTCGTAGATATGGACATGCTTTCTAAAAGAAACGAACTAACACCAGCAGTAGGTAACGCTAGAGTAAATGCTCGCGGAGACGAACTAGGCGCAGGTGGTAAGATTGTTAAATCAAGAGACGAAGTTGTACAAGAATATTACAACTCAAACGTAGCAGACTCAACTGGGCCTGCAAGAAAAGCATCAGCACCGGTTGCAGATGTTGTACCAGACAAACCAAAAAAAGCAACGAAAAAAACAACAAAGAAACCTGAACTTTCTGCTGAAGAAGAAAAGATGTTCGAAGAATTTGATGACGAATGGGTAGAAGACGCAGACGGTAACTTTGTTCCAAAAAAATAGGAGATACTATGTCAGATAACTTTGGCGGTGGATATAAAATTACACCTCAGATAGAAGGAACACTATCACCGATTAATGATCGTGTGATAGTAAAGAACATGCACTTCGGTGAACAAAAGACATCAGGCGGATTAATTATATCTAATGATGACGGCACTACACGTGGTATCTATCCACGTTGGGGACAAGTGCATAAAAAAGGTCCTCGTAATGAAGAAAACTACGGACCAGGTGATTGGGTATTAGTAGAACACGGGCGCTGGACTAGAGCTGTTAAAATTGACGAAGGTGAAGGCGAAATGGAACTACGCATGGTAGAAGCTGAAAGCATCCTTGCTACGTCAAACGAAAAACCAGAAGGTGTTCGCATTGGAGCAGAATACGGCGACGGTGAACATGCTACTATTGATCCATCAACTTTTATTAACTCGTAAGGATTAATCATGGCAATTGATCCTCAACGACTTAGAGAAATAAAAACTGCTGACTTGGAAGCAAGACTAGCTAGTATGGATAAAAACTTGTTTTTTATCGATGATAGAAAAATGCAAGAAAATGCAATTAAGACAATGGCAATACTACAAGCTGAAATCGAACGAAGGAAAGTAGAAGGTAGATGACTACAAACGTTTTTAAAGATATAGACACATTTGCAACAGCATGTGACCAACCTCCTAGTGTTTCAAATTATAATATGTATTTGAGTCTTATTGACGAAGAGTACGGAGAACTAGTAGAAGCAGTAAAAGCAGAAGATCGTGTAGAGCAACTAGATGCACTAATTGACATCCTAGTTGTTACATTAGGTGCAATCCGTGCAGGCAGCTTTGAAGGTGAAGGTGCTTGGAAAGAAGTAATGGCAACAAACTTTGCTAAGATTGATCCGGACACAGGCAAAGTGCGCAAACGTGAAGATGGCAAAGTCCTAAAACCAAAAGGCTGGAAAGCACCACAACTAGAACAATTTGTCGGAAAAGACGGAGGAGATTTTTAATGAATATTGACTTACTTAAAGCACTGTGTGAAACTCCGGGTATCGCAGGTAATGAAGAACGTGTAAGACGTGTTATTACACACGAGATCATGCACATTGACATAGATAAGTTTGAGTTTGATACAGATCCTATGGGCAATCTAATTGTGCATAAACCAGGAACTGGTACCAAAGTACAACTCCTATGCCATATGGATGAGATTGGGTTTATTGTTAACTATGTTAGCGACGAAGGATTTATTCACGTACAGCCATTAGGTGGATTTGATGCACGTAACTTGTTCTCACGTAGAGTGCTAGTATGCACAGACGATGGAGATATTAAAGGTGTAATGAATCCAGCAGGATTACCAGTACATTTAGCAAAGCCTGAAGATAGAAAGAACGTTCCGGCGCCTGACGAGTTTATGATTGACATCGGACGTGGCAAAGATACAAAAGACTTTGTCAAAGTAGGTGACTGGGTTGTAATGGATGAGCCGTTCTTAGAAATGGGCGAGAATAGACTTGTAAGTAAAGCATTAGACAATCGTATCGCTTGTTGGCTAGGTATTGAAACACTTAGAAACTACAAAGGTGATGCTGACTTGTATGTTGTATTTACTGTACAGGAAGAAGTAGGACTACGTGGAGCACAAACTGCATCGCATAGTATTGCTCCTGAAATTACGCTAGGCTTAGACACAACGCTTGCGTGTGATACACCCGGTGTACCAGGTAGGCAAACTACAAGCACACTAGGCAAAGGCGTATGTGTAGGTATTCGTGATGGTAGTATGATTGCGCACAAAGAAACTGCTAAACAGCTAATGTCAATTGCTGATGAAAGAGAAATACCTTATCAGCGTAAAGCATCAGCAGCAGGTGGCCAAGATGCAGCAGCAGGACAACGAGCAGGCAATGGTTCGAGAGCAGTAAATCTTGCAGTAGGAACACGCTATATTCATACAGTAACAGAAATGGTAGACAAAAGGGATTTGCAAGCAGCACTAGACCTGACAATTGCATTTTTAGAAGAATGCTAGACGATACTATATTTGAAAACTTTCAATGGTATGATTTTGTTGTTATCTTTATGATGTCACATCTCCTGTCAGTGTTATTAATTGTAACACTGATGGGCGGTGGCTTTATAACAGGCATAATGTTAGCCTTAGGTTGGGAAGTGTGGCGTTTTTATGAACGTGCTCGAGCGAAAATGGTTGACACCTAGTACTCTCTATGTTATAGTAACGTATAACAAAGAGGTGCAACATGTCTAAGTATGGTCCTAGAATTTATCCTAGCGATATTGTCAGTACTAAATCACACTGGGCTGTTGGCACAGTGTGGAATGCTGAAGGCAGCAAAGGCACTTACAATATTGAAATGCTAGACAAAGGCTTTACTTGTGATTGCCCTGCATTTAAGAAGTGCAAACACATAAAAGCAGTTGAGGATAGATTTGATGAAAATACCGCAGAATAAAACAGGCATAGGCACAGCTGGTGCAGCAGGTGTTGCACTAATGGTGCTGCATATTACTGGATACTTAACAGGATGGGCTTGGCCTATTTTATATGTTTTGTTACTTTTAAGTGGCATTGGATCAGAGCAGGGGAAGAAATGAGCTGGACAATAACATCAACATTTAGTAAGCCTAATCCATTGAGACCCGATGACGGACTGGAATGGAACGGACTTGTCGTAGACACTCAAGAAGAAGCTAATGAGTGGTGGAGAACTAAAACTAGGGCATACGCTCCGATAAGAAGAACACACGTAATGACTGATCCTGATGGAAACGTAGTAAAGGTAGAATTCACATGAAGATGTTTAAGACACTAGATTTTAAGCCAGTACGGCCTGAACACTGGCAAGCAAAACAACAGTTTGGCAAATACCAATTAAGTGTTGTTTTACTGCCAGGTAACACTCTATACGAAGCAGCTGTCTTTGATGACGATTTATTTGTACAGTTGCCGGGTATACACGATAACGACGATGTCATTCCAGGCTTGACACCTGACGCAGTTGATGCTATAATGATTAAGTTAAAGTTAGTAGAGATGGCACAATGATACATGCAATGATTGACCTCGAGACACTTCACACTACTCCGCAAGCAGCAGTGCTAACAGTGGGTGGTGTGAAGTTCGATCCACTAAGCGACTCAGAACCGCATAGCGAGTTTTACTACAAATTAGATTTGGACACACAAAATCGTGACACTAGTGATGATACTATTGCATGGTGGAGCAAGCAGGATCCAAAGATACAAGAAGAAGCTTTTAGTGCAGAAGGTCGAGAGCATATGGATGTGTTCTTAGACAGCTTGCCCAAATGGATGGTAGGTGTTGATGTGCTGTGGGGACACGGCTATGGATTTGATATCACTATTATCGAAGACATGCTAAAACAACGTGGCAAACCTACGCCTTGGCAGTTTTGGCAAGTGCGTGATTCACGTACACTATTCTCAATGGCAAAAGTAGATCCACGTAAAGCAATGCAAAGTGACTTACACAACGCACTAGCAGATGCTTACTTTCAAGCAAAAGGTGTACAAATGGTATACAAGGAGCTAGGTATTGTCCGATAAAGAAACTATGAAAAGAATGCAAGAGTTGTTTGAGCCAATTGAGCAACAAATTCTAATGTGTGATAGCGCAGAAGAAGTACTAATGTTAGCATCTGTCATGTTAACAAAAACTATTACAATATTTGATGCACAAATCGGAGAAGCTGGGCGTAGAGAAATTATTAACGGATACGGATATGGCAGGCCCAATTAATAAATTACAACAACTAATGATTATTACTGCTGAAGAATGTGGTGAACTTACACAGGTGTGTAGTAAAACTGTGCGAAAGTTTAAAACAATAGAAGAAGCAAATGATCAAACAAATAAAAAAGCAGTAGAAAATCATAAAAAACTAGTAGAAGAACTAGGTGACGTATTCTGTATGTTAGACCTTATGGTAGAAAACGGAATGGCAACTTGGGAAGAACTAGGTGACAGACTTGCTGTGAAAAGAAAGAAATTAGAAAAATGGAGCGATTTAATTAATGACTAAAAACACAAAAGCAGCAGGCAAAGCACCGGCTGGACCGCCAATGCAACCTGGACAAATGATGTGGGAAGCAGGCATCTACTATATGGCAGATGGATTTACATACGAATCGACAAAGCCAATTGTAAACTGGATTATTGAAAAGAACTTACTTCCTTCAAAAGAGCGTCCAAAAGAACTTACACTTATTATTAACTCACCAGGCGGTAGCGTACATGCTGCATTTGCGTTGATTGATACTATGAAAGGGTCTGCTATTCCAATTAAAACTGTAGGACTAGGACTTATTGCAAGTTGTGGTGTGCTTACATTTATGGCAGGCAAAAAAGGTAAGCGTATCTTAACACCTAACACAAGTATCCTGTCGCATCAGTATAGCTGGGGTAGCGGTGGTAAAGAACACGAACTCTTTGCTCGTGTACGTGAGTTTGAACTATCAAGCGAGCGCATGATTGAACACTATAAAAAGTGTACAGGACTAAAAGAAAAAGTCATCCGTGAGATTCTGTTGCCTGCCCAAGACGTTTGGTTAAGCGCAGAAGAAGCAGTTAAGTATAACATCGCAGACGAAATTAAGAGTGTATATTAATGAAAGAGCTATGGGTAGAAAAGTACAGACCTAAAACTGTAGACGGCTATGTGTTTAGAGACGAAGCACAGAAGTCGCAAATTTTAGGATGGATAAAAGATCAATCAATTCCGCATTTGTTGTTTAGTGGCAATGCTGGTATTGGTAAAACTACCCTAGCAAAACTTTTGTTAAATGAACTTAATACTAATCCGCTTGACATACTAGAGATTAACGCAAGTCGTACTAACTCAGTAGACGATGTACGAGATAAAATTACAAACTTTATTCAAATGATTCCGTTTGGTGATTTTAAATGTGTGTTACTAGATGAAGCGGATTACTTATCTCCAAATGCACAAGCAGCACTACGTGGTGTTATGGAAGAATATCACGAAACTGCAAGATTTATTTTAACGTGTAACTATCCGAATAAAATTATTCCGGCGCTACACAGTAGATGTCAAGGCTTCCATATTGCCAAAGTAGACCAAACTGAATTTACAGCTAGAGTTGCGACTATTCTTATTACTGAAGGCGTAACTCCAGACTTAGATACTCTTGATACGTATGTAAAAGCAACATATCCAGATTTGCGTAAATGTATTAATACAGTACAAATGAATTCAGTTGACGGTGTGTTAGTAAAACCTAACGAAGGTGACACTGGCGAAGCTGATTGGAAACTAAGCATGGTAGAGCTATTTAAGGCAGGCAAGATCACTGAAGCACGTAAGTTGCTATGCGGCGCAGTACGTCCAGAAGAAATGGAAGACATATATCGCTGGTTATACGAAAACTTAGAAATCTTCGGATCAGAAGATAATCAAGATACAGCAGTACTAATTATTAAGCAGGGGTTAGTAGATCATACACTAGTTGTAGATCCAGAAATTAATTTGGCTGCTACATTAATTAGATTGGCAAGGATTGAATGACATATATTGTAAACGATGCATGTATTAAGTGCAAACACATGGACTGTGTAGAGGTTTGTCCAGTAGATTGTTTTTACGAAGGTGAAAACATGTTAGTTATTAAGCCTAATGAATGTATTGATTGCGGAGTATGTGAACCAGAATGTCCAGCAGATGCTATTAAACCTGATACTGACTACGACGATGATTACTGGGAAGACTTTAATGCAAAATGGGCAGAACTATGGCCTAATATTACACAAATGCGTCCTGAGGATGTGCCAGCCGATGCAGCAGAATGGAAAGATGTAGAAGGTAAAATGGAGCACTTTTCAGAAAAGCCAGGAAAGGGTGACTGATGTTAAGCAAAGAATGTAAATTACATTTAGAATCAGTAAACATGACAGGCTGGCAACATATGCGTCATGCGCTTGGCATTGCTTTTAGGTTGCAAGTTGCTGTATTAGCTGTTATAGTACATAGTGTAGGTCCACGTTTCTTTAAGACCTATGCTAGTGATACAATGAAAGACATTTTAAGTGAGCAACCTAACATTAAGAAATGATCTAATACGGATCAGTGTATTAGAAGAAGAAATAGAGCATCTTCGGACTTTGATACGTCCTAGTGCTACAGGACATATATACACTGCTATTAGTGTACTAGAAGACAGGATTAAGGAATTAAAACAATGATTAAAGCAATATTTGCATGTGATGACGATTGGGGAATTGGTAAGGACGGTGGATTACCGTGGAGCAATCCTTTAGATTTAAAATGGTTTAAAGAAACAACATTAGGCAATGTATGTGTAATGGGTAGAAAAACTTGGGATAGCTTGCCTGCGCCGTTAGGACTACGTGACATGGTTACTATTTCTAGTACGTTAACTGAAGTGCCACGTGGATTTTTATATCAAGGCACACCAGCAGATGTATGGCCTGAAATTAAAGAACGTTTTGCCAGCCGTAAGGTGTTTATTATTGGTGGCGCACAAACATTAAGTGCAGTACTAGATGATGTAGAAGAAATTCTAATTAGTCGCATCAGTGGCTCACATGGATGTGATACGTTTCTAGACCATGCTGCAATTACTGCAAACTATACGCAAGGATCAATTGATGCAGTTGACGGTCTTAACTTAGAAAGATACGTTCGTAACTAATGAAGCAATACCTCGATTCTCTAAAACACATAATCAGTAACGGAGAAGCAAGAGAAGACAGAACAGGAGTAGGAACTACTTCTGTTTTTGGTTATCAAATGCGTTTTGATTTAACTAAGTCTTTTCCTGCTGTTACTACAAAAAAACTTGCTTGGAAAAGTGTAGTAAGCGAACTGCTGTGGATGCTAGAAGGCAGTGCAGACGAGCGTAGACTAGCGGAAATACTGTACGACAAGCCTAGAGAAGAACTTATAGGCAAGAACACTATATGGACTGCTAACGCTGACAAACAGGGCAAAGAGCTAGGTTATGTAAATAACGACACTGTAAAAGATCTCGGGCCTGTATACGGACATCAATGGCGCACTTGGGATGCACAACTAGGTTATGTAGACCAGATTGAAGAAGTGCTAGATAGCATGTATTACAATCCTGAAAGTAGACGGCATATTGTAAGTGCATGGAACGCTGATCAAGTAAACGTAATGGCACTACCGCCTTGTCATGCTATGTTCCAATTTTATATTAACAACGGCGAACTTAGTTGTCAGTTGTATCAACGTTCAGCTGATATGTTTTTAGGCGTGCCTTTTAATATTGCATCGTATAGTTTGCTTGTACATATGTTTGCACAGATACTTGATCTAACACCTAAAGAATTTGTATGGACTGGCGGAGACTGTCATATCTATAATAATCATATGGAACAAGTAAAGCAGCAAATCGACAGAACGCCAACTGCTGGTCCTAAACTAGAAATGCCCGAGTTTAATAGTTTACCAGAGTTGCTTACTAAAAAGACTAACGAGTTTGTTTTAACTAATTACAATCCTATGGATAGTATTAAAGCACCAATGGCAGTGTAATGCCTCAGCACTCTGAGATTCATGTAGAATGGCGTGAAGATTATGCTTGGCTACCTGTACGCAGTAGTTGGAGTAAAAAACGTATTTGGTTTAAAAAATACTGGCGTTCTAGAGTTTACTACGATGTAATGGGTAGACCTCCTATAAAAGGCAATGCATGGGAATTAATTTATAGTGAGAATGAATACTTAATGTATTTGTTAAGGAGTGGACATAAGAATCCACTCCCAACTGTTTAGTCGTCGCCGTATATTTCTAGTACTTCTCTTACAGCCTCGTGACGTTCAATGTCACCCTTGCCAAAAAATACTGTACTAATACGTGTTGCGTTTGAGCTACGTAAATGATTCACAAAATCAATTAGACCATTATCTTTCAGTCTATCTGCTTGATTAAGATCACCTGTGACAGTCATGTTGCTGCCTTCGCCTAAACGTGTTAGCAACATCTTCATTTGATTCGGTGTTGCGTTTTGCATTTCGTCTGCAATGATAAAACTATTTTTAAAAGTTCTTCCTCGCATATATGCTAACGGAGATATTTCAATAATACCTTCCTCTATCATTCCTGTTATTTGACGAGAGTCAAAATACTCTCTTAGTACATCAAATATAGGTCTTGTCCAAGGCGCCATTTTTTCTTCCAGTGTTCCTGGTAATGCACCTAAATTTTCGTCCACTGACACTGCTGGTCGTGTAACGATTATTTTATCAACGTCTCCTTGTTTAAATGATTTTACTGCACACTGAACTGCAAGAAGTGTCTTACCTGTACCGGCAGGACCTATGCCCAGCACAATATCTCTTTCAGAATTCAAGATTTCTAATACATATTTTTCTTGATTTTTATTTCTTGGGACGATGTTGACTGCTGCATTTTTCTTTGTAAATGAGTTCAAATTTACAATATTTGGATGGTTTACGATGTGTTTATTGTTCTTCTTAGACGCTTTTTTAGCACCCATAAAGTTTCTCCTTTAGTCAAAGGTAGGATTCTGCCCAAATAGGACATTGCCTACTCTGTATTTACCATCTTTCCCTCTATACAACTGATAAATAACTATATGCAAGATATTATGGACATAGTAAAAAACATTGAATCTATATACGATAGCGATACTAGCTTTCAGGTTCTTAAGGACTTTGAGCGTGTTATTGACTCGTTAGATATATATGTTTACAAGAATTGGGATAAGGGCGAGTTAGCCATGGGTCCTAACATTGAGAGACATTGGGTGACTTGTTCATTCATGTGGCAAAAAGACGAAATGCCTGATCCTATGGGAGGCAAGCGTTTGCTAGATTACGACTGTAAAGTTAAGTATATGAAAACTAGCCTTTTGCAGCCACGAAAGATCCGTAAGCCAAGTGACATGCGTCCAGGCACAAAGAAGGGCAAACTAGATACTATTCCTATTTGGATTGTTGAGATACAAATGCCAAAGAATTTAATCGGTGATATGCTATCAGGTATGATGGAGCCAGAGCTTCCTGAACTACAAGGTAAAAATGTTACTTCACAAGGTGAAGAAGCTGATGCATTATCAATGGAAGATCCGACAATGGCAGGCGGCGGCGAAGAGCCTGATCTAGGAGGACTATAATGAGTCTATCACACGGAGACTTACACGACCTTGTAGACAATGTACTAGAGATTGACTCGTACAAATCTAAAATGGGAAGTGATGCAGATATTGTTACACTTAGTTTTAGCACAAAAACTAAAGAGTCAGCAGTTGACCTTTCGAGCTTTTTAGAAAAGGGCTATAACTTTGTACTTGACTCAGACAGTACTCCGGGTGAACAAAGCGATGGCACTTATAAAGTATTTGTAGAAATTGAACGTGATAAGGCTGCTGTCGATAATATTATGGAACTAGCAAACGGCGTAGAAAATCTTACAAGTATTAAAAAATTAAAATACCGTTACTACAAAGAATGGAAAAGCAAAGTATTGTCAGCTGATGCACTAGAGGAAGAACTTCCACTAGATAAAGACGGATACGATGTTAGAGTCACTGAGTCAAACTTAAACAACTATTCTAACTTCTTTAACAAGAGTTATGTAGAGTCTGTGTGTTTAAGAGATAACACACTTGCTATACATAAGAAATTTGCAGACCCGGTATTTTTTGAATTTTTAGACTTCGGTGATAAGGACGAAATGTTAGATAACATTTCCGAAAGTTATGATGTTAACGGATTCAGCGAAGTTATATTCCTATCTAAATATATCGGCGACTATAATATTACAAAGTTTGGTGATAAGATTACCTTTGAAAACGATGACAAAGTATTAGTTGCGAGAAGATTACAATCATGAAGTGTTGCTGCGATAATTGCGGGAATGAACAACATTGTGGTGAAAAACTGTATAAAGAACACAGGTGCTGGCGTGATGTAAGACGTGGCGAAATCTGTGTCTGTGAATGTTGTAAATGCAAAGACTGTGTAGAGGAAAAAGATAATGGCTAAAGAACATTTTGATTTTAACTTTGAACCGTGGATGGCACAAGAAATGCTACACGGAAACAAAGACTGGGAAGAATGGTATAGTGCAATGCTAGAAATCTTACCTATGTGGGATATAAATACTATTGAACGTGTAGCAGGCTTTGTTGCACAGTGCGGGCATGAATCGAGAAATTTTTCAGTCCTTACGGAAAACTTAAATTATAGTGCAGCAGCACTTAATAAGATTTTTCCTAAGTATTTTAGGAGAGCAGGTAGAGATGCTCAAGCATATCATAGACAGCCTGAAAAAATTGCGAACGTTATTTACGCAAATAGAATGGCAAACGGTGATAGTGCCTCCGGCGACGGTTGGAGATTTCGGGGCGGTGGCATTCTTCAACTTACAGGCAGATATAATTATACTGAATTCGCAGAAGACGTTGACATGTCACCAGAAGAAGCAGTCGACTACGTTAGAACAAAAAAAGGCGCATTAGATTCAGCGTGTTGGTTTTGGGACGAGAATAATCTAAACAAGCATTGCGACAATATGGATATTGTTAAAATGACTAAGCGTATCAATGGCGGCACTATTGGATTAGAAGATCGTAAAAAACACTGGGCACATGCACTTGATGTACTAGGTGGTGATTTTGAAGAGCCTGATGTGGATTATAATCAAACAGTGCGTAAAGGATCACGTGGTCCACTTGTAGCAGAAGTACAAGAAAAACTAGGTATTGAACCAGCAGACGGGATATTTGGTCCAGGTACTGAGCGTTCTATAAAAGCATGGCAATCATCTAATGGGTTAGTAGCAGATGGTATTGTTGGACCTAAAACAATAAAAAAGTTGTTGGGTTAGGTAGAATGGGCGCTAAACTTGCAGCAGTAATGTTTATACTAATGATTGCTATGGCAGGCGCCGGCAGTTGGTATTATAAGCAGACTCAAGCACGTATTACTACACTAACCGAAAACAACGCTAAACTAGAAGTTGCAGTGCAGACTAGCGAAGCGAGTGTATCACTATTAGAAGAACAAGCAGAAGTAAACGCTGCTCTTAATTTAGAACTACAACAAAAACTACAGAAGTCTGAAGAGTACGGAGACGAGCTTCGTAATACTCTACAAAAACATAACCTAACAAACTTGGCTGATAAGCGTCCAGGTAGTATAGAAAGAAAGATGCAAAATGCGACTGATCAATTATGGAATGATCTCCGTTCTCTTACTGACAGTAATGGGATGCTCGGCGATGCCGAAGGAGATAGTGACAGTAACTGATGCTGTAAAAACTACAGTGCCAATTGTTGCTCGTCCTAAGCAAGTAAATTTATACGATGTAAAAGTACATGTCGTAAACAAAGACAACTACGAAGAATTTTTAAAAGAATTTGTAGAAAAGAACGGCACTGAAGCAAGAGTTGTGCTGTCTATAAAAGATTATGAAAATCTTAGTTTAAATTTTAGCGAACTAAGACGTTATATAGAACAACAAAAAGAAATAATTGTTTACTACGAAACCGCAGTAGAATAAACAACGCATCCTAGTATAAATAACTATAGTTAATTGAGGGATTTACTATGGGCTTGATCGAAAGGATGTTCGATGACACATTATGGATTTATACAGCGATTGTGGGAGCACTACTGGGTGCAGCAGTTCTTGCTTGGTTTAGGAACACTAGGGCAGGTCTATGGTGTTACGCATTGTTCGACAGAATACTTGATGGCATTACACAGCGATACGGATGGGCATGGTTCCAAGAGCCAGACGATGTATGGCGAAAAAGATATCCAAAAATAACACAAAAAATAGATGAGTTAGAAGCTCGTATTAATAAAATTGAGGGCAACAATGATAACGGAAAAGACGTTTAAAGAACGTGCTATGCTATTTGCGACTTTAGCCGCAGCAGCATATAGCGATAAAAAGGGCGCAACTAAAGTTGCAAAGAAACTAGGATTCACAACTACAGTGTTTTATGATAAAGCTGGTGCGCAGGCGTATAAGTTTATGAACAAGACCGACCTTGTAATTGCTTGCCGTGGCACAGAACCAACACAGTGGAATGATGTAAAAGCAGACTTACGTGCAGTACCTGTTGCGGCAGAAACAGTGAGTCGTGTACACAAAGGCTTTAAACTAGAAGTAGACGAGTTGTGGCCGATGATAATGGTAGACATTATGAAACATGCTGCAAAGCGTAAGGTATGGTTCACTGGACATTCTTTAGGCGCTGCTATGACTACTATTATGGCTAGCAGATGTGCAGAAGGTGCAGATGTACAAGAAGTATTTACATTTGGCTCTCCAAGAGTAGGATGGAAAAAGTATTGTAATAGTCTTAATGTTGTTCATCACAGATTTGTAAACAACAACGATATAGTAGCACGAGTACCGTTAGCAATAATGGGATACAGACATCATGGCACAGAGCACTATTTTAATAGTGAAGGTAAACTAGCCAAGATGTCATGGAGTGATCGTTTTAGCGGAATGTGGGATGGCCTAAAAAAAGGCTCAATAGATATAATTGCTGATCACCCTATGAATCAGTATATTCCTTGTATAGAAAAGATGGAGGACTAAAATGCCTAGAAAAAGTTTAGAAGAATTAGACACACCAGTAGAAAAGAAACATGATGTAGAAGTTTCTGTGCCGGCAAGTGTTGATACAAAAACTAAGAAAGTAAAGCTTGACTTAGAAGTAGACACAAGTGTTAAAGATTTAGGTCCTAATCCTTATGCAAGAATAATACATTTAGCAAAGGCAGTTGATGCATGGAGAATTTTTCCTCGTATCTTTTTAACAGTCTATATTATTCTACTTTATAAAACAGTAATATGGTACATGGGATTAGAAGATCCTTCAATGGAACAAAGTGGACTTATATCAGTTGTTGTTGGTGCCGGTGCTGCATGGTTTGGGTTATATACTGGATCAAGTAAAAAGTAATTTCGTGATTGACAAACCAGGCCATTCTGTGCTATAAGTATAGTATGAGCGATTATTATAGAGAACTAGGAGTAGGAAAAGCTGCTAGTCAAGATGAAATCAAACGGGCATATAAGAAGCAAGCTATGCAGCATCACCCTGACAGAACAGGCGGGGATGACACGCGGTTTAAACAAATTAACGAAGCATACGAAACGTTAAAAGATCCGCAAAAGCGACAACAGTATGATAACCCGCAGCAGCAAAGACCAGACTTTAATTTTAGAACTGGAAACATGCATGGCGGAAATCCGTTTGGTGATATGTTTAATGATATCTTTAATCAACAACGAGCAAGACAACAGCAAGCACAACAACAGCGCCATCAAAATAGAGATATAAGAGTAAACACACAAATTACTTTAGCAGAAGTAATGACTGGTAAGACTGCATACATTACCTATACTTTAAGCACAGGAAAAACAGAATATGTAAACGTTGATATTCCAATCGGTGCAAATGATAATGACACAGTGCGATACTCTAATCTAGGAGATGCAGCAGATCCTAGATTACCTCGAGGTGACCTATATGTTAAAATACGAGTCAAACGAAATGTAGAATGGGCACGTGAAGGCAATAATATTATAACAAAGAAACGTATAAACATTTTTGATCTTATGCTAGGTACTTCTATAAGAATTACTACCCCCGAAGATAAAAGAATTGATTTAAAAATACCACCTGGTACCCATCCAGGACAGTTACTCAGTATAAAAGGATATGGTATTCCGGATGTACGCAGTAGACAACGAGGAAATGCATTTGTACAGATTGATGCAGATATTCCTAGAATAACAGACCCAAAGATCGCAGAAGAATTAAAAAGAATAACAAAAGGATTTTAATATGGTAGAACCATCACAGGACTTACAATTAGTATTTGATAAAGCAATCAAAGATGCTAAAAAACTGTATCACGAATATGTGACACTAGAACATCTTTTGTTTGCAATGTTGTGTGAAGAAAACTTTGGCAACATGCTAAAAGAGTTCGGCGCTGACATTGACTTTATTAAAACAAATATTGAGCATCACCTAAAAGGTAATGACAGTATTAAGATAGAAGAAGAAACTAAAAAGTATAAACCTAAGAAAACGCATAGTGTGGAACGTGTACTTAATCGTGCATTTACACAAGTTCTATTTGCAGGACGTACACATATCGAATTAAAAGATGTGCTTATTAGTATGCTTAACGAGAAAAAGTCTATTGCTGTATATTATCTAAACGAAGGCAATGTAGACAAAGTACGGTTTGCAGAATATATCGCAGACGATACAGGCGTAGAAGATTTAGGATCTCCTGAGGCACTGTCAGATGCCAAGAAAGCACTAAAGAGCTTTACTACTAATCTTAATGACGAAGCTAAAAAAGGTAAGATTGATCCTATTATTGGTAGATCAGACGAACTTGAAAGTTTAGCACTTGCGCTAGGACGTAGAAGTAAAAACAACGTGTTAATGGTAGGTGATCCGGGCGTTGGTAAAACTGCTATTGCAGAAGGACTTGCATATAATATCATTAATAATAATGTGCCAGAATTCTTAAAAGAGTTTGCTGTGTTTAGTTTAGACATTGGCGCTATGTTAGCAGGATCAAAGTACCGAGGTGACTTTGAAGAGCGTTTTAAACTTGTACTAAAAGGTTTAGAAAAGCAAGGCAAAACAATTATGTTCATCGACGAAGCACACATGATTAATGGTGCTGGTGCTGGTGGACAGGGCAATGCTAATGACCTTGCAAACATGCTAAAGCCAGCACTTACAAAAGGTGATTTAAAAGTTGTAGCATCAACTACGTGGGAAGAATACCGTAAGTACTTTGAAAAGGATCGTGCGTTAATGCGTCGATTCCAACGTATTACAGTAAGTGAACCAACTGCTGAAGTTACTAAAGATATCTTACGTGGTATTAAGAAGTACTATGAAGACTATCATAAAACTACAATTACTGAAGAAGCTATTGAAGCAGCAGTAAAGCTCAGTGTAAAATATCAAACAGATAAAAAATTACCTGACAAAGCAATTGACTTAATTGACGTAGCATGTTCACGCTTCAAAGTAAAGAATCAAACTGAAGATAAAATTGTTACTGAAGAAAGTATTCAATTTGAACTTAGTAAAATGGTTAGTATTCCTGCTGAAACTGTTATGGCAAAAGAAACTGAGCATCTTGCTAACTTAGAAGCTAACTTGAAGAAAGTTGTATACGGTCAAGACGAAGCTATTGAAAAAGTTGTTGATAAGATTTACGTTAGCCATGCAGGCCTTAAGCCAGACGATAAACCAATTGGTTCGTTTGTGTTTATGGGTCCGACAGGTACAGGTAAAACAGAAACTGCAAAACAACTTGCTAGTAACTTAGGTGTAAAACTTGTACGCTTTGATATGTCAGAGTATCAAGAAAAACACAGTGTTGCGAAGTTGATTGGTTCACCTCCGGGTTATGTAGGACACGAAGATAAAGCAGGATTGCTAATTGAAAAACTACAAGAGTCGCCCAACTGTGTACTACTGCTAGATGAGATTGAAAAGGCACATCCAGATGTTTCGCAAATCTTGTTGCAAGTTATGGACAACGGTATGATTACAGGATCAAATGGTAAAGAAGCAGATGCTAGAAATGCTATTCTAATTCTTACATCTAACTTAGGTGCTAAAGATGCAGATAAAGTAGCAATTGGTTTTGGTGAAGCAGAAGCTGTATACGACGACAAAGAGCTAAAGAAATACTTTGCTCCTGAGTTTAGAAACAGACTCGACGGTACTATTACATTTGCAAGACTAGGAAAAGAAGTAATGATGAAAATCGTTGGTAAATTCCTTGTTGAACTTAAGAACATGGTCAAAGACAAAGCAATCAATATTACTGTATCAGACGAAGCTCTTGACTACCTTGTAGAAAAAGGCTTTGATCCTAAAATGGGTGCAAGACCATTACAGCGTGTTATCGATGTAGATATCAAGCGTCCGTTGTCTAAAGAAATACTATTTGGTGATCTTAAAACAGGCGGCAGTGTTGAGATTACAATAGTTGATGATGCAATTGCGTTAAAAACTATTGCACAGCCTGAGGCAGCAGAAGTTGCTACGGCGTAAGCTTACAAAGAAACTACACTACGGAAAGTATGTGTACAAAGTTTGTATTAGAAACGCATTAGCATCAAGTTTTAGACGTGAAATGAATAGAGCTAAGGGAGACGAAAAGTTTCCCTTAGTGACTACAGTATTTGAAAGACTTGAAAAAGCACGTATCACTGGTGAATCTTTAACCTATGGATATTGGTCAAAGAATGTAAGTGAAGTTGAGTTTAATTATGCAAAAGACTTGTATAAATTATTAAACACACACGACGATTATAAAATTAGAATCGAACGAGGTGTGTACATGTGGTTGTACTCAAATACAAAATCTTTAATAGATAAGATAGTTAACTTAGACGAAAATGTTGTAACTGATATATGGGATGTATCTGAAGAAGACAAAGTCTTTCTGCTTGCTAATCAAAATTGTGTTATTGTAAACTCTCCACCCGAATACGAATACAAGATCTACTTAAAGTCACACGGTGATCCTGCTAAAATTATTAGCTGGTGCAAAAATAATATGGACAAAATCCGTATCGGTGAGCAATGTCTTGATAATATGAGTGTAGGATGGGTAGACGGAAACTACTTCTTTGTCCGTGACGAAAAGGTATTAATGCTAGTTCGTATGATGATCGGCGACAGTATAACACGTATCGAGAGACAAGTTTATCAAGATGATCTAGATAAATATACTTATGAGTCTAAACAGTGAAAATATCTTATCTACACAAACACATCCAGGTGATAGCGTTGTAACAACCATCACTGGAGCACAGCACAAGGGCGACGGCTTCTATGGGCGCAGCGACGGTTTACATACTATACAAGTAACTGTTACTGGGTTTATTGGTAAAGTTGCTATGCAAGGAACACTTGCAGCAGAGCCAACTGAAAGTGACTGGTTTGCAATCAGTAATGCAGAACTAATTGCAGCTGATGAAGACAGTGCATTTAGAGACGGCTCATTTATGTATAATTTTACAGGCAACTATGTCTGGGTACGTGCAGTCATCAGTGACTGGACTGATGGATCTGTAAACGGTATACTACTTAATCACTAAGGAATAATATGGAACACTTTGTAAGAGTAATATTAGAAAAGTCACAAGAACCTAGTAAATTAGATGAAAGTATCTTTCCTGTACAAAATTTATTAGAAACAGCCGAAGGTAATCCAGTTATTGAGATTCCTTTAGAAAAGCACTTGACAAACGAAGAAGCAGACGGGTATGCTGAGAAACTAGCAGCATTGATATTTGAATACGGATATGATAACTTTAGTATAGAAATATCAGGCGGAGACGAAGAATGAAGATAAACGAATTTTTTGATCAACCAATTGACGACAAACTACCGTTTGACGTAGTAGATGATGTATGTGTATTCATGCGTAATGATCCTATGTTTTATCGTAAATCATTCTTTCCTGCTGTTAAACGTATGCAAGAATGTGGCAAGAAAAAATTAGAATGGAATATGGACGAAGAACTAGGACCAATGATCGATAAGGCTGTTAATTTATATTGTTCTAAATTTAAAATCAACAAACGTCCTAATGAATTACTTACAGCAGAAGAGCGCACAAGCTGTATGGAGAAAATTTACGCTGAAGAAATGACTATGATAAACAAAGGTCATTATAAATGAGATTTAGCGAATTCAAGATCTTAACCGAAGCGGCTAAGGTGGGTAGAGAATACCAACACCTAGAAGATCTTGTGTTCGTAGATGGCAGTGCAGGCGCAACAAAGGCTGTGCATATTCTAAACAAACTAGGACACGATAGTAAAGACATTGCAATCAAGTGGGACGGCTATCCTACTATGTACTGGGGCAGAGATAATAACGGTGAATTTGTTCTTGTAGGTAAGAACGGTTGGATGAAGGGTAACATCAGTAAGAGTGCCAAAGAGCTGTATAGTTTTATTACTAGCACAGGCAAAGGCGAAGAGTGGCGTGACCGCTTTGCTAAAGAAATGGCAACTATCTTTAACATAATGGAACAAAGCACTCCGGCATCGTTTAGAGGATATGTATACGGGGATTTATTATATCATCCTGGTAAACCTTTTGAGACATCAGATGCAGGTATTACATTTACTCCTAATCAAGTTACTTACACAGTTGATCCTAATTCAGAGTTAGGCAAGCGTATGAGCAATACAACTGTAGGTGTAGTTGTACACACAAAGTATGCTGAGTTTGGCGACAAGTCAGGACAGCCTATTTCAGACGTAAAAGATCTTAACCAAGGTCCAGCACTTGTATTAGGGCAAACATATGTTACGCATACTCCTGAAGTAGATACATCAGAAACCAAAGACATACTAAAATTAGCACAAGCAAACGGCGCAGCAATTGATAAGTTTCTTGCTGGTGCAAAAGGATTAAGCAATCCTGCAGGAATTATTTACACATATGTAAACCAAATGAGTAAAGGTAGAAAACTAGACAAATTAGAAACAGGTTTTTTTGATTGGTTAAAAACTAGTAAAGTAAGCCAAGGACAACAAGCACGTCTAGCAGATATGCATCAAGAAAATCCTAAAGCATTACCTAGTATGTTTGGTTTAGTAAAAAGAATAATGGCAGCAAAGGATCACATCATACAACAGTTAGACGATGCTCCGGCTGATGTAAAACAAAGCACTAACGGTGAACAAGGCGGCGAGGGCTATGTAGCTCTAGGATCAAAAACTAAACTAGTGCCAAGAACAAGATGGACACCATCATGAGACTAAGAAATTTATACGAAGCTGACGCAAAGAGAATTGTAGCAGTTATGGCAGGGGGATTTCACCCGTTCCATCCTGGACACAAAAGTTTATATGATTGGTCTGTAAAGACTTTTGGTAAAGAAAATGTATATGTTGCAGCAACAGCAGACGTTAGTACAAGACCGTTTCCATTTGATATAAAAAAGAAACTAGCAGCAATGGCTGGGGTTCCTGCTGAACGTTTTATACAAGTCAAGTCACCTTTTAACATGCGATCTTATGTAGATATTTTAGATGACAATACTGCACTTGTATTTGTACGCAGTGTAAAAGATAAAGGCGAACAACCGTTGCCAGATCAAACTAAAAAGAATGGCGAGCTAGGTTACTTGCGTACTTACACAGGCAAAGATGTAAAGACACACGACGAAATGGGCTATATGGCATATGGTCCTACTATCAATTTTAACTTTGGTGGTATGCAAATTAAAAGCGCCAGTGAGCTACGTGCTAAATGGCCCGAACTAAGTGACAACGATAAAATGAAAATGGCAGAAATTATGTATGGCAGAGGCGCAAAGGCAGCTGTAAAATTATTAAATCAAGCACTAGGTGATCTAGAAGCACCAGTGGGCGAAGGCATTGACGAAGAAAACAAAGGCTTGTATCATAATGTAAACGCCCGTAAAAAAGCTGGCACTAGCCGCAAAAAAGGACATCCTAAGGCTCCTACTGATAAAGCATGGAAAGATGCTGCAAAGACTGCAAAAGAAAGTTTAGAAGAAGCACAAACAGGCGATGTATATATGCGCTTCAAAGTTAAACCTCCTTTAGATAAAAACAGAGGCAAGCCGACACTAATGGCATTTGCTGGATTTGCAAATACACCAGGTGAACTAACACTTGATACTGCTAAAATGAACTTTAATGTTCTTACAAAGAAACAAGATATTGTTAATGCTGTCAAAAAAGTAATTGGCGATAAAATCTTTATTGGTGCTGAGAAAGTTGTTGTGTACAACGACGGCGCAGTTAATCCTAAGAAGTTTCCGCAGTACAGTGAATTCCTAGATTGGATACAAAAGTTTGGTAAAGAGAAAGTACAAGTTGTAGACAAGCCTGACAGTGACGAAACAGGTGAAAAAGGTCCAGGCAAGAAACGTGTAAAAGCAAAGTGGGCTAACAAGAAAAACTACACTGACGATAATATTGAAGCAACAAAATACTTTACAATCGACAACAACAGACTAATGAAATTTTTGCAAAAGTCAGCGCCGAAGATTATGCAAGCATACAGACCTGCATCAAAGCAATTTGTTATGGAGCCTGCACAGTATAAAACATTCCGTAACTGGATGCGTTCACCTGACGTAGTAAGCAAGTTTGGTGATACTAATGTTAAAGTTGATAAGTCAAAATCATTCTCGCAGTCCGTTGGCAAAGAGTTTGAACAGATTGAAGAAGATATTCCAGCAGTAGGTGATATAGCAGCAATGGCTGCTGTGGCTGGATTAGCAGCGCCTGTGATGGCTGCATTAATCAAAGGCGCATACAAGACTGGTAAGAATCTTTTAAAGATTAAAAAGATTGCACGTAAAGCAGGTGTAAGACTAGCAGACAGAGTAATGGGCGAAAATGAAGATTAATGAAATCATAGAAGACGTAAAGTTTACAAACGATACTGCCCATGCTATTGAGCGTGTTAAAGTTGCTGCTGAAATGTGCAACAAATTAGGTAATACTCCTATACTATATAGAATGTTTGAAGGTGGCGAAACTATGGGCACCGGTTCTACAAATCTTATGATCAAAGTAAACAACAAAGGCGGTGATCGCAAAGGTGTAAAAGGTGACAGTCATTTCTTTCAGAAAAAAATCTTTGCTGGTTTAGGATTGCAACACCCTACACAAGCACTAGTTAAAACACCTGATAACATAAGAGGATTTCACGGTACTAACTTTATTATGATACCAAGCGGTGATATTAAAGCATACTGGAACCCGGAAATACCAGATTTAGGTAGTTTTGAAGGATACGATGAGAAATATCTAACAAAACGTGATGGTGGACACAGTAGTTCTATAATGCGACCACGTGATATGGACGCCAGTGAAGAAGTTAACCGTGCTGTTAAAGGTTATAAAAAAGGTATTCCGAATCAAAGCGAATGGAACGGTGAAGTTATTGTAGATACACCTTTCTACTATATGCTAAATCTTCAAGAATTTTTACAGAAGTATGCTGGTAAGAAATCCAAAGAACTTGTAAATGCTCCAAAATATGTAAGAATAAAAGGTCCAGACTACGGCGAAATTAAAAAAGATCTACTACAAGCAAAATTAAAAACGTATCGTGATGTAGGTTGGTATTTGAGCAATCCAACAATGAACTTCTTAAACTGGTGGGCAGAAAAAGAGAAACAAAAAAATAATGGATGAACTAGAGTACATAAAGAAACTTGCAGGTGTAAACGAATTCAAAGGTTACACAGAGTATACTCTTGAGAACATTAGCGATGCAGCCGCAGAGAATCGCAAAAAAGAAAAAGAACAAAATATTAAACCAGGTGATCCTAAATGGTTTGAACTGTGGTTCAGTCAGCCTAAAATGCAAGGTAGAGGCTTTAGGGGAAGAAAATGAAAATAGTAGAGTTACTAGATGAAAATTAATGAAGTTATAATGCGTGAAGGTTACGAATTGCGCCTCGAGCGAGATAAACGTGCTAATATGTTAGTTCTACACGTTAAGGATACTCGTACAGGTAGACGTTCAGAAGTACGAGGAAAACTAGGATACGAAACAGACGGTTATGATCCTAATGACAAACTACATCAATTGCTAGACAAAGTAGGACGTAGTGCTAGTGTAAGCGATATGATGAATGGCGATGTTGTACATATTAATCCTAGACATCCGCAAGGTCCTAGTGCTAAAAAAGCAGCCAGTGCGATTACATCAGAAAAAATACAAGAAGCATTTGATAATCCTTACCCTATAACATGGGAATATTTAAATCCAACAGGTGCCTCAAGTGGTATTGTGAAACTTGACGATGGTAGTGCGTTAGACATTCATTTTAGTGAAGAACCTGCTGGCGTTTATGAGATAGAATTTGCAAGAGATGGTTCAAATAAACAAATGGGACGCTCTGGTCAAGGTGATGAGTTTAGAGTTTTTGCAACAGTACAAGCCGCTATGTTAAAATGGTGGAAGCAATTGGACAAAACTAGTGCCAGAAAAATAACTTTCTATGCAAATAAACAAGACGGTAATAGAGCAAGACTTTATAAAAGATTTTTAAAGATGTGGGGCGACAAGTCTGGATGGGAAATTGAAGTTAATGCCAAATCCGGACTTGCAGCGTATTCTTTAACCAACCCAAACCCTGATAAACCTAAAAATGGTAAAAAAACATTTATACAAAGAGTTTTTGGAAAAAAAGAAACTAATGTACAAGAAGCATTTGATAATCCTTACCCTATAAAATGGCTAAGTTTAAGACCAGACTCCTCCTCAAGTGCTAAAGCAAAACTTGATGATGGTAGTGAGTTGGAAATACACTTTGCTGATGATGACGCTGGGTATTATGACATAGAATTTCTAAGGTCTGGTTCAATGAAAGTCTCTGGCGAAGGTGATGAGTTTAGAGTTTTTGCAACCGTGCAAGCCGCTATATTAGAATGGTGGAAACAAACAGATAAAAAGTATGTAAGAGCAATATCCTTTAGTGCAGACAAAGGAGATAACAATAGGTCTAAACTTTATAAAAGATTTGCGGAGATGTGGGCGAAAAAAATTAAATGGCAGTTTAAAAGTAATGATAGTAGAAGAGATGTTGAGTTTTCTCTAATTAGACCTAAAGCGGTAGAAGAAAACTTTGCAGACGGTAAAGTAAAAGGCAAAAGCAGACCTGGTAGAGTAAAGAAGTCAGGTGCTAGTTGTAGCGGAAGCGTTACATCCCTGCGTAAGAAGGCCAAAGCAGGTGGCGAAAAAGGGAGGATGTACCATTGGTGCGCAAACATGAAATCAGGACGGAAGAAGAAGTAGCATTTTATTGTAAAATGAGTAAATTTCACGAGGCAAATAGAACCTCGACTAACCAACGTAATGAGTTTTGGCGAAAACATTCGCAGCGTATACTCGACCCCGAAACAAGTTTTAATATGGGAAAATTTTAATATGAAGATAAGAGATATTATAAAAGAAACAGTTTCTGGCAATCTTGCAATTGGCATGAATGGCAGTGGATTTGTTAGTGGCGGAATTGGTACTGAGCCTATTAGGCGTAATCCAAAGCCTAAAAAGAAATCTAAAGCAAAGAAGAATAAGGCATAAATACACTATAACGTATTACGGAGTAACTCATGAGAGATAAAGAGATTAATGAAGGTTTAGGCGATTTAGCACATGCTGCTGAAAAAGACCACGAAGTACAGATGGCTCGTGCTGAACTATACAAATTAGCAAAGTATGCTATCAAACTACACGACATCCTAAAAGGTGTTAGTGAAGCAGAAGGCTTAGAAGGTTGGGTACAATCTAAAATTACTAAATCAGCTGAAATGGTCGGTAGCGTATATCATCATATGGATTACAAAGAATCAGACGGAGACGAAATGTCTGCTGATGCACTAGACAACATGAAAGAATCTAAGGACACACATTGTTCAGACGGTTGTTGCGGTGCTGATGTAAAAGCAGAAGATTGTACTTGTAAACCAAGTTGTAGTCACTGTAACTGTAATTCAGTAAACGAAACATTATCACCAGAAGATAAAAAGCTTGTAGATAAAATGTACAACAAAGACGGTACACTAACTGCTATTGGCAAGAAGGTAATGGACCATGGCAAGAAAGATAAAAAGCCAGCGGTCAAAGAAGCCAAAAAGAAAATGGTAAAAGATCCTAAGACAGGAAAAATGGTACCAGACTATGCAGCAGATGGCAAAGGCAAAAACGATCTAAAAAAAGAATCACTACAAAAAAGACTAGCAGCTAAATTAGCTGAGTCAAAGTGTTGTTCAGATTGTGGTAACCCAAGTTATAAAAGTGTTTCAGAAGAAAAGAAAAAAGGTAGTCACGGTAAAGTGTGCTGGAAAGGCTATCGCAGAGGAAAAGGCAATAGTTGTCATAGGGTAAAAGGCGACGGTTAATGGACTGGAATAAACTACAACACACTCTCTTTGAAATTGAACCAACCGATCCACGTGAGGACCTAGCGAAACTTAAAGGTGACGCAGGAACAGCAGTAGCAGCCGAGGCTACTGTGAACTATTTAGAAGAGAGTGTGTCTGTAGCAGAAGGAAGTATGCCAGTAGGTGTTGATAGTATTGCTGACTTTGCTGCACTAGCTGGTATACGTTTAGATGAACGTGCTGCGCAAAAAGACGGCGATTATGCTAGAGGAGATAGACCTACTCCCAAAAAAGGATCAGGTGCAAAACGTTCTCCAGACGAAGGTAAACTAGTAGGCGAAGACAATGCATTCCAAAGAGGATGGAAAGCTGGCGAGAAAAGTCCTGACGCAGCAAGATCAGCTATTTCAAAAGCATTTACAGGTAACGGCAGTGGTAAACCGGCTCCAGCACCAGTGAAACAGAAAAAAGATAAAGCAAAGAGCAATACTTATATGCCAAGTGACAGAGCATATAGCGAATTCTTAAAACAACATACTCAAGCATTAAAGCAAATTGCTGCTGATCCAAGAAAGAAAAAAGCGTTTGATCAGTTTATGTCTAAAATAGGTGAAGCACAAGAAACACCAAAACCAAGAGATCCAAGTTCCAAGAACTTAGATGCTTTACGAAAGTCAGGCGCGGGCGGCGCACACATGAATAAAGCAAAGCGTGATTCAAACCCACGTAAAATGAAACATAAGGGCAAGGCGTTTGCAGAAGAAAGTATTAAAGAAATGCTACTACGCAAACTAAACGAAAAGAATGGAAACACTTAGGGCATCATTAGAAGATTGGATATACAATTTTTTAAGTAAACAACATCCTACCTTTAACAATCTACCACCTTGTCCGTATGCAAAGCGAGCATGGGCCGAGGGGAATGTATTGGTTAAAGAAATAAAAGATCCTGTAGACTATAATTTAACAGTAGAATTAAGTAACTATGCGTATCAATGGCCTGAAAAGGATGTTGTAATATTTGCATTTGATCCTACTAAAATATCTGCATACGAACTTACAGAATTAGTAGAAAATGTACAGCGAAAAGTTCTAAATAACTGGGGTCTTGTTGCGCTTGAAGATCATCCAGACGAAGTTGAAGAAATTGATACTGTTGTGTTAAACAATGGCGAGCACGGACTTGTTCTACTACAAGAGCGTTCTAAACTTGAAGAAGCACGTAAGCATCTTGACTCACTAGGATACTATAAGTACTGGCCTGAAGATTATAAAAAAGATGTGCAAAGTAGATGACTTGCTGGGTTAATTTACAAAAAACAAAATACAAAACTATAGACTTTAAATTACTAGACGATTCTCATTTTACCGAATGTGAAGAACTATATAAAGGATATATTCAGTACAAAGATTTTGATAGTATCTATCCTATATACAGAGAAGACTGGACAAGAGGCACAGTATTTGGGTATTACGACAACGATGAACTAGCAGCATGGAGTTGCTATTATGTTTATCCAAGTAAAAAGATTGTACATGCTGATCAATTTGCGTGGAACTATAAAAATCCTAGACTTAAATTAGGTTATAAAAGTTTACGTAGTGAATGTGCATATTTTAGAGAGCAAGGATTTAATTATCTTATATTAGGTGATATGTATAGTTACAAACAAGAAATGCAAGGATTTGAAATAATTACATACGAATCCAAAGGCGCATTTGAGCAATGTTAGCGCCCTAACTTATACTATCAGTTAAATACAGTATGGAACGCAAAGAAGCATATAGAATGTACTTCCTAGTTAAAGGACATATCGATATTACCGATGCAACAGCCTTTTCAAGCGCAGACGGATATTTTGCAAGACTATGGCGTGCCGGTGCAGACGGCGCTCCTCTTTATGATTATGACGACCTGTTCGAAATAGCTTGGGCAGACAAAATTAAACGTGAACATAATAGTATATGATAAATACCTCATAGCTAAAAGGGGGATCCAATGGTTGCTAAACAATTTCAAAATTTATCCGAAGACGATCTAAAGTACATTGAACAATTACTAGGTAACGAACTACGTAAAGAAATGGACAACAATAAAACTTGGGATTCAAAGCATCACTATAGTCGCCCATTTGAGAAATCTAATCGCATTCTTGCTTGCTTAAATGCTGTAAAAGCTCAAATAGATCTTACTAAAAAACTTTCTGTGAAGTGGTAATTAACACTTGACAAACTAAGCTATTGCCTGTATATTAAGTTATACAAGGAGTTTCTTATGAGTGATCGTACCTACGGGCAAGAAGAAAAAGCAAAACTAGAACGTCTAGTCAAAGAAGGCGTAACTGTTTTACAAGAGATTGAAGATCTAAACGCAGGACTTAAAGATACTGTAAAGGCAGTAGCAGAAGAACTGAACGTGAAACCTTCACTAATTAATAAAGCAATTAAAGTTGCAATGAAACGTGACTGGGACAAGCATCAAGACGAGTTTGAAGACTTGGAAACTATTGTTGCTACAGTCGGCGTTGACAAGTGATAAAGGCTGTCATAGATTTTTGTAAAGAAAGTTACAGGCTTTCTCCTCTAGCATTTTATTGTGAAATGGTAGAAACAACAGTTTTGATTGCAGCAAGTGCTATACTTACATTTACAGTGCTTGATCCTGCAACAGAACTTTTTATTCCATTATACTTGATTGGTAGTATACTTGGTGTAGTTAGCACAGTTATTAGAAAAGCAGCATTTGCAATTGTGCTATGTAGTTGGTTTGTTGTAATGAACTCAATTGCTATGGTGCAGTTATTCATACTGTAATATATAATATAGAGTCGTCCACTTACGGACAGGTAGAAGGTTAGTTGGCCACAAGCAACAGGAGATTGAATGAGTTACGTAGACGCATTGTTTGACCGCGATCAAGATATGATCCGTGTAGTTGAACGCAAAGACGGTAAAAGAGAATACCGCGAGTATCAAGCAAAATATACATTTTATTACAAAGACGAACGAGGCAAGTACAAGAGTGTGTACGGCGATAATCTAAGTCGTATTGTATGCAAGAATACAAAGGACTTTCGTAAAGAAGTAGCAATTAACAAAGGAAAGGAGCTATTTGAGAGTGATATTAATCCAATATTTCAGTCGTTGTCTGAAAACTATCTCAATCAAGATGCGCCTAAACTTAATATTGCGTTCTTCGATATTGAGACTGACTTTGATCCAGAGCGTGGGTTTGCTGATCCTGCTGATCCTTTCATGCCAATCACCTCTATAAGTGTATACTTACAGTGGTTAGAAACAATGGTGTGTTTAGCTGTTCCGCCCAAGACACTTACAATGGATCAAGCAAAAGCAGAACTTGAAGGTATTGAAAATGTAATGCTGTTTGAGCGTGAAGGTGACATGATTGACACGTTCTTAACGCTAATTGAAGATGCTGATATTTTGTCAGGTTGGAACAGCGAAGGTTATGATATTCCGTACACTGTTAACAGAACTATGCGTGTACTAAGCAAAGACGACACACGTAGATTCTGCTTGTGGGGACAACTGCCTAAGAAACGTGACTATGAAAAGTATGGTAAAGCAGCAGTTACATTTGATCTAGTAGGTCGTGTACACTTAGACAGTTTAGAACTATACCGCAAATATACATACGAAGAGCGCCATAGTTACAGACTAGATGCTATTGGTGAGATTGAAGTAGGTGAGAATAAGGTGCCATATGAAGGTACACTTGATCAGCTATACAACAATGACTTCCGTAAGTTTATTGAATATAACATTCAAGATACTGCATTGCTTGACAAGCTAGATAAGAAACTACGTTTTATTGATTTGTCTAACGAACTAGCACATGCAAACACAGTGCTTCTACAGACTACAATGGGCGCTGTTGCTGTTACAGAGCAGGCTATTGTTAACGAAGCACATCATAGAGGATTGCAGGTTCCTAATCGTCCAAAGCGTGACGATCAAGTTAGCACACAAGCAGCTGGTGCATATGTTGCATTTCCAAAAAAGGGCTTGCACAAGTGGATTGGTTCGATGGATTTGAATTCGCTATATCCAAGTGTGATTCGTGCATTAAATATGGCTCCAGAAACTATTATTGGACAAATACGTCCAGAAATTTCAGATGCTCGGGTACACGAAGACACAACACTAAAGAAAAAGTCATTTGCAGGTAGTTGGGAAGGACGTTTTTCAACAGAAGAATACGAAGCTGTAATGGAGCAACGTAAGGACATTGCACTAACTGTTGACTGGGAGTCAGGCGGTAGTGACATACTGAGTGGTGCTGAAATACACAAAGTAATTTTTGATAGTAATCAACCTTGGATGCTTAGTTCAAACGGTACTATCTTTACAACAGAGTTTGAAGGCGTTATTCCAGGTATCTTAAAACGTTGGTATAGCGAACGTAAAGACTTGCAGAAGATGCTAAAGAAAGCAAAGGACGCAGGTAACACAGCAGAAATTGAATACTGGGATAAAAGACAACTTGTTAAAAAAATTAATCTTAATAGCTTGTATGGCGCTATTCTCAACCCTGGGTGCCGTTTTTTCGATAAGCGTATTGGACAGTCTACTACACTAACAGGTAGAACTATTGTTAAGCATATGTCAGCAGAAGTAAACAAGGTTATTACAGGTACGTATGATCATGTTGGCGAAGCAATGATTTATGGTGATACTGACTCTTGTTACTTCAGCGGATATCCTACACTTAAAAGTGAAATTGATGCAGGTAACTTGCCGTGGGACAAAGACAATGTAATCACACTGTATGATCAAGTGTGCGAAGCAGCAAATGCAACGTTTCCAGACTTTATGATGCAAGCATTCCATTGCCCTAGGAGCCGCTCAGACGTTATTGCAGCAGCAAGAGAAATTGTTGCAGAGTCTGGCTTATATATTACTAAGAAGCGTTATGCAGCACTTGTATACGACATTGAAGGCTTTAGAAGCGACACAGATGGCAAGCCGGGCAAAGTAAAAGCAATGGGCTTGGACTTGCGTAGATCAGATACTCCGGTGTTTATGCAGGACTTTTTAAAAGAACTATTAGAGATGGTACTTACTGATGTTCCGCAAAGTAAAGTGTTAGAACGTATTACAGAGTTCCGCAAAGAGTTTTCAGATAGGCCTGGATGGGAGAAAGGTACACCCAAACGTGCAAATAAAATTGGACACTATAGACGCTTAGAAGAAAAGCAAGGTAAAGCAAATATGCCCGGGCATGTTCGAGCAAGTCTTAACTGGAACACGCTTAAAAAGATGAACGGTGACAAGTATTCGCAGGAAATTGTTGACGGTATGAAAGTTATTGTCTGCAAACTAAAAACTAACTTAATGGGATATACAAGCGTTGCGTATCCTACAGACGAACTGCGTATTCCGGATTGGTTTAAAGAATTGCCGTTTGATGATGCACTAATGGCTGAAACAATTATTGACAACAAGTTAGATAACTTAATTGGTGTGCTTGATTATGATTTAGAATCAACTAAAAACGATACAACAATACAAAGTTTCTTTTCGTTCTGATGCGGAAATATTTTAAAAGAATATTCGTAGCATGGAGTATTTTTTGGAACACAGTATTTGGTGGTAGAAATAATCAAACTATAAGCGCAAGGATGTGGCAAAGGAAACGTGATCGCAAATGGCATATTGTTCCTATTATAGATAGATTATTTTGGTGGGAAAAAGGTCACTGTCAAGACAGCTGGGTTAAATGGACAATTATTAATCACGCAATACGCAAATACGACGATCATATGGGATTCGGTAGAAAAAGGAATCATTGGTACGAATGAGAATAGGATTTACATGCAGCACTTTTGACTTACTACATGCAGGACATGTTACTATGTTGCGTGAAGCAAAAGATCAATGCGACTATCTTATAGTAGGATTGCAAACAGACCCTAGTGTAGATAGACCAGAAAAGAACGCTCCAGTACAAACTGTTGTTGAACGCTATACACAATTAAACGGAATAAAATATGTAGATGAAATAATTCCGTATAATAGTGAAAAAGATCTAGAAGATATCTTGACAATGTACACAATCCATGTTA
>ENA-OREM01000424-OREM01000424.1-marine-metagenome-genome-assembly--contig:-NODE-424-length-30567-cov-8.351164_pt1 | contig 30567 bp, 37 predicted proteins | sample MGYA00248623_ERZ508561 | MGnify/ENA primary metagenome ERZ508561 (study PRJEB26227, sample SAMN06264494) | marine metagenome | isolation source: Columbia River Estuary | place: USA:Columbia River Estuary...
CGAAAGCATGATGCCGATAGACCAGAGGCCGACCATGCACTAACATTCAAACTGGACCACTCGATGGGGGCACTCCACCACTTCTGGTCCCGCAAACGGGCTTTTTTCAAAAACATTATACATTTCCCTTTTTCGAGCCGATTTCAGTGCATGGCTGCATGCCAAAACAAGCGTCGGCAGACTGTCCCCAATGAAGCGGAATGGTCTTAAGGATTCATGATGTGGTAGAGGCAAAGTATTGAAGTTACTCGTAAAATAAGAAATTCTAAACTTTAATTTGGGTTTGCAACGATTGCTATTAATCGACGATCAGGTTCGAGAGATCTCAAACCGTTCAAAGTGGATAGGCGTCTTTTGGTCACTACTTTGAGCGCCGAAAATACTATTAAAATTCAATAATTAGCACTGTCTTTAGACATTCATGAAACAGTAGGGCAATCCGATCAGCCTGAAGGACAGAGTTTTGGTGACTTCACTTTTAAGTTTCCCATGCGTGGCGGTTCTTTGGCTCATCCTCGTTGAACGGTTTGGGCTGATCTATGATGAGCCATGCATCGACATCACTTGAGGCCATTTGCAAGCGATGTTCTGACGACAGCCGATTATCGGGAAGCGCGGGCCGTTTTTAAGCTTTATCACTGAAGCCCCCCAATAGGTGCCTATGGCGCGTGTTTCATACACTTCACTGAAACGATTAGCGCACAGGTTCCACAAAAGAAAAAGGACTTGATGATTACTCACCAAGTCCTTGAAATCTTTGGCTCCGACGGTAGGGATCGAACCTACGACCAATTGATTAACAGTCAACTGCTCTACCGCTGAGCTACGTCGGAACATGTGGGCGATATAGCAATGGTCTGCAGGGGCGTCCAGAGCCTTTTGACCAGTTTTTCAATTTTCCTCAGATGGGTTGAATTTAGCATCTGTCGAGAGTGTCGGCGTGGCAGTGATCTTTGCCCTTTGGTGTAGGTCAACGAGATGGGCAAAGACATTGCGTTCGGCGGCAGCCAGCAGAGCAGGGTCAATGTCTGTGTAAATCTCAGAGGTGATCTTAGCCGTTGTTTTAGGGCCGCGGAGCAGGGCCTTTAGCACCTGTGCCTCTCTGGTCAGTCGATGGTTGGTAAGCCAGTCTATACGGGCGTTCGGTGCTGTAATGGGCGCGCCGTGGGCCGGATAAAGGATACGGGAATTGAGAGCGTGAAGTTTGGCGCATGAGGTCATGAAGTCGGTGAGGTCCCCGTCGGGCGGGGAAACCAAAGAGCTGGCCCACCCCATCACATGATCGCCTGAAAAAACCGCATCGCCCCAGATTAAACTGAGGTGATTGCCGATATGTCCTGGTGTATGCAATGCGGTCAAAGTCCAGTCGTTCGTGGTGATGATTTCACCGTCTTGCAGGATGACATCAGGTTTGAAGCGAGAATCGATTCCCTCACCGCCGCCAGCAAGCCCTTGAGAGGACAACTCTTTCATGATTGCGCTGCGACCTGCATGGTGATCACCGAAGGCGTAGATCTTGGCGCCCGTCGCCTCTGACAACGGCTTTGCCAAGGGGGAGTGATCGAGGTGGTTATGTGTCACGATAATATGGCTTACGTTCCCTGTTCCGATGGCCGCAAGGATAGCGTTTAGATGGTCCGTACTGTCGGGGCCTGGATCAATCACGCAGAGCGTCTGCTTTCCTAAGATAAACGTATTTGTGCCCAGATAGGTCATCGGCGACGGGTTTGGCGCAAGTATCATCCGTAGCCCATCGCAAAGCATGAGGGGCTGGCCAGCAATGGGCGCGAATTCAAGAGTTTGCATCGTATCGGGCCTTTCGCATGGAGCCATTGCCGCGTAGCTTACAGTCATGGTTTGGCAATGGATCAAAAGTTATATGCCGCGTGGTCTTTATGGCCGTGCAGCGCTTATTCTGATTTTACCGGTTCTGACATTGCAGTTACTGGTCTCGGTGGTGTTTATTCAACGTCACTTTGACGGTGTGACGCGATCAATGACAAGTGCCGTTGGGATCGAAGTGCGGTATTTGCGCGATACCGTTAATGAAAGCACGAGTCTTGAGGAGGCGCAGGCGCGACTTCAGGCGACAGCCGTGCCGCTGGAAATGATCGCCACATTACCCGCAAATCCATCGCCAGAGGCGGATATCAAGCTATTTCAAGATTTGACGGGATCAGTTGTTATTGAAACTATTCGCGACAACGTTCCTGAAATTCAGGTCGTGTCCCTGTTTGAGCGGCGGGTCATTCTGTGGATTGATACCAATTACGGTGTGTTAAATCTCGATTTTTCGCGCAGGCGCGTGTCAGCGTCTAACCCGCATCAGTTGCTGGTGATTTTGGTTGTTATGGGTGCTATCATGACGACGATCTCTTATTTCTTTCTGCGCAATCAATTGCGCCCAATCAAACGAATGGCGGCGGCAGCGGCAGCTTACGGAAAAGGGCGCATTAAACCGTTTACCCCCTCGGGGGCTATTGAGGTGCGTGCGGCGGGGATGGCGTTTCTGGATATGCGCAATCGGTTAGAGCGACAGACCCAAAGCCGCACAATGATGTTGTCTGGGGTTAGTCATGATCTAAGAACGCCGCTGACGCGCTTGCGTTTGGGGTTGTCGATGTTGGATGGCGATGATGTGACTGACCTGTTGCGCGATGTTGATGACATGCAACGGCTACTGGATGCGTTTCTCGACTTCGCGCGTCACGACGCCGGCGATAGTCCTGAATCATGCAAGCCGCATGAGTTGGTCGAGGCAGTCGTCGCTGATGCGACCCGAAGTGAACAAGCCGTTGCGCTGGTTGAGGCCATCGGCGGAGATGATGCTGTGTCCCTGCGCCCAATGGCTGTACGCCGTGCATTAGAGAACTTGATTGGGAACGCGCTGCGCTATGGCACGAAGGCCGAATTGCGATTGTTGGTAACTGACCGCATGGTGCGTATTTCTGTCGAAGATGATGGGCCAGGCATTCCTGCCGAAAGCCGCGAGGCTGCGATGAGCCCGTTTGTGAGACTCGATCCTGCTCGAAACCAAGACAAGGGCACAGGGGTCGGGCTAGGCCTTGCCATTGTTGCAGATATCGCGCGTACCCATGGTGGTTTGTTGCGCTTGGGCGATAGTGAAACTTTGGGAGGGTTGAAGGCCGAATTGGTATTGGCCATCTGATCACATCTTTAGGTGATTTATTATCACCTTAACCATGATTATTACGAATTTAATTTATACTCAGAACATCTCTATATCTGCCTCAATTGCCGAGGGATTGAACAATCTGTTCAGGGTCGGGTTAGGGGCATTAATGGACGATGATGAGGACAGGCTGATGAATGCAGTCGTATTTCGGAGCGACATAGACGCACGACCTTTGCACGTCGACGCGTTAATGCATCTGGGCACGGAAATTGGGTCACGCGTTGGCGGCGCACATGCTGGACCACATTTGCTTGTTGCGGGACATAGTCCGATGTCAGAATTGGTCTTCGCGCGACTACTCGGCATTCCAACACTTGGGTGGATGCGGGGTCAGTTGACGTTTGTGAACCTTTCAAAGCTTGAACATCTCGGCGTTGACCTTGATGCGACGCAAGATTTTGGCGCGCATCCAGATGAAGTGATGTTCTTGCCCTATGACCCTGATCCTTCGCACCGTGAGCAGGTCGAAAAAGAATGCTGCTGGGCGGTTCTGCGACTTTGCACACAATTGGGCATGATTTCGGGGCGCGGTGTGCCAGATTTGGTCCCCACTTAGAACCCATAGGAATTTAGGGGCGCGTTTGGGCGTGCCCCTAAGCTGGGTGTGGCAATTGCGAAATGCGGTTTGTGACTTGGACGGTCCGAAAGCCACATTTTGCGGTTGCCACAAAGCCAGCATTTTCATGTCGACAGAAAATAAGGTGAGGACCCATCATGGAAGAGATCGAAAAATCCGTTTCGCCGCTTGTGTTGCAGGCGCAAGAGATGTGGCATTTTCTGATTGATGGCATCCTGCGCGGGCTCAGCTTGCCGCAGGTTATCGCCATCGGCGTGAGCCTTGTTGTGGCCTTGCTGTTTCACCGCTGGGTCCGCCGTCTGATCATGAGCGTTGAAACCCGTCTTGAAGGCGGCCGTTGGCGACGTCTGTTCCATACTGCGCGGATAATCAGTCTGCCGATTACTTGGGTGATCGGACTTTGGCTCTCGCTTGCGGTGCTGAATGCGACGGGTCATGTCACCAGCCTGGTGCGTTTGGTTGCAAGTTTGCTGAACGCTTGGGTGGTGATCCGTATCGTGGCAACAGCGATCCCAAATGCGAGCATTTCAAATGCTTTTTCTTGGTTTGCTTGGACTGTGGCCGCGTTAAACGCGACGGCCTAACTTGATCCGTTGATCCGCTGGATGCACGCCCAGAAATTCAGTACTGATACCGTCAGCATTTCGATCTGGGATGTCGTGCAAGGCGTCATTGTCACGGCAATGTTTGTTTGGTTGGCCATGGTTATCTCTGGGTTTTTCCAGCGCAAACTGGAGCGTAGCGGCGCATTAAACCCGTCGATGCGCGTATTGACGTCAAAGATCATTCGGATCGTCATGGTTGCCATCGCAATTGGTTTCGGCGTGCGGGCCGTTGGCGTGGATTTGCGGGCCTTTGCCGTGTTTTCAGGGGCACTTGGTATTGGTGTGGGCTTGGGTTTGCAGCGTACTGTGGGTAACCTCGTTGCTGGTTTTACGATGCTAGCGGACCGTTCCATCAAACCGGGTGATGTGATTGAGATCACCACGGGTGATGGGCCTACATTTGGCGAAGTGCGCACGCTGGGTGCTCGCTATGTGTCGGTGAAAACGCGGGCAGGGACCGAGACCCTGATCCCAAATGAAATTCTGATCTCCAACCCTGTGACTAACTGGTCTTTTTCTGACCGTTTTGTGCGCCGTGATTTGATGATTGGAGTGGCCTATGAGACGGATGTCGAGGCAGCGCAGGCCCTATGTATCGCTGCCGCCCGCAAAGCACCGCGTGTTCTGCAAGAGCCAGAACCTGCATGTTTGATCAAAGGGTTTGGCGATAGTTCCGTCGATTTCCAACTGAGGTTCTGGATCACCGACCCAGAAGCGGGCGTGGCCAATGTGGAAAGCGATGTTTACCTGGAGGTCTGGAAATCATTCCGTGACAACAACATCGAAATCCCATTCCCGCAGCGCGATTTGCACATCAGGTCTGGGTTGCCTGTATTGCCATCGTAAGATTGTGTGACTGGCGGAGACGCAGGGATTCGAACCCTGGGAACCCGTAAAGGCTCAACGGTTTTCGAGACCGCCCCGTTCGACCACTCCGGCACGTCTCCGCATTAATGAATGCGCGTTTAATCGCGAGGCTGGTGGCGTGCAAGCCAATATTGGCTGCGCGATGACAATTCTGTCAGTGCTCTTGGAATTCAATGGGTTGCAACTTAGGTTCTGCAAAGACCCCAATTGTGAGGACTCTGGATGTTCAACCGTTTTGTATCCGTTGCTGGCCTATCGGCCCTCAGCTGTTTGGCCACGCCAGCTTTTGCACAAACCGCTGAAACGGATGTGCTGTTTGACGCATTGGGCCTGCCCGAGATGATTGAGATTATGCATGATGAAGGGGTCAGCTATGGTTTGGAGTTGGGTCGAAACTGGTTCCCAGATGGGAATGCGCTTAGCTGGCCCGACACCGTTGCAAAGATTTATGATCCAAGCGTCATGCTGGAGGTCGTCAAGGCCGACTTTGCGGGCGCGCTTGTCGGTGACGATGTACCTGCGATGATTGCGTTTTTTAAAAGTGATGTCGGGCAAAAGTTTGTCGCTCTCGAAGTCAGCGCGCGGCGTGCAATGCTCGACGATGCGGTTGAGACAGCGGCCAAGGATAAGGCTTTGATTGCACGTGCTGACAAGTCTGCACGATTTGATCTTATTGCCGAATTCGTTGACACAAATGACCTGATTGAGACCAATGTGGTGAGCACCCTTAATACGAATTTCGCGTTTTATAGCGGGCTAGTTAAGGGGGGGGCGATTGATGAAAGTATGACCGAGACCCAAATCCTTGCGGATATATCCAATCAAGAGCCTGAAATTCGAGCAAATACCACCGAATGGATAAATGCGTATCTGTTGCTCGCTTATGATCCAGCAACGGATGACGAAATCCGTGACTATATCGCGTTTTCCAAAACCGACGCGGGCGTCCAGATCAATGATGCATTGCTCGCAGCCTTTGACGAATACTTTAAAACCGTAAGCAATAACTTGGGCTTTGAAGCGTCAAGGGCGATGATCAGCGCAGAGTTATAGGGTCGACGCAATGACAACGCCTTCATAGGCACGACCTTCGGCGCGCGCGAGGTATTGTTTCTTGGTTCCGCAGCGCAATTTTGGAAAGATCGCAAGAACTTCCTCGGCTTGTGCATCATTGAGTGCGTTCATCCCATGGTCACCGACAAAGAAGCTCTCAGTAGGGCAGTCGTTGGCCCAAATAATCTCGTGGTAATCAAACATGATGTGGACGTAGGTGACAAATCCGCGAGGCTCGCGGCGAACATTACGATCGTTCACCAGCATCTTGGCTGACAAAAGTAGTTCATCGTCGCCACATACCAGTTCGGCCATTGCGCCACAGATCAGCATCCGGTGGTTCGGAGATACGGTAAGCTGCTCTGAGCAGCCAAGTGTGCCTTTGTCGAACGTAATCGGGGCCATCTCGCCAAGGCCCGCAACTGTGCGCTGACCTGCCCAGCGGATCGTTTGCAAGCCATGGTCGCGGGTCATCACGCGGTCACCGGGGCGCAGGTCTTCGACAGCGCGTTCACCGCGTTCGGTCTTGATCAAGGTGCCCGAAGTGAAGCACGCAAATTCGCTATAAAGTACGGAGTTGCTGCCGATATTGCCCTCAGACGTGAATGTATAGGTTTGGCCTGCTACCATCGGGCCGTTGGTAATGAAGGCCGTTGTCGTGTTGTTGCCGTTGTTATTCTGCCCGATGCTGATCGCATAGCCTTCAAACCCGTCATCGGTCGTGAGGACGTAGTTGATGATAACTTTGGTGCCAGCCACATAAGTGACGCCGTCGATCGTGACGTCGGAGGTCAGGAGTTGGCCGTTGTCGCCGATTTCGTTGAAATCAGCGTCGTCGTCATTAAGGGTGATCTGTTGGGCAGTCGCACCTGCGTTCAAAGCCAGTGCAAATGGAGGGCTTCCTGCGGCCTGAGCCCCACTTTCATTCGGGGGGGCAATCAACGATCCTGTCGTATCAAAGTCGGAAATCGCGTACACATATTGAAGTGTATAGTTTGGCATAACAGGGTCCTCGGTCGGCAGAATGCTTTTTTCTCATAACCGAGATGCCAGACCCCTTAGACAAAACTAGGGCAACTTCCCTTTGAATTGAGACCATTTTGTGAACAATCAAAAGTGGAGCCTTTCGATTAGCCACCATAAACCATCAATGCAGTCACCAGTGCACCGGGGTTAGCTTGATACAGGCCGAGGTCAGACTGCATCTGGAAAATCCGCGTTTCGCGGTCTTCTTGCGGGATTCGCGCTGCATCCATCGCTTGGGTCAGGATCGGCCCGTTTCCTGCGTTAATTTGGTCTATCAGGGCAGGGTGGTTGGATTTGACCAGAACCTCGACTGTGCCACGGCGCTCCGAATAAACGGCATTGCTTGCAGCAGTCGTCAGACCTGATATTGGCAGGAAAAATGGATTGCCTAGGTGGTTTGCCTCATTTGAGCAACCAGCCAGAACGACTAAGAAAATCAGGGGAATTCGCATGTTTTTGGCCTCTCTAGGGCTTGACTTAGATACGTAATGGACAGATAAGCCGCCATCCGATCAAGGTATTTGTTCGGGCTTACGCGAAATTACGCCCAAATGGGCGCGCAGTCCAAAGGCACCAAACGCCTGTTTTTACAGGGGCCTCAGCGACGCGGTAGAATGAAGGAAAGACATATGTTTGCGGTTCTGAAAACCGGCGGCAAGCAGTACAAAGTTGCCTCAGGCGACGTATTGCGCATTGAAAAGCTGGACGCCCTTGCAGGCGACAAAATCCAATTCAACGAAATTCTGATGGTTGGTAACACTGTTGGCGCGCCTTTCGTGGCAGACGCTGGTGTCCAAGCAGAAGTGATCGACCAGATCAAAGGCGAGAAGACAATTAACTTTGTTAAGCGTCGTCGTAAGCACTCTTCCGCACGTAAAAAGGGCCACCGTCAGCAACTGACTTTGGTTCGTATCGGCGACATCCTTGAAGCTGGTGCTGATAAGTCTGGTGTTAAAGCTGCCGTTAACGGTGCTGGCTTTAAGATCGAACCTGCTTACAAGGGTGCACCGACATCCAAGAAAGCAGCAGCAGCAGTTGAGCGTGCTTCCAAGCCAAAGGCTGCAAAAGCTGCTCCAAAGGCTGCTAAAGCAGCCGATGGCGATGATCTGACACAGTTGACTGGCATTGGCCCAGCAGCAGCGCAGAAGCTGAACGATGCGGGTGTCACAACATTCGCACAAGTTGCAGCAATCGACACCGCGACTTTCGAAGTGAAAGTTTCCGACAAAGTCATCGCGCAAGCTGCAGAGCTGGCAAAGTAAGCACAAGTTAAGGAGAGACACCATGGCACATAAAAAAGCAGGCGGTTCATCCCGTAACGGTCGCGACTCAGCTGGTCGTCGCCTCGGCGTTAAAAAATACGGTGGCGAAGTTGTCATCCCAGGTAACATTATTCTGCGTCAGCGCGGCACCAAGATGTTCCCAGGTATGGGCGTTGGCATGGGCAAGGATCACACGATCTTTGCAACTGCTGAAGGCAACGTACAGTTCCACAAAGGCCTGAAAGGCCGCACCTTTATTTCGGTTCTTCCAGCAGCAGAGGCCGCTGAATAAGCCGATACCTTAGGTAACAAATTTTAAGGGGATCGGTGAAAGCCGGTCCCTTTTAGTATTTTAACGATTTGCTTTTATGTGGAGGTAAAAGCGAATTGAGCTTTCGAGGAGAAAAGCGCGATGGATCAATTTGTGATCGCCCAGCCGAGCATTGAAACCACACGCTTTATCATGCGCCCACCGCGTAAGTCAGACGCAGGTCTGATTATGATGTATGCCTCGGACGAACGGGTTGCGCGCGGTTTGCGCGCCATTCCTCACCCTTTGCCGCCTGGATCAGTTGAGGCCATGATTGACCGTGCCTCCGCGCCAGATCGCACCGAAGATGTTTGGGTTTTGGATGGCTCTGCGTTTGGCTTGGCCGAAGCATTTGGCATTGTCAGCCTTGACAATATGGACCGTGATCAATCTGAGATTTTCTATTGGGTCGCGCCTGCCTTTTGGAATATCGGCCTTGCCACTGAGGCTGTGCGCGCGATTATCCAGACAAACCCCCGCAAAACTCGCCGATTTTTTGCAGAAGTGTTCCAAGACAATCCCGGATCAGCCCGCGTTCTGACCAATTGCGGATTTGAATATTTGGGCGATGCTGAAGCCTTTAGCGTGTCGCGCAATGCCACGATGCCAACTTGGACATATACGCTCCGGACTGGGCTTTGACGCCGCCAGTCTTAACGACGCGGCGGCTCACACTAAGGCCTGTGGCGGCTGATGATGCCGCGGCGATCAAGCGCGGGATCAACAATTGGGACGTCGTGCAGTGGCTCACGGCGCCGCCGTTTCCCTATTCTTTGGACGACGCGCATGATTTCATCAATCAGGTGATCCCAACAATAACCAGTTGGGCCATTGATGCAGGCGACGGGTTTATCGGTACGATCAGTTTAGCACCTGATTTAGGCTATTGGCTCGCTGCAGACTATCACGGCCAACGGATTATGTCGGAGGCGGCGGAGGCCGTTGTCACATGGCACTTTGCGCAGTCGGAAGAGACGCTAGTTTCGTCCCATTACCTTGCCAACGAGGCCTCGCGGCGCGTTTTGCAAAAGCAGGGCTTTGTGGACACTGGGTTTGAGGAGCAATTGCAGACTGCGACCCAAGAAAACGTGACCGTGCAGCGCATGGAGTTGACCCATACGACATGGGCGGCCCGCCATGGTTAAACTGACATACCGCGACCTTGACGCAGATGACTTTGAAGCGATGCATGGCCTTGCGACCCAGTGGCAGGTTGTGCGGCAATTGGGTGGTTGGCCTTGGCCTGCGAGCCCTGAGTTCACAAAAAGCCGCTGTAAAACTTACGGCGGTAAGGGCTTTGTTTGGGGGATTTGTCTTAACGGGTCGCTGGTTGGCTCAGTTGCTGTGACGGGCAGAGAGCTTGGCTACATGCTGCATCCTGCTGTTGCGGGGCGTGGGGTCATGGGGCAGGCGACATTTGACGCGATGTCATATGCGATGGCCGTGACGGATCATGCCTATTTTGACGCAAGTTTTTGGCATGATAACCCTGCATCGGGGCGTGTTTTGGCGAAACTCGGGTTTCGGCACTGGCAAACCCGCTATGAGCCGTCAAAAGCGCGGCGTATTCCGTTATTGTGTCACCACACGCGGCTCAAACGTGATGATTGGCATGGCTTGAGTAAGGCGCAACAATAGACTACGTGACAGGCTTAACTTGCCCGCCCGAAAGGCCCCTCTGCTATGAAGTTTCTTGATTTTGCCAAAGTTTATATCCGCTCGGGTGGCGGTGGTGCGGGCTGTATCTCATTCCGTCGTGAGAAATTCATCGAATATGGTGGCCCTGATGGGGGTGACGGCGGCAATGGTGGTTCTGTGATTGTTGAGGCCGTTGATGGCCTGAACACGCTCATTGATTTCCGTTACCAGCAACACTTTTTCGCGCAAAACGGCCAGCATGGCATGGGAAGCCAGCGTACGGGGAAGGACGGCGAAGACAAGATCTTGAAAGTGCCCGTTGGCACCGAGGTCTTGGATGAAGACGAAGAAACCGTCATCGCCGATCTGACTGAGGTCGGACAGCGCGTTGTGATCGCCAAGGGCGGCAATGGCGGTTGGGGCAACTTGCACTTTAAATCGGCCACGAACCAAGCACCGCGCCGCGCTAATCCGGGGCAGGAATGCATTGAGCGAACACTTTGGCTGCGGTTGAAGCTGATTGCCGATGTGGGCCTTTTGGGCATGCCAAACGCGGGTAAATCAACGTTTCTGGCTGCCACATCGAATGCCCGCCCGAAGGTTGCCGATTATCCGTTTACGACGCTTGTGCCGAACCTTGGGGTTGTGGGCATTGATAACGTCGAATTCGTTGTTGCGGACATTCCGGGCCTGATTGAGGGTGCCAGCGAAGGCCGTGGGTTAGGTGATACTTTCCTTGGCCACGTGGAGCGCTGTGCTGTGTTGTTGCACCTTGTTGACGGGACTTCGGGTGATCCTGTGCATGATTATGAAGTGATTATTGGAGAGCTTGAGGCTTACGGCGGCGAATTGGCCGATAAGTCGCGGATCACCGTGCTCAACAAGATTGATGCGCTGGACGACGAGGAACGCGCGTTCATCAAATCCGAAATGGAAGAGGCCGTTGGCGGCCCCGTGATGATGATGTCGGGTGTGAGCAAAGAGGGCGTGCCAGAGGTGCTGCGTGCTTTGCGCGGCGAGATTGACGACAACCGCCTGCGTGACCGCATTGAGACAGATCAAGAGGCGGAGGACGCTCCGTGGCAGCCTTAAGAGACGCAAAACGGCTTGTTGTTAAGATCGGATCGGCGTTATTGGTTGACGCCAAAACGGGCAAACTGCGCCGAGACTGGCTTGTATCACTGGCAGAAGACGTGGCCGCGATCCGCAAGCGCGGCACGGATGTGATTGTGGTGTCTTCTGGCTCTATCGCCTTGGGGCGTGGCGTGTTGGGTTTGCCTGTAGCAGCCTTGCCTTTGGAGCAATCGCAAGCGGCGGCGGCTGTTGGGCAAATCCAATTGGCGCGGGCCTATGAGGAAGTCTTAAGTCCTCATGGCATCATCACCGCGCAAGTGCTTGTCACTATTGAAGATTCTGCGGATCGGCGCAGGTATTTGAACGCGCGTGCTACAATGGAAACTTTGCTTGGCTTTGGTGTCACGCCAATCGTGAACGAGAATGATACGGTTGCTACCGACGAGATCCGCTTTGGCGATAATGACCGCTTGGCCGCGCAGGTTGCGGTCACTGTGGGTGCGGATCAATTGATTTTGCTGTCTGATGTAGACGGACTTTATACTGACAATCCTAACATCAACAAAGATGCGCAACATATTGAAAGTGTTGATGTTATTACGTCAGAAATTGAGGGCATGGCGGGAGATGCTGCCTCTGCTTTGTCCAAAGGTGGCATGAAAACCAAGGTCATGGCCGCAAAAGTGGCGACAGAGGCGGGGTGCGCGATGGCGATCACTCTAGGAACACCTCTTAACCCATTGGCAACGCTTGAAAATGGTGGACGTGCGACGTGGTTTAATCCACAAACCGACCCGCAAGCGGCGCGCAAGCGCTGGATCGCGACGATGAAGCCGCGCGGCGTTTATGTGCTTGATGACGGCGCGGCAAAAGCTTTGGCGGCTGGCAAAAGCCTCCTGCCTGCGGGTGTGGTGAAGATTGAAGGCCGTTTTGGACGCGGTGATCCTGTGACGATCTGCAATACAGCGGGTGCATCCTTGGGCCTTGGACTGACGCGATACACCAGTGAGGAGGCTCAACAGATTATGGGCCGCAGATCCGATGAGATTGAGGCCGTACTTGGATATAAGGGCCGTGCAGCCCTGATCCACCGTGATGATATGGTGCTTTAAGGAGGCCAAGATGAACATTTCCGAGATGATGGAAACGATTGGCAAGCAAGCGCGTTCAGCGGCGCGTGATTTGGCTGTGGCGTCCTCTGATGCCAAAGCGGGTGCATTGACGGCTGCTGCGGATGCGATCTGGGCGGAGCGCGACGTGATCCTCGCGGCCAACGCCAAAGATTTGGACTACGGGGACCAAAAAGGCTTGTCGCCTGCGATGATGGACCGCTTGATGCTTGATGAGGCGCGGATACAGGGCATCGTTGATGGGTTGCGCGCTGTTGCCGCTCAGGCCGACCCAGTTGGCGAGGTGATCGAGGCTTGGACGCAGCCAACAGGCTTGCATATCCAGCGCGTGCGCACGCCGATTGGCGTGATTGGCGTGATTTATGAAAGCCGCCCGAATGTGACGGCGGATGCTGGTGGGCTTTGCCTGAAATCTGGGAATGCCGTGATTTTGCGTGGTGGTTCCGAAAGCTTTCATTCCGCCACGGCGATCCATGCGTGTTTGCTTCAGGGACTAAAGGCGCACGGCCTACCTGAACACGCGATCCAATTGGTGCCAACCCGTGACCGCGCCGCAGTGACTGCGATGTTGCAGGCGGTCGATTATATTGACGTTATCATTCCGCGTGGTGGCAAGGGGCTCGTTGGCCTCGTGCAAAAGGAAGCGCGGGTGCCTGTTTTTGCGCACCTTGAAGGAATTTGCCACGTTTACGTCGATGGTGCCGCTGATCTGGAAAAGGCGCGGCGCGTTCTGCTGAACGCGAAGACGCGGCGGACTGGGATTTGTGGCTCTGCGGAGTGTTTACTTGTGGACCGCGCGTTTTATGACAAGCATGGCGATATTTTGGTGCATGATTTGATGGATGCGGGTGTCGAGGTGCGCGGCGATGCGTTGATTGCCAAGACGGCTGGTACGGTTGCGGCGAGGTCCGAGGATTTTGGTCACGAGTTCCTTGATATGATCATCGCGGCCAAGGTTGTCGACGGTGTGGACTCCGCGATTGCTCATATCCGGAGTTTCGGAAGCAACCACACCGACGCCATTTTGACGGAAGACGATGACGTTGCGAACCGCTTTTTCCATCAACTCGATAGCGCGATTTTGATGCGCAATGCCTCCACGCAATTTGCAGATGGTGGTGAGTTTGGCATGGGCGCGGAAATCGGGATTGCGACGGGCAAGCTGCACGCGCGCGGACCGGTTGGCGCTGTGCAATTGACCAGTTTCAAGTATCTCGTGACGGGCGATGGCACGATCCGCGCCTGATTAGAACCTTGCGACAATTGTATCGGCGCTATGGGTAATCGTAATCGCGCGGCCAGCGGCACGGATGGCCTCCGGAAGTAACACAAATTGCACCTGAGCCGATGTATGGGCATGTTGCACGTCGGAGTTATTGACAGCCGCCCAAAGCAAGGGTTCAAGCGTTACCCGTCGCCCTGTGCCAACAATCTCCCAATTTGTTCCGTCAAAGTTGACATAAATGTCGCCACCTAACGGCAGAGCTGTTTCAAAGCATTGCAGAACCAAAAATAGAATGCGTGTTATCTCGCGAGAATGATCCTCTGTGAGGTTCCAGTTGTAGGTCAGCCTACCGCCCGAAGAAATCGTTTTCAGTATCGACAAGACCTCTTGCCGACCCACCAAATGGGTGCTCGAAGCCGATCCGTAGGCGATCCGAAAGAAACGAATTCGTGCGTTTGCATTTTCGACGCTTTGCGAAATTAGGTCGAGTTCAGGACTGGATTGCTCTTGTCCACTTGAAAGCGCCATAAGTTCCATGCCATTGCCGATCGCGCCAATTGGGCTAATAAGGTCGTGACAAATGCGCGATGCGATAAGTGCAGCGATTTCAGTGGCCATGTGGCGTCTCCTAAATGATTGAGTTCTTAAATGGAAAATTTGAATGCGATGCTTGAGCCGGGGATGTTAGTGACGCACCCTCAGCAACCTGATTGGGGAATTGGACAGGTCCAATCCAATATTGCAGGCCGGATCACTGTCAATTTTCGTGAAGCAGGCAAGGTGGTCATTGATGGGAGACGCATAGAGCTTGTCCTTGAAATTCCTCAGTTATAATTAACTTAGAGTAGCAGCCACTTGAAGTCTGTCAATCATGGTTAATGGACATGGTCTGGCATAAAAGTTGCCAAAAGGTTACTTGAAACCTAAAACGTCGCGAGCAAGCGCATTGAAAGGTTTTGAATGCCCATTCGTTTCCCTGAATTCGCAACCCGTTTGGCAAATTCGGACGCCGATTTTCACGCCGTGCAGGGGCTTCGATATAAAGTTTTTGTCGAGGAACTTGGCGGATCAGGGACTGGTGTTGATCATGAACGCCAAATCGAATCCGATCCGTTTGATGCGTTTTGTGATCATTTGATGCTCTCTGACCCGTCAGGGCGGCTTGTTGGTGTTTACCGTTTGATGACAAATGAGATGGCCGAAAAGGCGGGTGGATTTTATTCCGAATCTGAATTTGACGTATCTGGCCTTTTGGCCTGTGGTCGCCCGCTTTTGGAGCTAGGCCGGTCTTGTCTACACAAAGATTTTCGCGGTGGGGCCGCGATGTTGCACCTTTGGGCTGGTGTCGCTGACTATGTTTCCCGCCACGACATCGAAATCATGTTCGGGGTTGCTTCGTTTCATGGCACCGACTTGGATGCACTTGCAGGGCCGCTTTCATTGTTATCCACCGCACACAGCAGTCAGGATTTGATCTGTACCGCGCGGAAACCTGGGGCCGTATCGATGAACATTTTGGCTTCTGATGAGATTGATCGAAAGGCTGCGATCCTTGCAATGCCGACGTTGATCAAGGCCTATCTGCGCCTAGGTGGCGTGGTCGGGCAGGGTGCCTTTGTTGATCGCGCCTTTAACACCACGGATGTGATGATGATCGTTGATATTGCTAAAATGGACCCGCAGACACGCGCTGCTTATTCTCAGGATTGGGCGCGAACATGAGCGAAGTCTGGCGGCAGCAAATTGAACCGGAGCCAATGAAGATTGACTTTGTTGGCTGGTTGCGTGTTGCAAGACGAGGTTTGCCGCTTGGGCTGCTGGTGTTCGGGTGTCTGATGCTGCTGCTCTTGGTGCGCTTGGTCGAGCGCCCATTGTTTGGAGCTGGGCGGCCATGGACGCCTTATATCACGCAGTTCGTGTGCCGTTCGGCGTTTTTCATCATCGGTATGGAATTTGAAAAACAAGGCGACCCGATGCGCGGTGCAGGCGCTGTTGTGGCGAACCATTCGTCTTGGCTAGATATCTTTGCGCTGAATGCGTCCAAGCGGATTTACTTTGTCTCCAAGGCCGAGGTCGCCAAATGGCCCGGTATTGGTTGGTTGGCACGTGCGACAGGGACCGTCTTTATCAAGCGCGACCGCCGCGAGGCCGCGTCGCAAATCGCGGTTTTCAAAGAGCGCCTGAGTGCGGGCCACAAGCTGTTGTTCTTCCCCGAGGGGACAAGCACGGACGGGCTTTTGGTTCTACCATTTAAACCGACGCTTTTTGCTGCGTTCTTTGATCCTGCTTTGGCCGATACATTGCGCCTTCAAGCCGTCACGTTGAATTACGTAGCACCAGTTGGTGTGGATCCGCGTTTCTACGGTTGGTGGGGCGATATGGCCTTTGGTCCGCATTTGCTCTCGACATTGGCCTCGCAAAAGCAAGGCAAGGTCACGGTCATCTACTATCCTCCCGTCAAGCTGACGGATTTTGCAGATCGGAAAGTTTTGGCGAAAACGCTAGAAGAGCAGGTCCGCGCGGGATTAGTTCATCGCGGCGATGAGGGTCTTTAACGCGGCTGTCGCATCTTCCTGCGCCCAGATTTCGTCGCCGATGCCAAAGAAGTCTGTGTAAGGCGTCAACTGGCGGATCAGGTCGACGTCCAAGGCACCTTCGGCGACTTGTGGCACTTCGATCATCTGGGACCACCATTCAAAGAGGTCAAATGGTGCAATTGCGCCGTTGCCCAGCGATGTCAGTCCCGCAGGCCCAAAGCTGACGTAATCCGCACCAAGCTCGCCCGCTGTCATGCCGTCATGCGCAGAGTTGCCACAGAACGTGCCGATGATCGCATCTGCGCCCAATTCCTTGCGCGTTGCTTTTATGGAACGCGAACCGTCCTTGAGGTGCACACCATCAAGGCCAAGGCGCTCAACCATCTGAATATGGCTGTCGATCACAATCGCCACATCACGTGCATGGGCTATTTCGCGTAGGGCGTCGGCGGCTTTGGCGATCCGTGCCTCGTCTGTGGTCGCCAATCTCAGGCGCACGCAAGAGATGTAAGCCACATCGAGGCAGGCCGCGAGACGGTCTGGAAATGTTGCCAGTTCAAGGTCAGGCGGCGTGATGAGGTAGAGCTGCGGTTTATCGGCGTCGGACATGGTGATTTTCTCGATCTAAACTGATTTGGGGCGCTTCTATCGTGGTTCTTGCGGCTTGGCTACTTCGGAGGCAGCGATTTTGCGTAAGACAGCGCAAGTTCGACGATTTGGCGCAGGCGTTCGTCGCAGCCGAGCACGTCTTCGCTGACATCGACCATGCCGCCCATCTTGCGGCCTGTGAAGCTCAAGGGTTCGATGCCCTCCATTTCGAGCGCCTCTGCCTCGCGGATTTTGCCGATCCGCGCCATGCCGCCGCCCTTATGCACACCGCAAACCATGTGACCGTTCAGCATAAAACACAGCCCGCCGAACATCTTCTTCTCGGTAATACCGCTGGTGCCGACAAGCGCATCGCTCATCTGTTCAGCGTGTCCAGGATCGTAAGCCATGGGTCGCTCCTTGCGTGATCATTGCGCTCAGCGTATCACGCGGCCAAAGCCGAAAGGAAGCCCTATGCCAACAGACCGCCCTCAGCCGACCTTCATCCTGATCCGCCCTCAAATGGGCGAGAATATCGGAGCGGCGGCGCGTGCGATGTGGAATTTCGGGCTGGACCGGATGCGGATCACCAGCCCGCGTGACGGCTGGCCGAACCAAAAGGCGGTTGTGATGGCAAGCGGTGCGGGGCGTTTGCTTGATGAGGCGCAGATTTTCGAGACCACCGATGATGCCATTGCCGATTGCACCTATGTCTATGCGACGACGGCGCGCGACCGTGATCTGACAAAACCCGTGCTGACGCCAGAGGCCGCGATGATCGAGGCCCGCGACCGCATTGCAGCAGGCCAAAAGGTAGCGGTTCTGTTTGGGCCAGAGCGGGCAGGGTTAGAGAACGACGATATCGTGCGTGCAAATGCGATCATCTCGGTGCCCGTGAACCCAGAGTTTGCCTCATTGAACCTTGGGCAATGCGTCTTGCTGACAGCTTATGAGTATCAGCGGGCCACGACCGAGGTCGCCCCTGAAACCGTGAGCCATGTTGGCAATTGGGCAGAACAGTCGGAAATGGCAGCCCTGGCGGCACACTATGAGGAACGTCTTGAAACGGCAGGCTTCTTTTACCCCGACCACAAAGCCCCGAACATGAAGGCCAATTTGCGCAACCTTTGGAGCCGTCTGCCGCTCACCCGCGCCGATGTGCAGATGCTGCACGGTATTTTGCGACAAATGGTCCGATGGAAAGAGCGCGGCGATAGCTGACTTGTCGCGGGCATGATCCCGTCCTAGGTTGCACACGAAAGTTAGGAGAACCCAACAATGGCCACGAAGAACCGCAGCATCTTTGAAGAGGTTGGCACCACGCAAAAGCAGGTCGCAGCCCCTGGCGGGATTGATCGCGGCGGGCAGGGTGCCCGTGGCCCTATCCGCATCTGGCTTGGGATTATTTTCGCGCTCGTGGGTGTGATGATCTTGGTGGGTGGTTTGACCCGTCTGACAGACAGTGGTTTGTCGATCACCGAATGGGCACCGATCACAGGGGCAAAGCCGCCAGCGTCGGAGGCCGAATGGGCAATTGCATTCGAGAAATACAAAGCGATTCCTGAATATCAGCTGCAAAACAAGGGCATGTCGCTTGCCGAATTCAAAGGCATTTTCTGGTGGGAATGGGGCCACCGTCAGCTTGGCCGCGTGATTGGCCTTGTTTGGGCTGTAGGGTTCTTTGGCTTTTTAGCGCTACGCAAGATGCCGTCGGGATGGTCGGGTAAGCTTTTGGGCCTTGGTGCCTTGGGCGGATTGCAGGGTGCCATTGGCTGGTGGATGGTGTCGAGCGGTCTTAAAGAGGGCATGCTTGATGTGGCGTCCTACCGTCTTGCGACGCACCTTGGCCTCGCGTTTGTGATCTTTGGCGTGATCACATGGTATATTATGCGGCTCTCGCGGCGCGAGGTGGATTTATTACAAGCCCGTCGTTTGGCCGATGCGCGGCTCTCAAAACTTGGTACTTGGCTGATTGGTTTGGCATTCTTGCAGATCATTCTGGGCGCGTTGGTTGCGGGCATTGATGCAGGGCGCCATTATCCCGACTGGCCGTTGATGGCGGGTGGGTTCTTTCCGCCGCAGCCTTTTGATCTGGTCCCGCTTTGGCGTAACTTTTTTGAGGATCCGGGTCTTGTGCAATTCATGCACCGGATGGCGGGTTACGTGCTGTTCGCCTTCGGCCTCTATGTCTGGAGCCGCGCCCGAAAATCCGCGAATGTTCGCACAAAGTTTGCCTTTAGCGCGATGATGGCGATGATGTTTATCCAAGTCGTGATTGGCATCGTGACGGTCATCTATTCTGCGCCCGTGAATATCGCCATCGTGCACCAACTTGGGGCGGTTGTGCTCTGGGTCTTGGTCATCCGCGCCCGGTTCTTGGCCGCATACCCCCATCCCCAATCCGTACGAGGTAAAGCCTGATGTCTGCTTATGAAGATTTGATGGCGTTTCAGCGTCAGACCGAAGCGCTTAGCCAAATATCGGGCCGTTTGGGCTGGGATCAGGAAACGATGATGGCTGAAGGCTCTGCTCCGCAACGGGCCGAGGAACATGCGGCTATGGCGTCGGTTCTGCACGCCCGGCGTGTTGATCAGCGTGTGGGTGAGTGGCTTGAAAAGGCCAAGGCAACTGATGAGGTCGCCGCAGCAAACCTGCGCCATATCCGGCGGTCTTTTGAGCGCACAGCGAAGGTGCCTGCAAAACTGGCCGAGGAAATCGCCAAGACAACGTCGCTTGCGCACCGCATTTGGGCAAAGGCCCGCGCCGAGGACGATGTAGCAACCTATTTACCCGTCTTGGACAAAGTCGTGAAGCTGCGCCAAGAAGAGGCGGTAGCATTGGCGCAAGGTGGCGACCTTTATGACGCGCTGCTGAATGACTATGAACCTGGGGCAACGGGGGCCGAGCTTGAGGCGATGTTCAGGGCGCTGCGTCCGCGTCTGGTGGCGTTGCGGGCGGCTGTTTTGGACCAACCAAAGCCGATGGGTTTGAGTGGGACTTTCGACGAGGCGGCACAATTGGCGCTTTCGACAAAACTCGCGCTGGCCTTTGGCTATGACATGAACAAAGGACGCATTGATAAAGCCGTGCATCCGTTTTCAAGCGGATCAGGGATCGATGTGCGGATCACGACGCGCACCAATCCAGCCGACCCGTTCAACTGCTTTTACTCGACAATTCATGAGGTGGGCCACGCCTGCTACGAGCAAAACATCGATGAGGCCTATCTCTTGACCCCGCTTGGTGGCGGTGTGTCGATGGGCGTTCATGAGAGCCAAAGCCGGATTTACGAGAACCAGATTGGTCGCAGCCGCGCCTTCACGGGCTGGCTCTACGGGCAAATGCGCGACTCTTTTGGTGATTTCGGGATTGCCAATGAGGACACATTCTACGCCTGCGTGAACCGCGTCAACGACGGCTTCATCCGCACCGAGGCTGACGAGTTGCAATATAACTTGCATGTGCTGATGCGCTTTGATCTGGAACGGGCGTTGATCTCGGGTGATCTGGCGGTCAAGGACTTGGAAGCCGCTTGGAATGACCGCTTCAAGGCCGATTTCGGCTATGCGGTCGATAAGCCCTCAAACGGTGTTTTGCAGGATGTGCATTGGTCCGAAGGACTGATGGGCTATTTCCCGACCTATACGCTGGGCAACGTCTTTGCGGGCTGTCTCAACGAGGTGATGCGCGGGGCCGTGCCAACGCTCGACGCGGATTTGGCCAAGGGTGATACGTCTAAGGCTGTGGCTTGGCTGCGTGACAATGTGCAGTGTAGTGGCGGCCTGTATGAGCCAAAGGACGTGATTACGCGCGCCTGCGGATTTGTGCCGAGCGAAGGACCATTGCTGAATTACCTTGAGGCAAAGTTCAGCGGGATTTACGGGCTGTGATGATCAAGATGGATGCAGCAGGCTTAACGGCCTTCTTGGTGGAAACCTTCCCACAGGTGCACAGCGATTTTGCCGTCGAAGGCGTGACAGAGCAGGGGGTGCGCTTGCGCCTTGTCACTGCCGAGCGGCATTTGCGCCCTGGAGGCACGGTGTCGGGGCCAGCGATGTTCGGGCTTGCCGATGTGGCGATGTATTTGGCAATCCTGAGCCGGATCGGGCCCCAAGCCTTGGCCGTGACTACCAATTGCAGCATTGATTTCATGCGCAAACCTGTGGCTGGCGTCGATTTGATTTGCGAGGCAGTCATTCACAAGCTGGGCCGCGTTTTGGCCGTTGGCGATTGTCTGATCTACAGTGAAGGTAAGGCCGAACCTGTCGCTCGGGCTTCCTTGACCTATTCAATCCCGCCTAAGTAAAAGGCCGTCACGATGTGCCGACCTTTTCACTTTAATCCTGCCAGAATGGCTTTTGGGCTTCATTCATGGCCGTAGGCTTCGTTAAGCCGATGTCATTCAAGATATGCTTATCAAGCTTTCCGAGCGCTTTACGGGTTCGGCGGTGACGGTCCCATTTCGTCACCATCACTGCCGCGACAATGAAAAACTGCGCTGTCGTGGGCAAGCGAGTTTGATCGTTGAGTAAAGCGATTTGCGCGGCATGAAGCGCTGGTGACATGGTGTAACTCCTGATATTGTATTGACACAATGCAGCGTATTGCTGCTATATAATTGCTACAATGCGGGCGACACAAGGTAAACAAAATGATTGTATCCGATACAATATGGACGCCAGACCTCTCATCTGCGGGCAAATCGAAATACAAAGCGCTAGCGCAAGCCATTCGCGACGCCATCATGTCGGGCGAACTTTCGGCGGGCCAGCAACTGCCACCTATGCGGGAATTGGGGTATCGTATCGGCTTAACACCCGGCACGGTGGCACGCGCATATGCAATCTTGACCGAAGAGGGCCGGCTTGAGGCACAAGTTGGGCGCGGAACTTTTGTGGCTGGTAAAATTGTGCGCCCACCTGTGAACCCTGACAGTCTGATTTATCATGTGGATGAGGGCTTTGCCGATTTTCGCAGTAGCCGCGTGCCAGATGTCGGGCAGGGGCGGATCATTGATGATGCGTTGATCGAACTCGGCCAGTCACATTGCAGGCGACACATTAACTATCCAACAGCGCAAACAGATTATGGCGCACGCGAAGCGGTTGCGGGATGGATTGATGCCATCCGCGTGGGTTATGTCACGGCGGACGATGTCGTTCTCGGGAATGGCGCGCAAAACTGTTGTGTATTAGCGCTACAAGCGGTTTTGCATGGTGCGGCACCCGTTATTTTGACCGAGGAGCTTTCTTATCCCGGCGTGCGCCATGCGGGGCAATTACTACGGGCAAAGGTCGTAGGGGTAGCGATGGATGACGAGGGCATCATCCCTGAGGCGTTAGAGGCAGCCTACCGCAACCATGGCGGTCAGGTTCTTTTGACAGCGGCAGAAGTACATAGCCCAACAACGATCAAAACAACTCTTGTACGCAAACAGGCGCTCGCAAAGCTGGCGGAAAAACTAGATATCATGGTCATTGAGGACGATTGTCACACGCCGCTCGCGACTGAAGTGCCAAGCTACCGCGTACTGACAGGCGGCAATGCTTACTACATTTCGTCGCTAACAAAGACCGTAAGTGGTGCGTTGCGGTTTGGCTATATGGTTGGGCCACAAGGGCAACAAGACAATCTGCGGCAAGTGGCACAAAGCTCGTTTTATGGGGTCTCACAGCCGATTACGGACTTATGCGAAGGGCTCATTCGGTCGGGTGCGGCGCATCAAATCCGCAAGGATGTCTTCGCGGCAACAGCGCAGCGTGTGCGACTTGCAGTGAATGCGCTTGGGGCCTGGGATATTCGGTGGCGCGAGGATGCGCCCTTCATTTGGCTTCAAATGCCAACGGGGTGGCGCGCGTCTAGCTTTTCTATGGCCTGCGAAAAACAAGGCATCAAAGTGCGGCCCTCGGATGAGTTTGCGCTCTCGGATGCCAAAACGCCAAATGCAGTGCGCCTTGCGTTGAATACCTGCGTGGATGAGCAAGTTTTCCGCGACGCGCTTGCAAAAATGAACCTATTGCTCGCAAATCCCGCCCGATTAATCGATGGATAATGGGGTATAATAATACCTATTTTGTAAGCCTTTGTTATTGCATGATTATTGCGGAAATGTGGTGCTTGACGCAGGCTTTGGTCCGACTATAAGCCACCTATCCGAATGACGGGCCGCCTATGGCCCCACTAGAATTGGTGACTTATGACTACTTTTACCGCGACTCCTGCGGATATCGACAAGAAATGGATCCTGATCGACGCTGAAGGCGTTGTTCTGGGCCGTCTTGCTTCGATCATCGCAATGCGCTTGCGTGGCAAGCACAAACCATCCTTCACGCCGCACATGGATATGGGCGACAATGTTATCGTGATCAACTGTGAGAAAATCCAGATGACCGGCAACAAGCGTGCAGAAATGTACTACTGGCACACAGGCCACCCAGGTGGCATCAAGGAAAAGTCCAAGGCGGACATCCTTGAGGGTAAGCACCCTGAGCGCGTTATCATGAAAGCTGTTGAGCGCATGTTGCCTGGTGGCAAACTGTCCCGCCAGCAAATGACTCACCTGCGCGTATTCGCAGGCACAGAGCATGGCATGGAAGCGCAGAAGCCTGAAGTTCTGGATGTTGCATCCATGAACAAAAAGAACACGAGGACTGCATAATGGTTGATCAAGTAAACTCGCTCGAAGATCTGGGCAAAGTCGCAGAAGGCGTTGAAGCGCCAGCTGCTGCACCTGTTGCGATCAACCGTGAGCCAGTGCGTGACGCGCTCGGCCGCGCGTATGCAACTGGTAAGCGTAAAGACGCGGTTGCCCGCGTTTGGATCAAGCCAGGTTCCGGCAAAGTTGTTGTGAACGGCAAGGAAATGTCCGTGTATTTCGCACGTCCAGTTCTGCAGATGATCCTGCGTCAGCCATTCCAAGTTGCTGGTGTTGTTGATCAGTTCGACGTTATGGCAACTGTTGCTGGCGGCGGCCTTTCTGGCCAAGCTGGTGCGGTGAAGCACGGTGTATCGAAAGCGCTTCAGCTTTATGATCCAACACTACGTGCTGCTTTGAAAGCAGCAGGCTTCCTCACACGCGATAGCCGCGTTGTTGAGCGTAAGAAATACGGCAAAGCAAAAGCCCGTAAGAGCTTCCAGTTCTCTAAACGTTAAAGTTATCTCACTATATATTGTGGAGGGGCGTCATTTTGTGGCGCCCTTTTGCTATATGTAGTGTTTGTGTCTGCAGTTTTGGTTGTAGCAAAAAATAAGCAAAATGTAGTCTATGTTGACTTTACGGTTAGCGACAGTAGCATACAGGTAGCAAACGAGGTTGCTCCTCTATGGCTTACTACAACAATGAAGTAACACATTTTGACGGCAGGTTGGTGCTCTATCAGCGGAGCAAAGCAACAAAGTCTGCTGGCAATGCCTCCAAACCCTTCAACTGGTATATGCGTATCAAAGTTGAAGGCAAAAACGGCAAGATCATCAACAAGTCTACAAAGCACTCAGTTTACGAGGAAGCCTACCAGTACGCTGTAAAGGAGTATCAACGAATTTGGGATGCTGTGAAGACGGGGCGAAGCATTGAGGCTTGGAGCTTTGAAAAGCACTGGCAAGACTGGTTTCAGCGTAATGTAGACAACGGGAACTGGCGCCCAAGCAGAGTGACTTGGCACGAAAACTACTTCAATCGATACTTTGGCCCCTATTTTAGGACAAAAAATCAACAGAGCATGCTGCTGGACGACATAGATCTAGATTATGCACAGCGATATTTTGAGTGGCGGGTTGGCTACTGGCATAGGGCAGAAAACGCAAAGCTATTGAACTACAATCCCAAGCGACGTGGATTGAAAACGCAAGGGACCAGAAATGCAGTAAAGACGCCCGCTTATAAGACGCTATTGATGGAGCAAAGTGCTCTCAACCAGATCTTTTTTGATGCTGTTTCACGCAATCGCACTACCCAAAGGTTTAGGCTCAAAGCACCTAGCACTAGCAATAGTGATGGGCAAAGGGCTGGGTTTGACGCTGCGGAATACAAAGCTCTCTACACATACTTGGAGAGCTACAGGGATGCGAAAGGTGTCTTCAAAGCGGTGCGCGTAAACAAGTGGCATATGCTGATGCGACAGCAGCTGTATTGCTTTGTCATCTTCCTTGCAAACAGTGGTCTGCGTGTTGGCGAAGCACGGATGATGAAGTGGAGCGATGTAAAGTTAGACATACCCTTGGATGACGGCACTTTGATTGCAGAAGTTAGAGTAAGTCAGCACACCAAAAAACGCAAAGTTCGTTATGTTCAAGTTCAAAGAGGGGGCAATAAGCAACTTAAGGACTGGCAGCGGCTGTCCCCAAATAACAGTGCAGATGACTGGGTTTGGTTTTCTTTGGGTGCGAACAACGAGTTTAGGCAGTTTGGGGATTTGAACAAAAATTTTCAAACAATCCTCAAGCAAATTCCATACAACAACAGGGAAGACGGCTTGCTTTATGACAACGATGGCAAGCGGCGTAGTCTATATAGTTTGAGGCACGTATATGCAGACTTGCGGCTTGAGAACGGGGTCAGCATTGAAAATTTGGCGAAAAATATGGGAACGATGGTCAAGCAGATAGAGCTTCACTACAGTCACAGACAAACACGTGATGCCAGAGAAGATATCGCAAAAATGAAGCATAAACCCAAGAAAGCTGCGGAACCAAACGACTTTGTGAGTGAAGCGTTGCAAAGGTTTAAGGACGGCAAGTTGAGCGAAGCTGCACTACGTGAAATTTTGGGAACCAGTTAGAAAGTTAAAACTTTTAACTAAGACACAGCCTAAACCAACCGCTCAGTGGAATTCTTCACCATCTCTTAATTGGCATCTAAGTAGTGCTGCACACTCTGAAGTTGTCTGTGTCCACTAAACTTTTGGATGATGCGGGCAAACAGCGCTTTGGAGCCAATTTGACACGCCTCAAAGTGCAGTAGAGTTGAAATTGTGAGAAACTGAGTTACTTTTCTAGCAGTTCTTCCAAGCCCGCCACAATCAGCTGAATGTATTGATCTGAACTAAGGTTGACGCGGAATACATTTCTATCATCTGGAGTTGGATCGTTCTCATAATAGCGATTCTTTGGCGGGAAGTAGCGTAGTTGAATTAGTCGATTAAACGTACCTTCACTATGGCCATAACCATTTACGTGACCGCGTGGATTAATAAGCTCTATAAAAGGCATATAATCTGGGTTGTTCCAAACCGCACCTGCCACCGTCCGCAACTTAGCAGAGTATTGCCACGCAATTTCACCTCTATAATAGGCATAGTTTTCTTGGTGATAGCAGCTCTCGCCTCTATACCAGGCCTCATTTGGGCAAGCGTAATCAAATATCCTGTCAGGCTTAATAAATTCCCTCGCAGTTACTTCAATGATATCTCTTACCGTTCTACCATGTTTGGCAAAGCTCATTTCATAAAAATTTACATCGATATCATCTAAAATGAGCGCTATTTCATCAAGTTTCTGTGCAACCATCATTGCGTAGCCTGCTCCATGGGAGCCGCGAATGGCGTCAAGTACAAAAGCTTCAGGTGTACTGCGTCTTGCTGATGCGCCCGCAACAAATATGGCCTCGTTAATATAATCACTATCTTTGTAATACATACCCATATGAGCGAGAGCAGACGCATAGTCCGTACCAACGTTCATACACTCGTCAGACATCATTCCATCAGGTTTTACGCCTGGACCAGGAAACTCGCGACACTTTTCGTAACCTCTCTGATAAATTCGTGCCGCATCGTGCTGTGAAATTTGATCCCACCAAATGCGAAATTTCATGTCTAATTCTGCACTTACACCCCAGGCGGCGGCATATCGAGTATAAACAAAGGCAATCTTATCGATTGTGAAAGTGTATCCAGCGCTGGTATTATCATGAGAAGCTGTGCGCATACCTTGTGCGCTGAATGCGTTATTTTCCACCCAGGCTGGAACCAGGGAATGAAAGAATAGGTTTAATACCTGGCTGTTTCTACCGTTTGCAATAAAATCTTGGTGTGCTGCGTCCGCTATATCACCAAGGCAGTCTGTTAATTTGGAAGTTTTATTGAAGCTTGTTACGTCATTGGATCCCAAGTTAATATTGCGATAAGCATCATATTGAAAAAACTCTTCGCGGCAATCTGTTGATAAAACTCGACTGGTTGCATCAAGCCAAATCGATTGCTTTCCATAAATTTGGATGAATTTAGAACGATAGCTCTCCAAGTTTACGTAAGGCCAAGTGCGTTGCGGAAAATTATATTGACGAGAGTAGTCTACAAGGTTTGCTCGCGGGTGCACGTAATGTGTTTCTGCATTGGTAGCGCCCAGATCTTCAACGGCGGCGCTTAGATCTTCAAATTCATTGCCACTGAGTGTTCCATCATATGTCAGGCCACGATCAGTGTAGAACTGCCCAATCACACGCTGGCTTTGTGGTCCCCAACTGCCATCTACACTGATCTGGTAACCAAGCCGTGAAAGCATGGCTTGAGCATCACGAGTTGTGCCTTCTGCATGTGCAGTCGTTGAGAACAGGACCAGAAAAACAATGAGGAGCGAGCGAAGCATGAAGCACCTTTGCTTTGGCAATCTAAGATCAGGCTAAGCATAGGTCTCGATTCCCTCCTAGCATTATTTTGAGACCTGTTGTTTTTTGGCGGCGAATTTCACTAAACCAACAACTCCACAGCATTCTTCACCATCTCTTCATTGGCATCTAAGTAGTGCTGCACACTCTGTAACTGCCTGTGTCCACTAAACTTTTGGATGATGCGTATGCCCACGCCTTTGTTGGCAAGCTGGCTGATTGCACTTCTGCGTCCAGTGTGGCTGCTACAGCCCGTAAAACCAGCATCGCCGTAAAAATTCCGCATTGCGATAGCTATTCCGTTTGCACTGAACGCCGTGCGTTTGCCCATCACTTGAAACAACGGGTGGCTTGGTTCTGCTACTGGCATAGATTTAAGGAGAGCAGCAATGTGCTGTTTGGCGTGCTTATTGATGTAGAACTCACGCCCTTTATTTCCCTTCGTTTGTGCTGCGCTGAGGTCAGCAACATCCCTAATGCTGCCATCTGCTTTGCGGACGTCGCCAACCCGTAAACTTGCTATCTCCTTAGCCCGCAATCCACAGTAGTAGCTGACTGCAAACATAGCCTGGTTGCGTGTGGCGTTTGGCTTGGTGCTGAGAAAGGCAAACATGGCCTTCGCCTGCTTCTCGTTTATGGTTCTTGCTTGGGGCATCGTGCGGTCCTCCAACGTTAAACTTTTTACTAACTATAAAGTAAAATCGTTTAACCTACTTTTCGACCGTTTTCTTCATTAAAACAAACACTTAGTGAAATCAATGCGTTAAGTGCGTAGTTAAATGTTTTTACTATTTTCTTTAACTTTGGGTGGTGAACACCCAAACTCAAAAGCGCAGTTTTAAGTGCGTTTTGCTGCGTCTGTAGCGTCCCTTGCTAAATACAACAGCAAAGGAACATAGTTATGAGCAGAAGAAGCCCATCACCGTATGATATTGAGCAGATGTATGGTGATCCAAGTCGCCTCAAAAAAATACGGGCGGCACAAGAGACAGAACTCCACACAAAGGCAGCTGAAGTTCTCGCAAAAGCAAAACAGCTACCAGCTGATAGCTTGGATGCGTGGGACAAAGCGTCAGTGGAACAGGTGCTGGATTTAGCCACCAAGCGTGAAGTGGAAGAACTTCATCAGGCTATCGCAAGAGTGATGGAGTTGGCTGGCGAACACTACGGGGTCAACAAAGACGTTTTTTGGAAACGGTATCACGCACAGCGTAAGGCAGGGCGTGATGAGTAAGCTGGGCAACAAGCACAAAGGTAAGAGGACGCTGGATAGAAACGCAGTTGAGCGACTGTCTCCTCAAGCGAACTGGCAGCACCAGCAAAGTGTGAACGCTTGGCTGCGTAGAAACACAGCTGACAACGAAAATGCAGCAATCTTCTTCACCCTCAAGTTCCACCGCAAATATGACGGTGCCTACGGCAAGCGAGCTATAGATGAGGCATACGCTGCGAAGTTGGTCAGCAAGTGGCTCAACAGGTTAGACAGGCTGAACGCTACAAAGCGTGAAGTTGAGAGAGGCCGTCGTTTTGAGCGTGTCGTGTTCAAGCAAAAAGGGTTTAGCGGAGAGTGGACCTGTCGCGGTTTGATGCCGCTCCTTTGATAGCATTTACTGCAACAAAGGAGACTGACTATGGGACTGAAACGGACGAACGAATTCCGCAAGGATGCGGTGCGTATCGCGCTGACCAGCGGGCTGACACGCAAACAGGTGGCTGACGATCTGGGTGTCGGTATGTCGACGCTGAACAAGTGGATCACGGCACACCGAGACACGGACGTAGTGTCGAATGAGGATTTGGGACTGGCCCAAGAGAATGACCGGCTTCGGCGCGAGAACCGCATTCTCAAGGAGGAGCGGGAAATCTTAAAAAAGGCCACGGTGTTCTTTGCGAGCCAAAAGCCGTGAGGTTTAAGTTCATCGAAGAGCACCAATCTACGTTTTCCATTGGCCGGATGTGCCATGTCATGGATGTCAGTCCACGCGGCTTGCGTGCGTTCCGCAACCGCCCTGCCAGCCGTAGGCAGCGATCTGATTTGGTCACGTTGGCTCATATCAAAGAGCAGTCGCGTCTCAGCCTGGGCAGTTACGGTCGCCCAAGAATGACTGAAGAGCTGAAAGAGATTGGCCTGAATATCGGCCATCGCCGTGTCGGGCGTTTGATGCGCCAGAACGGCATATCAGTGATCAGAACCCGCAAACACAAGGTGACGACGGACAGCAACCATAAGTTCAACATTGCGCCCAACCTGCTGGACCGAAACTTCATTGCAGATCAGCCAAACCAGAAATGGGCAGGTGACATCACCTATATCTGGACGTGCGAAGGCTGGTTGTATCTTGCCGTGATCCTTGACCTGCATTCTCGGCGCGTGATTGGCTGGGCGGTCAGTAACCGGATGAAGCGTGACTTGGCGATCCGAGCTTTGAACATGGCCATTGCATTCCGAGCGCCACCAAAAGGCTGTATCCATCACACTGATCGTGGCAGCCAATATTGTTCGCATGATTATCAAAAGATCTTGCGCAATCACGGGTTCAAGGCGTCAATGAGCGGCAAAGGAAATTGCTATGATAATGCGGCGGTTGAGACGTTCTTCAAAACGATCAAAGCAGAGCTAATCTGGCGAGACACATGGGACACCCGCAGGCAGGCTGAGATGGCCATCTTCGAATACATCAACGGCTTCTACAATCCGCGACGCCGCCACTCAGCACTGGGCTGGAAAAGCCCTGTCGCCTTCGAACGAAAGGTGGCTTAAACGAGCACCGGGGGCGGCACGAAAGCGTGACAGGTCCACTTCTACCCCAGCCCTTTCAAGTGCATTGCTAGCTGCACGGGGGGCTACGCCCATTTTTAACGCATATTCCTTAAGG
>ENA-OREM01000430-OREM01000430.1-marine-metagenome-genome-assembly--contig:-NODE-430-length-30325-cov-3.443038_pt1 | contig 30325 bp, 26 predicted proteins | sample MGYA00248623_ERZ508561 | MGnify/ENA primary metagenome ERZ508561 (study PRJEB26227, sample SAMN06264494) | marine metagenome | isolation source: Columbia River Estuary | place: USA:Columbia River Estuary...
CAGCCTCGATGGCGACACGGAATGGCGCGTTCACACCTTCACTCTGCGCATCGTGCAAGAGGCCGCTATGACCCAAGAGGCGGCGACACTGGTCGTCGGAGTCGATCTAGCGGAAAGCCGAGCGACCGTCGGTAACTTTGCCTCCATTTTTCTCTCCTTTGGCATCGTCGCCATCATTTTGAGCGCAGCCTTGACCCGCGTTCTTCTGACCACCACACTGCGTCCGCTTCGCGAAGTGGAGCAAACCGCTGCTCGGTTCGCCGGAGGTGACTTTTCCCAGCGCTTAGGAGGCGCCACCCCTAACACGGAGGTTGGCCGCCTGGCCCGTTCCCTCAACACCATGCTCAGCCGCATCGACCGAGCTTTTGCCGATCGCGCCGACACCATTGCTCAGATGCGCCGCTTTGTGGGCGATGCTAGCCATGAACTGCGCACGCCCTTGGTCTCAGTGCGCGGATATGCGGAGCTCTATCGCATGGGAGCGCTCACGAAAAAAGCGGATGTCGCCCAGGCAATGGAACGAATTGAAAAAGAAGCCGAGCGTATGACCACGCTCGTGACCGACCTGCTCGAACTAGCCCGATTAGACGAAGCCAAACCGTTGGATCTAGCGCCGGTGAACCTGATCTCTCTCGCGTGTGACGCAGCACTGGATGCCGGCGCCAGCGCTCCCAGTCGCACGATTACCGTGTGGTCCGAGGGTGAGCTTGTGCGCGACCCCAGCGTGGTATCAGCGATTACCCTCAACGCCGAAGAAAACAAAATACGCCAGGTGATCACCAACCTGATGCAAAATGCCCTGCGGTTTTCCCAGGAGGAATCCCCTATTGAACTGGTGCTCTCTCACGATGCCAAGCAAGGGCGGGGCATCCTGAGCGTGGTCGACCACGGCGAGGGCATCCCTCCCCAGGTCCGCGACAAAATCTTCCAGCGGTTATGGCGAGCGGACACCTCACGGGCTCGCGAAACTGGCGGCTCCGGCTTGGGCCTGGCCATCGTCGAAACGATCATCAAACGCCACCAAGGCTCCATCGTGGTGGAAGACACTCCCGGTGGCGGAGCCACTTTTGTCGTCTCCCTACCGCTTGTCCCCGCCGCCACCAGCTAACGAGTTTTCCCCTCGTGTGCCCTTACAGGGCAGTGTGGTCTGTGCTTCTCTTACGCTCTGGGCTTGCCCTCCCACGAGAAAGAAGTCGACCCATGACCAGATACCACGTCGATAGCGAGGCAGTCCTCGCTGCTGCGACCGCGGCGCGAGCCACTATTGGCCGCGTGAACACCGAAATTCACACGCTCAACGCTCATTTACAGTCCTTGAGCTCCACCTGGAGCGGTCCCGCGGCCTCCGCGTTTCTCGCTGTTCATGAGCAGTGGCGAGTGACTCAGATGCAGGTGGAGGAAAGCTTGGCACATCTCACCACGTCTCTGACTCACGCAGGCACCCACTACACCGAGATGGAACTGGCTAATGCGCGGCTCTTTCAGCGATAAGTACCGGGGTTAACACAACTGCGGGGTGCCTTCATTTCTGAAGGCACCCCGCAGTGAGGTTAGTTGCTCAGGCTTAGAAGCCCATTCCGTCCATACCACCGGAGGGGTCACCAGCTGGGCCAGCAGGAGCAGGCTCAGGCTTATCGGCAACGACAGCTTCGGTTGTGAGGAACAGACCCGCAATGGAGGCCGCGTTGAGCAGAGCTGAACGGGTTACCTTGACGGGGTCGGCAATGCCGGCAGCGAGCATGTCAACATACTCACCGGTCGCAGCGTTGAGGCCGTGACCCACCTTGAGGCCGCGCACGTGAGCGACAACAACACCGGGTTCGTGTCCAGCGTTGAGCGCAATCTGCTTCAGCGGAGCTTCGATAGCCACGCGAACGATGTTGAGGCCAGTAGCCTCATCACCCTCGAGCTTCAGGCCATCAAGAGCCTTAGCGCCAGCCTGAATCAGGGCCACGCCACCACCGGCGACGATTCCCTCTTCGACAGCAGCCTTAGCGTTACGCACGGCGTCCTCGATACGGTGCTTGCGCTCCTTGAGCTCAACTTCCGTAGCGGCACCTGCCTTGATCACGGCAACACCACCGGCCAACTTGGCGAGGCGCTCTTGGAGCTTCTCGCGGTCGTAGTCGGAGTCGGTGTTTTCGATTTCCTGGCGGATCTGCTTGACGCGACCTGCGATGGCGTCGGACTCGCCGGCACCTTCGACAATGGTGGTCTCATCCTTGGTGACAACGACCTTGCGGGCGCGGCCGAGCATGTCGAGTTCGACGTTCTCGAGCTTGAGGCCCACCTCTTCCGAGATGACCTGTCCACCGGTGAGAATCGCGATGTCTTGGAGCATGGCCTTGCGGCGATCGCCGAAGCCAGGAGCCTTGACGGCAACCGACTTGAAGATTCCACGGATCTTGTTGACCACGAGAGTAGCGAGTGCTTCGCCCTCAACGTCTTCAGCAATAATCAGCAGCTGCTTGCCGGACTGAATGACCTTGTCCACGATAGGAAGCAGGTCCTTGATTGCCGAAATCTTTTGGTTGGCAATCAGGATGTAGGCGTCTTCGAAGACGGCTTCCTGGCGATCTGGGTCAGTCACGAAGTACTGCGAGAGGTAGCCCTTGTCAAAGCGCATACCTTCGGTGAGCTCAAGAGTCGTACCAAAGGTGTTGGACTCTTCCACGGTGACCACGCCTTCTTTACCGACCTTGTCGATAGCTTCAGCAATGAGGTCACCAATGGTGGTGTCCGCAGCAGAAATTGATGCGGTAGCAGCAATTTCTTCCTTGGTCTCTACTTCTTTCGCCATTTTCAGCAAAGCGTCCGAGATGGCCTGAGTGGCCTTCTCGATGCCGCGCTTGATGCTGATGGGGTCAGCACCGGCTGCCACGTTGCGCAGACCTTCGCGCACGATGGCCTGTGCCAACACGACGGATGTCGTGGTGCCGTCACCGGCAACGTCATCAGTCTTCTTCGCTACCTCTTTGACCAGCTCGGCGCCGATCTTCTCTAGAGGATCACTGAGTTCAATTTCCTTGGCAATCGAAACGCCATCGTTGGTAATAGTGGGAGCTCCCCACTTCTTGTCCAACACAACGTTACGGCCCCGTGGTCCCAGCGTTACCTTGACGGCATCCGCCAGTAAGTTGAGTCCACGCTCGAGACCACGACGGGCCTCTTCATCAAAAGCAATTAATTTTGCCATCTGGTATTCGTCCCTCCCGGACGGTCGAGTGGTGTAGCTATTGGCACTCGCATATTACGAGTGCTAATTGATTTTGGCACTCTCAGGCCGAGAGTGCAAGTGCCAGGCGCGCGTGCCTAGTAATTACTTGATAGTAACGACGCCGGCATCCACATCTGAGCTCTCGTTGGGAACCAACTCAATCCAGGTGTTGCCCTGGGCAAGTTCCACAGCGGCACCCGAAGCAGTGGTCAAGACAATCGGAGCATCTGCCGCAGTCTTGATCCAGGTCACCTCAGTGATGGAGCCGCCAGTGGCGACCCAACCCTTGCCTTGGTTGACCAAACGAGTGGTGGGGATGTCTTCAATGACGTCGATTCCTACCTGCAAGATCACCAGGTTGGTCGCGAAGAGCTGGGTTCCACTGGCCGCAGAATCAGCAGCGCCATTGGTTTGGAAGCGCAGGAAAGTGCCCTGCGTGCCATCCCATTCCCAGGTGGGGCTGGAGAAACCGCTAAAGCGAGTATTGACCGAAGCGAAAGGGTCACCCTCAAGAACTGCGGAAGCCTGGTCAGCAGAGGCCGCGTAGTCAAACATCGCGGGAGGAGCAGGCAGGTCCATGTGTTCTGCAATCAGTTCCGGTGCTTTGACCAACACGTTGTGAGGAGCAACCTTGGCGCTGGTGCGGTAGAAGGTTGCCTCAGTGTCGGGCTGACCATGGATTGCGTTATAGACGGGTGCTTCCTGCATGGCCTGGATAAAGCGAACCTGGCCGCCGGAATACGCGAAGACGCCACCGAAGGGGCTCACAATATCGGGGTCCATGGGGCGCACCGAACGAACCGGTCCAATTTCAGCGGGTAGCACGGAGTGCCACACAGCGAGGTAGCGGGTGAGTCCACCCTCGACGAGTTCTTCAAAAACAATGTCCGCCTCATCAATGCCGACCTGAGGTCGTGCTGAGGGGTGGTTATCAATCTTGGCCGAGAGCGAAGGCCTTGCGAGGCTGCCTGCTTCGATGGGCTCGCCCGTCAAGGCGGCGACAGTTGAGTTATCAACAATGGCGGGAGCCTCTGTGGTGGCGTCCTCGGAAACAACAGCGTCCGTGGAGTCGGTCGCATCGGAGCTACAACCGGCGAGCGCCAGTCCTGCCACCGCTACGAGAGCAACAATCGAACGAATACGTGTAGTCATAACCATGACACCTTCCTTGGGTTCTGTGAGCAGTCTAAGTGTTTAGGTCGATGCAGTATCGACATAGTTGCTTCCCAGGACTACGGTGATTCGCGCTCCTGGATAAGCAGTGGTCTGGACAACGGCGTCCGCGTCTAATCCCAACGTCTGAGCAATTCCCAAGGCGATGGCTTCATCGGCGGGCTCACTATACGCCACAACGCTTTGTTGAACATCTGTGGCATCGGCATTCGTGGCAGTGGCCTCTGGCCACCCCAACACCACGAGTCGTTCATTCGCCCGCGCGGCCATCCCCTGAGTCGTGGTGCCATTGAGAATGGTCAAGGTGAGACCTTCGGTATCAATTTGCGTGGGATCCACCACGGGGACCACGTCTTCCACGACCGGTTCTTCCTCGATCACCACGGGAGCATCCGTTTCACTCGCCGTATCCTCGCTGGCATCTCCCGAAATCACGGGCAGTGCGGTGTCATCGAGGACTAAGTAGTCATCGCTGCGGTCCACAAACCACAAACCGGCCAACACCAGGATGATGATGGCGCCTAATGCAATGCCTATCGGAGCAAAAAGTGACAGAGCAGATTGTTGGCTGCGCCTCGTGCCCTGGTAGGAGCGATCGCGGGGAACGTCGTCATAGCGATCAGGAAGAAACGACGGTTTACCAGTCGTAGCCATCTCGTACTCACCGCCTCGTTGTCACGATTATGTGGACCTAGCTGCGCCGCGCAGCTGCGCAGCTTCTTGGCACTGTCGCACCAAGACCGCATCGTATTCCAATGCCTGCTCAGTGCGGCATATTGCATACACGCGCTGATAATAACGAGCTAAGGACAGGCCAAAGGCCTCCCGCACCGCAGATTCTTTATTTGGTGTCGGGCCCCACAATCGCCTCTCGAACTCGAGAATCTCGCGATCCTGGGCTGGTAACCCCTCGGCGGAGGTGTTGTGCGTGCTCATCTGCGGTTAAGTCTAGGACTCCACAGCGCCTGCCAAGCGATGGGCTTTAGGCTTGTGTCATTGTGAGGCTTACTTCGTCGCTGCCCCTGGTGGCGCTCGTGACCAGCGCACTACTCGCACTGAGTGGTTGCCAACCGGGTTCCTATCAAGAAAGCAAACTCCCTGAGACACTCGCGGGCGATCGCGCAGAACTATCGGACGTGACATTTCTCGAGAACCCTCGCGACTACGTAGGAGCTTCCACTGCCCTGTTGGGTCCTCTCACCCTCACCCCTCTCGTCTCAAAGCCCGCACAAGAACTTCCGGTCGTAGTGGACTCCGACGAACTGGGTAAGCCCCTCAGCGTCACGGTGTCCTCAACGAAGCGGCTGTTAGCTCTCGATATGTCCGGCTCCCTGGCTGCCATGGTGTGGGCTTTGGGTTTTGGCGAGAATCTGGTGGGACGCGATATCTCCACGACATTCCCGGGCAGTGACGAACTTCCTGTGGTGACAGGCAGCGGTCACGCTATTTCCCCCGAATCTGTCTTGGCCTTGAGACCAGACCTGATCATCACTGATGGCACCATCGGACCTCTCGATGTGGTGCTCCAGTTACGCGAGGCGGGAATCCCCGTGGTGTTTGTGCGAGAAACTCCAGGGCTTAGCGCACCAGCTGCGATGGCAACCTCTCTGGGGGAGATTTTGGGTGTCTCCGAGTTAGGCGTGGAGCTTGCCACCAGCCTCGCAGCATCGATTAGTTCAGTCACCGCGGTCATTGCGGAAAAAGCACCGCAAGCGCAGGCCGACAAATTGCGCATGGTCTTTCTCTATTTACGAGGCGGCAACGGTATCTACTACCTCTTTGGTGAAGAATCCGGATCGGGTGACCTCGTTGAGGCTTTGGGAGGCATTGATATTGCCACCGAGACCGGCTGGACTGGATTACGACCCATGACCGATGAAGCGCTGGTTGCTGCCAACCCCGATCTGATCTTGGTGATGAGCGAAGGGTTAGCCAGCGTGGGCGGCGTGGAGAAACTCATCGAAGCAAAACCAGCACTGGGTCTCACCCGCGCTGGTATTAATCGCCGTTTTGTGGACATGGCCGATGCTCAGGTACTGAGCTTTGGCCCTCGAACGCCCGAGATTATGGACGCTCTGGCCCGCGCGATTTATTCCCCCGGGCAATAGCCCACATCCCCGCAGCGAGGATGACGCCCAGGCCCGCTACTCCCCCTAGAATCCAGCCCCATGCCAGGCCCCGCTGCTCCAAACACCCGGGCGTGGTCGTGATGTTCCAGGACAACGGGTCAAGGGTTTCGCCAGGCGGGTAGGTCCCAAACGCTTCTGCGCCCTCGCGAGTCAAGGTGACCACTGCCCCCTGTACCGCCCACGATCCACTCTCGGAATCAAGGGTGACATCAGACTCACTCCATCCCACCGTGGCGAAGGGAACTCTCTCGAGATCGACACGGAGCTCCTCCATCGTGTCTCCGGTCACATCGAGAGTGAGTAACGCTTCCCGAGTGCCCGTCATCGTCAGGCGTGGATCAGCCAGAGTGGTATCCAAAATTCCGCCATGGCCCAGAAACTCGATGGCGCCGCTAAAACTTACGTCCGCGGAGGTGAGGTCCGGAGCGAGAGAACCTGATCCCGAGGTGAGCACAAAGTCAGGAGTGTCATATCCCACATCGCCACTGACCAACCATTCGCCCTGGGCAATCGAGCTAGAAATATAGGCGCGAAAAGATTCTTTAAACCCCCAGGTGGCACCCGCCTCGACAATGACGCAGCTACCCTCACTCACCGCTGCGCTGGCAGGAGCAACCCCCAGCAACGGTGAAAGTGCGAGCAAAGCGACGGGGCCGAAGCACCTCAGAGACCCGGCAACACTAGCCACCTGCTGGCCTGACCATCACGCGGTGAGGGATGCCCGCTTCCAGAAAGGTCTCGCCCACGGCCGTGAAGCCGCTCTTGGCATAGAGCGACATCACGTATTCCTGAGCATGAAGAAACAGTGGTTGGTCTCCCACCATCGCTATCGCTGCGTCCATCAACACCTGGGCTAAACCCTGACCTCGAGCATCTTTGCGCACGACCATCCGGCCAAAACCCAGCTCAGCACCGCCGTGGAGTGCAGCGTCCTCGCGATTGCCCACAATGCGCAGGTAGGCGCTCATCCCGCGGTCATCGCTCAGCCACAGGTGGCGGGTTTCGGGGTCTCGATCAAGGTGATCAAACTCTTCTTCCTCAATGCGTTGCTCCAGAAAAAAGACTTCGGAGCGCAAGACCGCCATCTCAAACACGTCATCAGGTGTGAATTCGCCCCACGTTTTAGAAATAACACCCGAGTTGGTCATAAAGGGCAGTTTAATAGGGACACCAGTGAAGAACCCACGAGAGGCTTGATCCCATGGTCACAAAAATCACCAAAGACAATGCGTTGTGGAAAGCCGAGCTTCCCCCAGAGCGCTTTGCCATTCTTCGCCAAGCTGGAACAGAACCTGCCTGGAGTGGGGCTCTGTTGGAGGAAAAACGCGATGGCGTCTATTCCTGTGCAGGATGCCACCAAGAACTTTTTCGCAGTGACACCAAGTTTGACTCTGGTTCGGGCTGGCCTTCCTTCTGGGACTCCATTGAGCCCGGCGTGGTGGAGCTCCACGAGGACCGCAGTTTTGGCACGGTGCGCACCGAAGTGACCTGCGCCGCGTGCGGTGGGCACCTAGGCCACGTGTTTCCTGATGCGGTGGGGACACCGACAGGCCAGCGCTACTGCATGAACTCTTTAGCGCTGGAATTTGACGAAGGGTCCGCCTAAGCCTTTTTGGTCAACGTCACCATGGCTGACCCAGCCAGGGTGACCAGCGCTCCCACGATGGTCGTGACGCTGGGGTGAGACGTCGCTACCGGCAGGTAAGCATCGAGCACCAGGGACCCTAAGAGTTGCCCGGTCACCAAACTCACCCCCAGGCCTAACACGCCAATGATGGTGACGGTGGTGACCTGGATAGCAATAAAGACGGTGCCGACCGCCCCGCCAATCCATAACCACCAGGTGGTGGGCCAGAGTGTGGGCAGCTCAACGAAAGCCAACGACACCAGAAAAACAATGCCGAGCACGAGGGTTCCCACTCCAAAATTCACAAACGTCGCCCCCAGGGGTGAACCAGCAATCACTCCGACTCGACCATTCACGGCTTGCTGATAACCACTTCCCATGCCCGCCAGGAAAGGCAGGATGAACAGCAACGGGGACCCCACCGAGAGCCCCGTTCCCACATCCAGAGCAATCACCACTCCGGATAACACGACCAGAGCACCCACCACCCGCCAGAGGCTCAAGCGCACCCGCACAGCGCCAAACCACCCTTGGGTGTCGATCACGAGGGCACCCAGTGTTTGGCCCGTCACCACAGCAATGGTGAACAGGGCAACGCCCAAAACCCCTGCGCTAAGGCCCTGGGTGAGCACCAAAAAAGCACCACCGGCACCTCCGATGACGCCCCACCACGGCAGGGTGCGAGATCGCAGCGCGTGAACTACCTCCCCAATGCCTCGCCGTGCTCCTTGGCGGAAAGCCAACACCACACCCAAAATGGCAAAACCGGTGGAGAAGGAGAGCAAGGCCGCCAGTGGACCATTACCGAGGGCGAGGCCAAATTCACCGTTAATACGCGACTGCACCGCGACAAAAAACCCAGCAAAGACGCTCGCCCCCACCGCAAGAACATAGGTGGGAGAAAGGGGCCTGGAACGATTAGTCACCGGGCAAGGCTATCTACTCCAGGGCCTCCTATTCCACGCAGACCCCTAAAGCAGGTTGGGGATTTTTTGCTCCTCCGCAAGGTTGGCTCGACGGAACCAGAACGTGACCAGGGTGGAAATAATCACGATGAAGAGTGAGTAGAGCGCAGGAACCAGCAAAATCTCATCCACACCAGGGTTATCGATATAGACCGCGACGATCACGGCAATAGCCAGTGGCCCGTTTTGGATTCCTGTCTCAAGCCCCACCGTTCTGGCATTCATCGGGTGCAAACGAATCAATTTCGCAATGAAGTAGGCGGTGAAGATGCCTACCAAGCCCAACCCGATTGCCACCACATAGGTGTTCCACTGAGTGCTCAGCAGGAGCTGCCAGTTACGCGGCACCCAAATCGCAATCAGGAACGGGATGAACAGCACCCCGAACACACCACCAACAAGCTCCAAAATCGCGCCCGCGTTAGCACTCAGGCGTCGCACCACCATGCCCAAACCAACCGGCACGATCAAGCCCAGAATCACCACGGCCAATTCACCAAATTCGATGGTCACCGAATCATCAAGCTGCAGCAAGTTGGCGTAGAGCCACAGCACTGCGGGTGTCATCACGAAAGCCCACAGGGTGGAGTTCACCGTCATCGTCACACTCAACGCCAAATTCCCCTTCGAGAAATAGGTGAAGAGGTTGGAGGTGGTTCCTGCCGGAACGCTTCCCATGATCAAAGCACCCAAGGCAATGAGGGCGACATCTTCTCTGGGTGAAAAGCCAAAGAGCACCGTGACGACCAAGACATAGGCGACAAAGGGCATAATCCCGAACTGGGTCACCCACCCAATAATCAAACCCCATGGTCGCTTGAGCGCCAAGCCAAAGTCTTTCGGGGTAAGGCCAGCACCCAAGCCAAACATGATGACGACAATGAAAATTCGAAGCAGGGTTTGCTCAAACTCGTTGACCACCGTCGCTTCATTCGCACTTTCCGCCACAACCAGCAGGGAGTCAATCATCGCTAAACACCTTTCGTTGAAGCGGGGGCAGCCATCGCCTGGTCGCGAAGCTCACGTCGGAGAATTTTTCCAATGGGGCTCTTGGGGAGCTCATCGACAAAAATGATCTGGCTGGGAACTTTGTAGGCAGCGAGGTGTTCGCGGCAGTGCGCCACGATGCTTTCTGTGCTGGGCGCAGGAGCCGAAGCCACAACAAAGGCGCGAACGGCTTCCCCCGTCTTCTCATCGGGGACGCCAACCACCCCTACCTCAAGAACACCCGGCACCGCAGCGATCTGTTCCTCGACGTCGTTGGGGTAGACGTTGAAGCCGCTGACCAGCACCATGTCTTTCTTTCGATCGACAATCGTGAAATAGCCATCGGAGTCCATGTGCGCAATGTCGCCGGTGTAGAGCCAGCCGTCTTTGAGGGCCGCTGCCGTGTCGTCATCGCGTTTCCAATAGCCCTGCATGATCTGGGGGCCCTTGGCAATGAGCTCGCCCGATTCGCCCAGGGGAACCTCGACACCCAAGTCATCCACACACATCATCTCTGTCGAGGGGACGGGGATGCCGATGCTGCCATCTTTGAACATGCCCCCCAAGGGGTTGAAAGACAATACCGGCGAGGACTCGGTCAAGCCATAGCCCTCGACAATAGGAGTGCCTGTCATCTCGCGCCACTGAGTTGCCACTGATTCGTGCAACGCCATTCCTCCGGCGGCTGATGCCTTGAGGTGTTTAGGCGGACTATCGCTAAACCACCGCTCTTTCATCAGCGCATTGAAAAGAGTATTAACACCGGTGGCCCAGGTGATTTTGTAGTTCTCGAATGCCCGTTTGAGGTTGCTCGGCGGGCGCGGAGAGGGAATCAAGATATTGCGCGCACCCACGTGATAGAACCCCAGAAGATTCACCGTGAAAGCGAAGATGTGGTACAGCGGGAGTGCGGTGAGTGCGATCTCTTTGCCTGGCGTTATGTAGTCACCATTCATTTGCAGCAACTGGAGTGTGTTCTTGACTAGGTTGCCGTGAGAGAGCATGGCCCCCTTGGACACTCCCGTGGTGCCCCCCGTATATTGCAGTGCCGCTAGGGAATTCTCTCCCACACCCTCCAAGTAAGCCTGCGCCCGAGTAGGCGAGCTCTGTTGTGCACCCGCTTTAAGTGCCGCGGCGAAAGACGTGTGCGCGACGGTAATGCGCGGCAAGGATCGTGACCACACTTTTTGAACCATCCGAATAACCCCCGCTACGGGAGGGGCGAAAAACTCCGTGATTCGCACGGTGACCACTGTGTCGATGTCAGTCTGAGGAAGGACAGTGGGTAACCGATCCGCAAACATATCCATGATCACCAAAGCTTTCGCTCCGGAATCTCGGAACTGGTGGGTCATCTCCGAGGGCGTGTAGAGGGGGTTGGTATTGACCAATACCAGACCAGCTTTCAACACCCCAAAGGCAACAATGGGATAGGCCAGACAGTTGGGCATTTGGACCGCGACCCGATCGCCTGGGTTCAATCCCACGACTTCTCGCAGGTAACTAGCGAAGTGATCCGAGTGTTCTTTTACCTTGTGATACGTCAATGACCCATTCATCCCATTGGGCATGCACTGGGTGAATGCCCGGGTGGGACCATATGTTTGCTCAGCAGCATCGATCATGGCGGGGACGTGGGCCAGAGGGAGCTCCTCCAACGTGGCCGCAACGTCTGAGGGGTAATGGTCAATCCACAGGCGCTTGGTCATGGGTCCTCTTTCACACATGGCCAGCGCCACATTTGGATGCACCGACGCTGGAGCTTTCGAACATCATAGCCATCTAAACTCCAAAGACACCAGGTTCTACCCAGCGAAGCTAGAAACAAAAACCGCGAGGAATTGGTGGGGTTTTTGCTTAGTACCTAGGTGCGCTCGGTCATGAATCCTGAGACAGAGGACGAGGTGCTTTCCTAGAATTCGGGTCGCGGGGCATTTTCCATCCGCACCAACAGTGAGGCAGAGGGCGTCACCTGCCCCGAGAGATACGTGCTTAGCCTCGATCCGGATGTCCCCATCGCCTTCGCAAATTCAGCTTGTGAGAGACCGGACACCTCGATTGCGTGGCGAATTCTTCGCACCACCTCATCGCGCTCCGTTTGTTCCTGTGCGGCTCTCGCTCGGTGAAGAGCCTCGAGGAAAAAGGCTGCCGAAGCCTTGTCGCCTGGGTCTTGTGCGTAGTGAGCGACATAACCCGCGATGCGACCAAAAGGGCGCTCGCGCAGGTCTTGGAGGATGGGTTGCCAATCCGAGACCAACCCTCGCTCCATGGTGGTCACCACTGCTTCATAGGGCCATAAATCAATCGGGTCATTCCACGTGGTGGTGAGGTTTCTAAAGGCAACAACCATTACTGCCGCGCTAACTCTTGGGACAGGTCATGACACGCCACTTCCACCGCACTCCAGTCCTGCCAACGCGCTACCAGGGCTTTATAGGTGGAAAGTTGCCCCGTGACTTCTGGATCGCGTGGTTGTGGTGCAGCAAGCTTCAAAATAAGCGCCGAGAGCACCGACTCATCATTGTCTGCGCGATCGAGATAGTAGGCATCAATGTCGCGAAGAATTTCTGCCGCCTGCGCAAGTCCCATGCTGTCGGTCAATGCCACAAGGTCCAGGTAGTCCCGCACCGCATTTCGTTGCAACACGAGATAGGCCTTAATGCGAAGGATTTCGGCCATCGTAGGAATGGCCACAGTCTTGCCGCCCTCACTGTCATAGGCCGCTGTCTCCACCGGGCGGGCTCTGCGTAATTGTCGCAAACCGGCCTCGACACCATCAAGAGATCCCAACACCGTAAAAGGTGGTTTGGATGCCCGAAGTGACGTTGCCCACCCCTCACTTGCTTCGACCGCATCAATCACTATGGCGTAGCGATTCGCCAGATCCTGCACAACATGGTCATGATCGAAAGAATCTCGATGCCCTGCATAGAGTGCTGCCGCTGAGCCGCCCACGAGCACCGCATCGGGCACGAGTTCTTGCAGTTTCGCAGCGGACTCCATGACCTTTTGCAACGTAGGCGAGAGCGAGGAAAAGGCTCTCGGGTCACCAGGTTCCTGACTCATCCCTGTATTTTATCATATTTGATAATAATTAGGTATCCCTACTGCGTGCAGCCAAGGAGATGCCGCAGCGCAGCAGCACACTGTGGATGCGGTGACAGCAGATCAAAAGAATGAGCGAGGGTTCCAGGACATCCCTGATCCTGGCCCTGGCAGAGGCGCTCCCCGCTTGGTGCGTTTCGATGTCTCGGGCCGCCTCCGGGAATTGAACCCGGGACCTTCTCATTACGAGTGAGACGCTCTGCCAACTGAGCTAAGGCGGCGTACCCCTAAAGGGGACAGCCCATGCTAACCGACATGACGGCGTTGTCGAAAACTATCTTTCACACCGCAGGTCATCACGAGGCACCTCTCCGGTGAGGAAGTAATGATCCACAGGGTCGTTAATGCAGGCAACCCGCTCGTCATAGGCCAGGTGACCTTCGCCCACGAGCGTTAACAACACAGAGTTCTCTAACTGTTCGTGCACTGATACTGCCCAGGAATATGGCGTCGCTGGATCCCCCGTGGTGCCCAAAATGATGACCGGGTTTGCCCCTGCGCCTGAGACGGGGCCCTTGTCCAAGCGTGCTTCATAGGGCCAGTGTTGACACACCAGATCGCCCGTGCCATCCACTCGCGCGGTATAGGGAGCCGCTTCGCGCAATTGCTGGGCTTGGGCGGCGATGACGGTGTCATCAAATTCTGTGGGATAGTCCAAACAATTGATAGCGATGAACGCTTCCATTGAATTGTTTTGATACACCCCATCCACCCGGTCGTAATAAAAATCCACCAAAAACATGGCGGTCTCGGTCTCACCCGCCATGACCTCTCTGAACATCGTGGCGAGATAACCCCAACTAGATTGCGCATAGAGGGTGGTGACAATGGCGGTTCTCAACGTGTCATCATCCAACGCGCGCCCATCGCTGTGACGCAAAGGATTGCGTGCCACGTCATCATGCAGGGCAGCAATCTGCTCCAGCTGCGAGGTGACATCCCCACGGAAGGGACAATCACCGGCGAGGGAACACTGCTCAAGATAGGCACGCAGCGCTTGTTCAAACCCGATGTGTTGATTGAGCACGAGCTCAAACTGGCTTGCCGAAGGATCCACAGGGCCATCGAGAACCATGCGTCCTACGTGTGCGGGGAAGGTGTCGATATAGAGAGCGCCAATCAGGGTTCCATAGGAATAGCCCAAATAGTTCAGTTGGCTATCGCCGACGAGCTGACGCAATAAATCAAGGTCATAGACCGTGGAGAGGGTGTCGACAAAGGCCAATAATTCCCCGGTGTTCTCGCTGCATTCCTGGCCAAAACGGATTGATTCAGCGAGTACTTCGTCCTCCCATTCCGGGGTTCCTTGGGGTGCTAAGGCCTCACCGAAGAAAAACTGATCCAAATCTTCATCACTGCGGGCACAGGAGACTGCGCTGGATCGATTGACCCCACGGGGGTCCCACCCGATGATGTCGAAAGAATCTCGAAGGTCGCCCGACACCGCAAAATCGACCGAGTCCCTGACGAAATCAAATCCGCTGGCGCCGGGGCCACCGGGATTAACGAACAAACTCCCCAGGCTCTTCTCTCGCGCCTCATATTTCACCACTGCGAGGTGCACCTCTTCACCCACACCCGGATTGTGCCAATCCAGTGGCGCTCCCACTTGTGTGCACAACGCACCCCTGCCGCAGTCTTCCCACTCCAGACTTTGCAGCACATAGGCGTCTAAGGGACCAGCGTTTTCTCTAGAGGAGACTTCTGCTGCGGGGCTGCAGGAGCTAAGTCCAAAAGCAACGAGGCACGCAACGGCCCACACAGTGTTGTTCATGGGGTGGAGCTGGGAACGCGACCGCTCATCGCAATCAACAGTGCCTCTAAGACCAAGAGAGGTGGGGAATTACCCGCCATTCTCTTTCTCGCCACCGCTAGGGCATCGAGAGCTGACAGTGTGAGCTCTGCAGTGGTGGCCTGCGCTCTGGCAGAAATGGCGCTGCGATGAGCTTCATTAACTAACTCAACGCCGGCCTCGACCTGCACCATCACCACGTCTCGCAAGACTGACATCACATCGACCAGGATTCGATCGACGGCATCGCGCAGGCTTCTCGTGGAGCGCCTTTTTTGGTCTTCTTCCAGAGTTTTCAACTGTGAGCGCAGCGCCTGGGGAACCGCTCCCCCGGGTGCGATTCCTAGGGAGTGGAGCAATTCTTCTCGCTCGCTGGCATCGTGGCGCTCGACTAAGGCAGCAGCATCAGCTTTGGCAATGTCCAGCAGATCAGCCGCTGCTTTCACAGCGCTCGAGACGGTCGTGAGGCCCAAGACGAGTCCGACCGATTCATCCCGGCGAAGTCTGGCTTGATCATCAGTGGCGAGTCGAGTGGCCATGCCAATGTGACATTGGGCTTCCCTGGCAGCGAGTGCCGCCACAGCGGAATCCACCCCTTCACGCTGGGAAATTAACTGCGCCACTTCGTCGGCACTGGGCACGCGAAGGGTCACGCTGCGCATCCTGGAGCGAATAGTGGGCAATACATCGGCCGGCGAGGGAGCACACAAAATCCAAACCGTCTGGGGTGGAGGTTCTTCGAGGGCCTTGAGCAAGACGTTGGAGGTGCGATCGGTCATCCGATCGGCATCTTCGATCACCACCACCCGGTAGGGGGCTTGGGAGGGCGAGAAGTAGGAAAACGATACGAGAGCACGGACCTCTTCGATGGTGATGCTCACCCGGTCGGTAGCCAAAATCGACACATCGGGGTGGGCGCCTTTAACGACCTGGGACCAAGCAATGGGATCCTCCCCTGCTCCCACGAGTTGGGCAGCAAACGCGTGAGCCAACGTGGAGCGGCCAGAACCCGGAGGGCCGGTAATCAACCAGGCATGAGTCATCGCCGGGGAGCCCGGAATCGCTGCCTCTTTCATCAGCGAGATGGCGTGGTCTTGACCGACCAATTCATCCCAAAGACTCATGAGCTAAGGCTAGCTGAGAAGCGTGGCGACCTTCTGAGTGATCTGGTGGTGAATCGCCTCAATGCTGTCGGTGCCATCGAGGACGACAAAACGCTCAGGCTCGGCATCCGCCAAGCGTTGATAACTCTCCCTCACGCGCTGATGAAAGTCTTCTGCCTCCGCTTCCAGCCGGTCATATGCACGCTCATCACTGTCCTGGCGCTGCTTGGCCACATCGGCCGGAACATCCAACAAGATCGTCAAGTGAGGCATGAGGTTCTCGGTGGCCCACAGTGAGACATCGCGAACTTCAGTGGGATCGAGCACTCGACCAGCGCCCTGATAGGCCACGGACGAGTCCAGATAGCGATCTTGCACCACCACATCACCACGCTCGAGCGCTGGCGCGACCAGGGTGTGGATGTGGTGAGCGCGATCTGCTGCATAAAGAAGAGCTTCCGCTCGAGGAGCGATGAAACCTTTGCGGTGCAAAATAATGTCGCGAAGTTCATTGCCCAAATCTGTTCCACCGGGTTCGCGGGTGACCACGACCGTGTGACCGCGCTCCTCTAGCCACGATTTCAACAGCTCAATCTGGGTCGTCTTACCCGACCCATCCCCACCTTCAAAGGTAATGAAGACACCGGTCACGCTATTCGCCTTCTTCGGTAATGAGGAGCTTCTTACCCTCAGCCGACTTAGGCATGCCTGTCTTGGAGGCTGCTTTTTTGGCTGCAGGTTTCTTGGTTGTCGTTTTCTTCGCAGCGGGCTTTTTCTTGGCAGTTGGCTTCTTGGTGGTCTTTCGCTTCGGCGCTGGGCCCTTCGCGCGCTTATCGGCAATCAGTTGAACCGCCGCTTCAAAATCGAGGTCGTCCAGGGACATGCCCCGAGGAACTGTGGCGTTGATTTCACCATCGGTCACATAGGGTCCAAAGCGACCGTCTTTGAGCAAAATGGGCTTGCCACTCACGGGGTCTGGGTCAAAGGTCTTGAGCGCCGATGCTTGGCGACGCCCGGCATATTTTGGTTCCGCAAAACGCGAGAGGGCCCCGGCCACATCAATAGCAAAGATTTTCTCTTCACTATCGAGAGAACGCGTGTCGGTACCCTTTTTCAAATAGGGCCCATAGCGACCGTTTTGGGCGGTGATCATCTCACCAGATTCAGGGTCTGCTCCTACTTCGCGAGGCAATGCCAACAACGTCAAAGCAGTCGCTAGGTCAATGGTTTCGATGTCCATGGATTGGAATAACGACGCGGTCTTGGGTTTGACAACCGGCGCCTTCTTTTTCTTGACCGGTGCGTCCTGCGCTGACTCTTCTGGCTCAGGAAACACTTCCGTGACATAAGGCCCGAAACGGCCCTTCTTGGCCACAATGTCCAGACCTGTGTCTGGGTCAATTCCTAGAACACGATCCACCACAGGTGGCTCATCAGCAAGCGCTTGAGCTTTTTCCGGGGTGAGCTCATCCGGGGCTAGTTCCGGGGGCAGGTTAACGTTGGTGACTTCACCCGTGGACTCATCGGTTACTTCAAGGAAGGGACCGTATTTCCCCACCCGGAGATTAATGGTGGGAGAGATTTCGAGGGTATTGAGGGCCCTGGCATCGATTTCTTCAGTGGCAGCGATGGCGACGTCTTTCAGGCCTCGGTGTTCGGTATCCCCGAAGTAGAACCGGTGGAGCCACTCACTCCTCTTATATTCACCGCGCGCGATGCGATCCAGATCCTCTTCCAGCTCTGCGGTGAAGTCATAGTCCACCAGGTCCGAAAAACGCTCCTGCAACAACCGCACTACCGGGAAGGCAATCCACTGGGGAACCAGCGCGGTGCCGCGCCTAATGACGTAGCCGCGGTCGATGATCACAGAAATGATGGAGGCGTAGGTCGAGGGCCGGCCAATACCGCGCTCCTCCAAAGCCTTCACCAAACTCGCTTCGGTGTATCGCGCGGGAGGTTGTGTGCTGTGAGATTTTGCCGCGACCTCGGAAATGCTGGTGGTTTCTCCCACCGACAAGGGGGGAAGGATGGCATCGCTGGCTTTATCGTCACCCGCTTTGTTTTCCGCAGGGTCTTCGTCTTTGCCTTCTTGATACGCCTGGAGGAATCCACGTTCACTCAACACAGTTCCCGACGCTGACCACTCGGCGTGGGCAAACGACACGGTCGATCCTGCTGGCACTGGGTCAATCTCCAGTGTCGCGGTGATGGTTTCGCCTTTGGCATCCACCATTTGGCTGGCAACCGTGCGCTTCCAAATCAGGTCGTAAAGTTTGAGCTCGTCAGCGCGCAGAGTGGCACTGAGCTCGCTCGGTGAGGCAAAAACATCCCCCGCGGGTCGCACCGCCTCGTGAGCTTCTTGGGCATTTTTTGACTTGCCCTTGTAGAGGCGCGGTTGCTCAGGGACGGAACCAGCTCCATAGAGTTGGGTCGCGGCAGAACGGGCAGCGCTCACCGCTTGGGAAGACAAGGACACAGAGTCGGTACGCATATACGTAATGTGACCGTTTTCATACAGTCCCTGGGCGATACTCATGGTCTGCTGGGCGGAGTAACGCAACTTTCGCCCGGCTTCTTGCTGGAGCGTGGAGGTGGTGAAGGGAGCTGCCGGACGCCGGGTATAGGGCTTAGCTTCCACTGTGGTCACAACGGGAGCAACGCCTGGGGTGGAGATTGCCCCCGCTAAGGCTTGCGCGTCTTCTTCGCTGAGTAATACAGCCTCGGACGTGAGTTGGCCCTCTTCCGAGAAGTCCTTCCCGGAGGCCACCCGCTTGCCATCGAGTTTGGTCAAGGCAATAGAGAAAGCTTCGCCCGAGGACTTCGTCGCTAGAGCATCCACATCGGCATAGGTCGCTGCCACAAATGCTCGTCGCTCCAGCTCCCGATCCACTATGAGTTTGAGGGCAGGGGATTGCACACGGCCGGCCGACTTCGCACCGCTGACCCGTCGCCACAACACCGGAGAGACCTCGAAGCCATAGAGGCGGTCCAAAATGCGCCGGGTTTCTTGGGCATCCACTAGATCGACATCGAGGTCCCTGGTGGACTCTGCAGCTTGAGCGATACTGTCCGCGGTGATTTCGTGGAAGACCATTCGACGAACAGGAACTTTGGGTTTCAAGACTTCGAGAAGGTGCCAGGCAATGGCTTCTCCTTCGCGGTCCTCATCTGTTGCGAGCAAGATTTCGGTGGCGGTCTTCGCAGCCTTCTTGAGATCCGCGACGGTTTTCTTACCCCGATCCGTCGTCACATAAATAGGGAGAAAGTCATTGTCGATATCAATGGCGAATTTTCCCGCGGAAGTCTTCTTGATCTCGGCAGGAAGATCTTTCGGGCTCGCCAAGTCACGCACGTGTCCCACCGAGGCCATGACATCGTAGCCATCGCCTAAGTATTTGCCAATGGTCTTCGCCTTGGCCGGCGACTCCACAATGACGAGCTTCTTACCTGCAGGCACGCTTCTCCTTGCGCTGGAATTCGAGGCTTGTCCACCAAGCCACGAGGGGTTCATCGGGTGAGAATGAAAATCTCAACGAGGGTCACGATACACAACATTCGTTTTGACGCCACCATTGATGACCATGGCACGAGCTCGAACCACGGTGTCTCCGAGTGCGGTCGGGACGACAACTTCGAGCCTCACACCCCCGGATTCAAGCTCACACGAGCGCAGTGAGACTTCCTCTTGGCGCAGTATTTGGAGCGCCATCTCACACGGCTCGCCGCCCGCGATACCGACAGACCCGTCACGGGAAAGGCCCCCTCTCCCGTGTCCACAAAAACCACCCCCGAACCCGTGAGAAAGACATCGCTGACTCGGGGATCGTCCACAACATCCCCTAAAGGGCCGAGCTGTTTTTTGGTGACAGGCGAGATTGCCCCTGGCCTGGAATGCCTTGCCAACCACTGGGGCACATTCGACATAACCCCCGAGGGTGGCAGAGTCGACGCCTTGCGCGCAGGGGAAAGCGCCCACCCTGTGGAGAACTATGGCGGGCTCGAAGCTGGTCGCTGTTCTAGACTGGATAAGTCGGTGCTCGCATCGCGCCTCCAGGCAGCGCGAACCTGATGGATAGAAGGATAATGATGTCCCACGATCAAAAAATTGACAGCCTTTTGCATGAAGAACGTCGATTTCCGCCCAGCGCAGAGTTTGTGGCTAACGCCATTGGCACCCAAGCCCTCTACGACGAAGCCCAGGCTGATCGCTTAGGTTTCTGGGCGAAGCAATCGCGGGAACTCCTGCACTGGCATCGTCCTTTCACCCAGGTTTTAGATTGGTCCAACCCACCTTTTGCCACGTGGTTTGATGATGGCGCCTTGAACGTCTCCTATAACTGTCTTGATCGCCATGTCGCAGCGGGCCTGGGGGATCGCGTGGCGTTGCATTTCGAAGGGGAGCCCGGCGACTCCCGAGACATCACCTATGCCGAGTTGACCTCCCAGGTAAAAAAGGCGGCCAACCTGCTCACCAGCTTGGGTGTGGGTAAGGGCGATCGGGTCATTATCTATATGCCCCTCATTCCCGAAGCAGTCATTGCCATGCTCGCCGTGGCGCGCTTGGGGGCCATTCACTCCGTGGTGTTTGGCGGTTTTAGTGCAGAAAGCCTTCGAGCACGTATTGACGATGCCGATGCGTCAATGGTGATTACTGCTGATGGCGGCCACCGCAAAGGCTCAGTCTTTCCCCTCAAAGCAGCGGTGGATCAAGCACTCGCCGAGGGAAAGACGTCGGTGTCCACGGTCTTGGTCGTGCAGCGCGGTGGCAATGACGTGGAATGGGTGTCTGGTCGAGACCTCTGGTGGCATGAAGAAATGGCGCCAATGTCGGATGATCACCAGGCCGAAGCTTTTGAGGCAGAAAACCCGCTGTTCATTCTCTACACTTCGGGAACGACGGGGAAACCTAAGGGCATTCTGCACACCTCCGGTGGATATCTCACCCAAGCTAGCTTCACCCACAAGAATGTCTTTGATCTACACCCGGAATCAGACGTGTATTGGTGCACCGCCGATATTGGATGGATCACCGGTCACAGCTATGTCGTCTATGGGCCCTTAGCCAATGGCGCTACCCAGGTGATTTATGAGGGCACCCCCGATACGCCTCATCCTGGCCGTTGGTGGGAAATTATCGAAAAATACAAGGTCAGTATTTTCTATACGGCCCCCACAGCGATTCGTACTTTTATGAAACTTGGCCGAGAAATCCCACAAAAGTTTGATCTCTCCAGCCTTCGCCTGCTCGGCACCGTGGGAGAGCCCATTAACCCCGAAGCGTGGATGTGGTACCGAGAAGTGATCGGAAACAATCTCACTCCTATCGTGGACACCTGGTGGCAAACCGAAACGGGAGCCATCATGATTTCGGCACTTCCCGGAGTGACGTCCACTAAGCCAGGAAGCGCTCAGGTTCCGCTGCCAGGAATCAGTATTGATGTGTTGACCGAAGATGGTGCGCACGTGGGATCGGACGCTGGCGGACTACTGGTGGTGACTGAACCCTGGCCCTCCATGCTGCGCGGCATTTGGGGAGACCCCGAGAGATTCCAAGAAACCTACTGGTCGCTCTTTGGCGATCGGTATTTTGCCGGCGATGGAGCACACCTCGATCAAGACAATGATGTGTGGCTGCTCGGTCGCGTCGATGATGTGATGAATATTTCGGGCCACCGACTCTCCACCATGGAAATCGAGTCTGCCCTGGTGGCCCACCCGATGACTGCCGAGGCAGCCGTCGTGGGCGCAGCAGATGACACCACGGGTCAAGCCGTCGTAGCGTTTGTCATTCTCAAGTCACGCTTTGCGGGAACGCTGAGTGACGACGAGGTGTCGTCGCAGTTGCGCGCGTGGGTGGGCGAACAAATCGGGGCCATCGCAAAACCCAAGACAGTGTTTGTCGTCGCCGAGTTACCCAAGACTCGCTCGGGCAAAATCATGCGCCGTTTGCTGCGCGATATTGCCGAAGGGCGAGACGTGGGAGACACGACCACCTTGATGGACACGTCCGTTATTCGCACCATCAGCGACTCTGTGGGCGAATAGCGAATGGCTCCCTAGGCGGAGAACTCCAAGATCAACTCGACCTCAACAGGAGCATCCAGAGGTAGTACGGCCACACCGACAGCTGCTCTCGCGTGCGCTCCGATATCGCCAAATACTTCACCAAGGAACTCTGAAGCACCATTGAGAACTTGGGGCTGGGCAATGAAGTCAGGCGTCGAGGCCACGAAGCCATTGACCTTGACTACACGAGTAACCCTGTCCAAGGACCCGAGCACACTCTTGGCAGCAGCCAAGGCGTTGAGGGCACACATCTTGGCCATGTCTGCCGCCTGAGTCACCGACACTTCGCCACCGACTTTTCCCGTCGCCATCAAAGCGCCATCGACAAAGGGCAATTGACCGGCGGTGAAGAGCAGGTTGCCGCTGGTCATGGCTGGCACATAGGCAGCAACAGGTGTGGCTACGCCAGGAAGAGTAATGCCCAATTCGCTCAGGCGTGCATCAATGTGTCCCATTTAGTTTTCTTCTTTCGGTCGTTTGAAATACGCAACGAGACCGCCCTCAGGGCCCGTCACGATCTGGACTAGTTCCCACCCTTTATCGCCCCAGTTATTCAAGATGGCGGTGGTGTTGTGAATAATCAGCGGTGTGGTGATGTATTCCCACGTCGTCATGATTCCCCCCTCGTTTCCACCGCAATCATAGGGAACCATCGCGTACCCTGGAGACTATGTCAGAAAATAAGCGTCGACCCTCGGGCATCCTCCAGGCTCTGGCTGGGATTGCCGGGTTTGGTGCTCTGGCAGGTGTCATGGTGACCGCGATGATTTCCCCTGCCCTCGCCGTCACCAGTGTGGGAGCGACCAGCGCTATTGGTGTCTTCGATGCCCTGCCTGAATTTATTGAACTGGGAGATCAGGCGCAGAAGAACACCCTGTGGGCACAAAAAACTCAGGACCCAGCCGATGGCTACACCGCCTTTGCTGAGGTCTACTGGCAAGACCGCGAGGAAGTGGCACTCGAGGACATGTCGCCCTATCTCTTAGCAGCAGCGGTCGCCGGTGAGGACCGTCGCTTCTATGACCACACCGGTGTCGATATCAACTCGATTGTGCGAGCAACACTGGGCAACGTTTTCTCGGGAGGCATTGAAAGTGGTGCCTCGACGCTGACGATGCAGCTAGTGAAGAACACCTACATTCAGCGCTCTCAATATCTACCCACGGCGGAAGAGCGCCAGGCTGCCTACGCCGTGGCTATCGAAACGAGTTTCCAGCGCAAGCTCAACGAAATGAAACTCGCCATTGGTTTGGAAAAGCAGTACACCAAGGAGGAAATCCTCGAGGCCTATCTCAACATCACTGGTTTCGGAGGAAACACCTACGGCGTGCAAGCTGCTTCTCAACAGTATTTTGGCAAGCCAGCTAAGTCCCTCTCGCCTGCTGAAGCCGCCAGTTTGATGGCCATTGTGCAGTACCCCACCACCAGAAACCTTTCTAATCCTGAGAACTACGCAGCAAACCAAGAGCGACGCGACATCATCCTGGCCGCGATGTTCGCCGAGGACTACCTGACCCAGGCTCAATACGACCGAGCAATCGCTACCCCTGTGGATTCCTCGTTCGTGACTATCTCTCCCCCGACTGCTGGGTGTTTAGCGGCGAATGAATACACCCGATTCTTCTGTGACTACGTGATCAAAAATGTCGAAAACTTTGACTCCCTAGGGGCAACCGAAGAAGAGCGCAACCAACGCTGGCGTCGTGGTGGTCTTGATGTGTACACCACCATGAATCTGTCTCTGCAAACCACGGCGCAGGATCGTGTGTGGGAATTGATCCCGAGTGATGAAGACGTTTTTGATATGGGTTCTGCCACCACCAGCGTGGAGGTCGGAACAGGCCGCGTTTTGACGATGGCCCAAAACAAAATCTTCGATGACTCCGAAGAAGGTGGAGGTATCTCCACCACTGCTGTGAACTTCAGCACGGATCGTCGATATGGCGGCTCCAGTGGTTTCCAGGTCGGCTCGACCTACAAGATTTTTGCTCTGATTGCCTGGTTGCAGCGTGGTTATGGACTCAATGAAGTCGTTGATGCCTCCCGCATGGAATTAGAGCAAGCTGCGTTTCTGGACACCTGTGGTGATGGTGGTGGACCCTGGGCGGGAATTTGGGAATTTAGAAACTCGGGAGACCTCTTGCTTCCCGCTGCCACGGTCTTCGAATCGACCGTTCGCTCAATCAACTCCGCCTACGCCTCGATGGCGGAACAACTTGACCAGTGTGAAATCCGAGCGGCGGCAGAGTCTCTCTTAGTCCACCGCGCAGATGATGGGATTTTGCAAACAAACCCCTCCGCAGTGCTGGGAACCAACGAAATCGCTCCGCTGACGATGGCGGGCGCTTTTGCCGGCATTGCCAACGGCGGTGTGGTGTGTGAGCCCATCATCATTGACCGTTTTGTGGACGCCGAGGGCGCCACTATTGATGGCCAAAGCTCGAAGTGTCGCCAGGGCATCACCCCCGATGTGGCAGCCGCAGCAGCTGCTCCGATGCGCTCAGTGATTACCGGAGGAACAGGCTCTCGATCCAACCCCGGCGGGAATGTCCCCGTGATCGGAAAGACTGGAACAACGGACTCGCAGGTGCAGACCTGGATGGTGGGCTCCAGCACGAACGTTGCCACTGCCGTGTGGGTGGGAAACATCGTCGGTGACTACCGACTGAGTAACTACCGCAACGGCACCGTTCTCCGCCACGATATTTGGCGCGTCATCATGCAAGATGCCAACGAGCAGTACGGTGGTGAATCCTTCCCCGCAGCTCCCGATCGCCTGTTGCGAGGCAGCGGTATCGAATTGCCCGACATCACCGGACTTACCATTGATGAAGCAACCATGCTCTTGGAGAGCCTTGGCCTCAAACTCGAAGTGACCGTCGGCGCTGAGGTGGGCCGCGTAGCCCTCTATGAGCCCGTGGCAGGAACCTACTTGGCGCGAGGCATGACCGTGCGGGTCACCTCCGGTGGAGCTGGTGGTGAAATCGTCGGAAACGCGATTGTGCCGAACTTGGTCGGGCTGTCCGTGGCCGCAGCTAATGCCACCCTGGATGCTCAGGCGATGACTGGGGCACGTATATTGAGCTGTGGCGAGGGAAGCGTTAATGCCGACCCCGGAAGCGGAACAGTGATCAGTCACAGCCCTGGAGCGGGAGCCCAAGTCTGGGATTACGTCGGTCTTCAAATTCAAGTCGCCTGTGGAGTAGACCCGGTCGCCTCGGATGCGCCCGTGTTGGACTAATGAGCTCTAAAGTCGGCGCAACACTTGCGGGTCTGGGAGCCCTAGCCACTGGTGTGGCGGCGTGGGGGGCTTTGATTGAGCGGACCAATTTTCGCCTGCGCAGCGAAGTGATGCCGATTCTGGATGCGGGGAGTGACCCCATTAAGGTCCTACACCTCAGCGACCTTCACATGGCGCCCTGGCACTCCAGCACGATTGCCTGGGTGCGGGAACTGGCCGAATTGGAACCAGATCTCATTATCGGCACCGGTGATTTCCTGGGCCACCGCGATGGACTTTCCGCACTGGCAGAGGCATTGCTGCCTCTGGCAGGAATTCCCGGGGTGATTACCCATGGATCGAACGACCGAGTAGCCCCTCGGTGGAAAAACCCTCTGGGATACCTTCTGGGGCCCTCCCAATCCGGTGGGGAACCCGGGGAAGTTCTTGACTTCGATGGCCTGTGCTCGCTGTATACCGACACGCTGGGATGGAGCGATATTAATAACGCTGCCACCCGGATGCAGCTGAAGAACTCCACACTCGACTTTGTGGGAATCGGTGATGCCCATCACGGCGAAGACGAGTTGGGTCAACTGCCGCGCCTGGTCGAGACCCTGCAGGAACAAGACGATGCGCTGCAGGCAAAGGCGCATCACTCGATTACCACCGTGGGGGTGACCCACGCTCCCTATCGGCGGGTATTAGATGCTTTCGTAACCAATGGGTGTGAAGCAATTTTCGCCGGACACACTCACGGCGGCCAGGTGTGTTTACCCGGCGGCCATGCGCTCACCACTAACTGTGATCTGCCCAATGCCCAGGCTTCAGGGCTGAGCATCTGGCGCCACGCTTCTCGGTCTAGTTACCTCGAAGTCTCCGCCGGATTAGGTACCAGCATCTATGCGCCTATTCGGATTTTCTGCCCCCCTGAGGCAGTTCTCGTCACGCTGGTGGGCGATGACATCGACTACGCTTGAGCTTTGCAGTGCAGAGTGAGACACATCACGGGGTGTGGCGCAGCTTGGTAGCGCGCGTCGTTCGGGACGACGAGGTCGCAGGTTCAATTCCTGTCACCCCGACCATCGAGTGTGGCTTCGCCGAAGTGGCGGGCTAACTGAAATCTGGGTCTGGCCCTAAGGGGTCGCCCAGTTCTGTGGGGGGTGGATAGCCGCTAGCTAAACGCCCGCCGCTCTCATCCAAGTAGCACTTGCCACACAGTGATTCATAGGTGACATCGACGCCGTCAATAGCAACCTGGGCACCATCAAAGACAAAGGTGCCATCGATCTTCCGGCCGTTGAATATTGCCTTACTGCCGCAGCGACAAATCGTCTTGAGCTCTTCGAGAGAATGAGCGATTTCTAATAACCTGCGAGACCCCGGGAACGCCACGGTTTGGAAGTCTGTGCGAATCCCATAGGCCAAGACCGGTATTCCTCGGCGAATTGCCACAATAAACAAGTCATCGACTTGCCGGGGTGAGAGAAACTGCGATTCGTCGACCAACACACAGGCCACCGGGCTGCCCGTTTCTGCCAGCACCCGCTGGGCCTCACGGTCGACCAAATCCACCACGTTGGTGGCAGGTTCAATAATCACGTCCACCTCGCGAGCCACACCCAGCCGCGAGATGATGGTGCGATCGCCTTTGGTGTCGACCATGGGTTTGGCGAGCATGACTGTTTGCCCGCGTTCCTCATAGTTATAGGCAGCCTGCAATAGCGCAGTGGATTTACCCGAATTCATCGCTCCGTAGCGAAAATATAATTTAGCCATGGCGGCCTAGCTCCCTGTATGCAATATCGACCACATTACTCAACAGCATCGCTCGAGTCATCGGCCCTACTCCCCCCGGATTGGGAGAGACATAGCCAGCAACCTTCGACACCTCCGGGGCAACATCGCCCACGACAACAGATTTACCGTCCACTTCATGACGGCTGACCCCCACATCCAGCACGATGGCCCCGGGTTTCACCATCTGGGCTGTCACAATGCCCCTCGCACCGGCAGCAGCCACCACAATGTCAGCCATTGCCACGTGCGCGGCAAGGTCGCGAGTTTTAGTGTGAGTCAGGGTCACCGTGGCATCAATGCCTCGCCTGGTCAGCAGCGCTCCAATCGGGCGTCCCACGGTCACGCCACGACCGATGACCACCACGTGCTGTGATTCAAAAGAAAGTCCGTTGCGTCGCACCAACTCCACAATTCCCTGGGGCGTGCAGGGCAGCGGAAAATCAACCTCACCACTGACTCGGTTGACTAATCGGCCCAGGTTGACCGGGTGGAGCCCATCGGCATCCTTGATCGGATCAATGGCCTCGAGTACCGCATCGGTATCAATGCCCGCCGGTAAGGGAAGTTGAACGATATATCCCGTCACTGCAGGGTTTTGGTTAAACGAATCCACCGCAGCGAGCACTTCTTCTTGGCTAGCTGATGCTCCTAATTCAATGCGGTGAGAGTCAATTCCCACTTCCGCACAATCACGGTGCTTACCAGCGACATACCACTGCGATCCCGGGTCATCCCCCACAAGCAGCGTGCCCAAGCCCGGATGAACTCCCGATGCTTTTAGGGCGCTCACACGCTGAGCAACCTCAGCCTTTATCTGCGCCGCAGTGGCGATTCCATCTAAAATCTGTGCGGTCACTACCGAGGCCCCTTATCCCAGTTCGGGATAGAGCGGCCATGCCGTGGTCAACGCCGCCACCCGAGCTTGCAGGCTTGCGACATCCGGGTTGGGAATGAGTGTTTGAGCAATGATGTCGGCAACTTCGATAAATTCGGTGTCGCCGAATCCTCTGGTGGCCAGCGCGGGAGTTCCAATGCGCACACCCGAGGTGACCATCGGTGGCCGTGGGTCAAAGGGAACCGCGTTGCGATTGACCGTGATGCCCACCGTGTGGAGCAGGTCTTCGGCCTGTTGCCCATCCAGCGGTGAATTTCGCAGGTCCACCAGTGCCAGGTGCACGTCCGTGCCACCGGTCAACGCATCTACTCCCGCAGCCCTGGAATCCTCGGCCATTAAGCGCTCGGTCAACGCCTGGGCGCCACGAATGGTGCGCTCTTGGCGGTCCTTGAATTCTGGCTCCATGGCCATTTTGAACGCCACCGCTTTTGCGGCGATCACGTGCATCAACGGTCCACCCTGTTGACCGGGGAACACAGCAGAATTGAGTTTCTTGGCTAAGGATTCGTCCCGGCTCAAGATAAGGCCCGAGCGTGGACCACCGAGGGTCTTGTGAACAGTCGTGGACACCACGTCAGCGTGAGGAACCGGGGAGGGGTGCAAACCTGCTGCCACCAAACCAGCGAAGTGGGCCATATCTACCCAAAGGGCGGCGCCCACCTCATCAGCAATGGATCTAAACGCTGCGAAATCGAGGTGTCGAGAATAAGCAGACCAGCCCGCAATCAATACGGTGGGCTTGTGCTCCAGAGCAGCATCGCGCACCCGGTCCATGTCGATGAGGAACGTCTCGGGATCCACACCATAGGCCGTCGCGTTATAGACCTTGCCCGAGAAGTTCAACCGCATACCGTGTGTGAGGTGTCCACCGTGAGCGAGTTCCAAACCCAAAATGGTGTCACCGGGTTGGGCCAACGCGTGCAACACAGCAGCACTGGCACTAGCCCCCGAATGGGGCTGAACGTTGGCATATGCGGCACCGAAAAGCTTCTTGGCGCGATCTATCGCGAGGTTCTCGGCGATATCCACAAACTCGCAGCCGCCGTAATAGCGCTTTCCGGGATATCCCTCGGCGTATTTGTTGGTCAGGACACTGCCTTGAGCTTCGAGAACAGCGTGGGGCACAAAGTTTTCGCTGGCAATCATCTCCAGCGTGGTGCGCTGACGATTCAACTCCTGGTCTAAGACTGCCTGGATTTCAGGATCCACGTTGGCCAGTGGTTGGGTAAATGGGGTGGTGGGGTTCACGGGATTCTCCCTCTAGTGACGTAATGGTGAGGTTCTCGTGGTGGCCCAGGCGCCCGGCCCACACGCTTATCTTCGCTCCCCGATGGTGCTCCATCACTTGCGCCAGTTGCGTGAAGCAAGTCTATCCAAAGCCAGGCGAAAAGCCTGGGCGACCCTCAAGCACTGCCTAAGCTAGGGGGGTGGATAGCGCATCGTCTCATTTCATCGTGACCCTGGTCTGTGATGACCAACCCGGCATCGTGCACGCCATTAGTGGCGCCATCGTCACGGCCCGGGGAAACATCACTGAATCTCAACAATTCTCGAGTGACGACACTGGCCGCTTCTTTATGCGGCTTCAGGTGGAAACGCCTGCCAGCTATGAAGAATTCGATCGGGAGCTTGCTCCGGTAATCAAGCACTATGCGATGACCGCTGAAATCCACACCGTGGATCGACCACTGCGCACCTTGGTCTTAGCCTCGCGCGCTGGACACTGCCTGAGCGACTTGTTGGTGCGACAGAGGGATGGACACCTCAATGTGACCATCCCCTTAGTAATGTCCAACCACGACGCGCTCGAGCCTCTCGCCCAGTTCTATGGAGTGCCCTTTGTCTCCCAAGCAATCTCGTCCCCCACAGACCGCGAGGCATTCGAAGAAACACTTCTCGAGCTGGTCACCACACACGACATCGAACTTGTCGTGTTGGCCCGATATATGCAGATTCTGAGCCCGCGAGTGTGTGCCGCGCTAGAAGGTCGGATTATTAACATTCACCACTCGTTCCTGCCCGGCTTCAAGGGTGCCGACCCCTATCGCCAGGCCCATCAGCGCGGTGTGAAACTCATCGGCGCCACGGCCCACTTTGTGACCACAGAACTTGATGAAGGCCCCATCATTGAACAAAACGTGGTGCGGGTGGACCACGCCCAATCCCCCGAATCTCTGATCGCTATCGGGCAAGATGAAGAATCTCGAACTCTCACCCAAGCAGTGCGGTGGTATGCCGAGCACCGC
>ENA-OREM01000435-OREM01000435.1-marine-metagenome-genome-assembly--contig:-NODE-435-length-30036-cov-6.435362_pt1 | contig 30036 bp, 23 predicted proteins | sample MGYA00248623_ERZ508561 | MGnify/ENA primary metagenome ERZ508561 (study PRJEB26227, sample SAMN06264494) | marine metagenome | isolation source: Columbia River Estuary | place: USA:Columbia River Estuary...
AGGTCGTTGCCTTTTTTTGAATCCCGAATACAGCAATGTGTTCGGGATTTTTTTTGCCCTATTCCCAAGGGAATATTAGGTATAGTCACATTTGCAATCACAAAAAAAAAGGGAACCCAACGGGTTCCCTTTAAAAAGCAATTACTGATGGTCCAGTTAGATTCTCGGTAAATCGCCTTCTCCTTTTAATGGTAAGTTAGAGCTCCCCATGAGATAGCTATCTATATGGTGTGCAGCCTGTCTTCCTTCTGCAATGGCCCAAACAATGAGTGATTGTCCCCTTCTTTGATCGCCAGCAGTAAAAACACCAGCTACATTGGTTTTATAGTTGTCCTCAGTTGCAGCAATATTTGTTCTTTGATCCATTGCTACCCCCAACTGTTCTGCTACTGTATTCTCAGAGCCTGTAAAGCCCATGGCTAATAAAACCATTTCTGCCTTCCATATTTTCTCTGTTCCAGCTACTTCTACCAATTTTGAACGCTGTCCTGGGCTGTGCTCCCAATGTACCTCAATGGTTTTTAAACCTGTGAGGTTTCCATTCGCGTCTCCAACAAATTCTTTGGTATTAATGCTAAAGAAACGCGAGGCCCCTTCTTGGTGAGAGCTAGTTGTCTTGAGTCGCATTGGAAAAAATGGCCAAGGCTGGTTTTCTGGTCGATCGGTAGTGCCTTTAGGCATAATTTCAAAGTTAGACACGGTATTAGCCCCTTGTCTAATAGAGGTTCCAATACAATCAGATCCTGTATCTCCTCCGCCAATTACAATGACATCTTTCCCTGTAGCTAAAATGTCTTCATTGGTGTAGGTCTCTTTTCCTACGCGTTTATTGCTTTGTTTTAAAAAGTCCATGGCCTGAACCACCCCTTTTAGGTCTGCTCCAGGAATATCTAATGTCCTTCTTATAGTTGCACCACCGCTTAGTAATACAACATCGTAGTCTTTTTTAAGATCAGCTGCGTTTAGGTCTTTTCCTATTTCAATTCCTGTTTTAAAAACAATGCCCTCTTCTTCTAATATAGCCAAACGTCTGTCTATGACATTTTTCTCCATCTTAAAATCTGGTATACCAAACCTTAATAATCCGCCTGGTTTAGAGTCTCTTTCGTAAACGGTCACTAAATGCCCCGCCCTGTTTAATTGTTGTGCAGCAGCTAGTCCGGCAGGACCAGATCCAACAACAGCCACTTTTTTTCCAGTTCTTATGGCTGGTTTATGAGGCACAACCCAGCCTTTTGCAAAGGCTGTTTCTGCTACGCTTTTTTCAATATTTTCTATAGTTACTGGATCTTCATTAATACCCAATACACAGGCTTCTTCACAAGGTGCGGGACACAGCCTTCCTGTAAATTCAGGAAAGTTGTTGGTGGCGTGTAATATCTTAGCTGCCTTTTCCCATTTTCCTTTGTAAACGGCGTCATTGAAATCTGGAATCAAGTTTCCTAATGGACACCCACTGTGACAAAATGGTATACCGCAGTTCATGCATCTTGCACCCTGATCTTTGAGGTCTTTCTCTTCTAAAGGAACCGTAAATTCTTTATAATTCTTTACGCGCTCTTCTGGCTTTTCGTAAGATTCTACTTTTCTGTCGAATTCTAAAAATCCTGTTATCTTTCCCATTTTCCTATAAAGTTTGAGCGGTTTCTGCTGCTATTCTAACTAGTGCGAGTCGGTATTCTTCTGGGAATACTTTAATGAAATGCCCCAGCTGAGACTCCCATTGTTCTAATATTTCTTGAGCCCTAGGACTTTGTGTGGCGTGATAGTGATTTTCTATCAGTGTCTTTAATTGGTCTATGTCTGTCTGATCTTCTACAGCCAGTAGATTTAATCCTTCTTCTTTACAAATAGACTTAAAGGTCTTATTAGGGTCATAGACATAGGCAATTCCACCACTCATACCTGCGCCAAAATTTCTTCCTACTGCCCCGAGTATTACCGCTGTTCCTCCGGTCATATACTCACAACCATGGTCTCCAATACCCTCTACTACAGCTATAGCTCCTGAGTTTCTCACACAAAAACGTTCCCCTGCTTTACCGTTAATATAGGCTTCTCCTACCGTAGCACCGTATAAGGTCACATTTCCTGTAATGACATTGTCGTGCGGAACAATAGTAGCTTCTACAGGTACTTTCACGACTAATTTTGCCCCAGAAAGTCCTTTTCCAAGGTAATCGTTTGTGTTTCCATACACCGTCATGGTTAAACCTTTGGTGGCAAATGCACCAAAACTTTGTCCTGCTGCTCCTGTAAAATTAAGTTTCAAGGTGTTGTCTGGCATTCCTGCTGCGCCATATTTTTTAGATATCTCATTTGAGATAATAGCTCCAACGGCACGGTCCGTATTTTTAATAGGAAAATCTAAACTCATTTTCTCTTTTCTATAGAGTGCAGGGTGGGCTTTTTCTATAATGTCAAACTCTATGGAGTCTTCAATATGGTGTTCTTGCTTAGTGGTATTGTACAGTTTTGTTCCAGGAATAACGTCTACCTGATGTAAAATTGGACTTAGGTCAATACCTGCGGACTTATAATGGTTTAATACTTTCTTTCTGTCTAGTTTTTGCACCTGGCCTACCATTTCGTCAATGGTTTTGAATCCAAGTTCTGCCATGATTTCTCTGAGCTCTTGTGCTATGAAGTACATGAAGTTAACCACGTGTTCTGGTTGTCCTTTGAATTTTTTTCTCAATTCTGGATTTTGTGTGGCAATACCTACTGGGCAGGTGTTTAGGTGACAGGCACGCATCATTATGCATCCTGAAGCAACTAATGGAGCTGTTGCAAAACCAAATTCTTCTGCGCCTAATAGACAAGCAATAGCTACATCTCTACCTGTTTTTAACTGTCCGTCACACTCCAACCTAACCCTATTTCTAAGGTCATTCATTACAAGGGTTTGTTGTGCTTCTGCAATCCCTAATTCCCATGGAAGTCCGGTATGCTTTAAAGATGTTAAAGGAGAAGCTCCCGTACCACCGTCAAAACCTGAAATCAGTATAACGTCGGCCTTGGCCTTAGAAACCCCAGCAGCGACTGTTCCAACCCCCACTTCTGAGACTAGTTTTACGTTAATTCGAGCTTCTCTGTTGGCAGATTTTAAATCAAATATAAGTTGAGATAAATCTTCAATAGAGTAAATGTCATGGTGTGGTGGTGGGGAGATTAAACCCACATATGGGGTTGAGTTTCTTGTCTTGGCTATATCTGGATTGACTTTTGGACCAGGCAATTGCCCCCCTTCTCCAGGTTTGGCTCCCTGGGCCATTTTTATTTGAATTTCAGAAGCGTTGGTCAGGTAATTTGAGCTCACGCCAAAACGTCCCGAAGCTACTTGCTTAATAGCAGAGTTCTTCCAATCTCCAGTTTGATTTTTATAAAATCTTTCTGCGTCTTCTCCCCCTTCTCCGGAATTGCTTTTTCCGCCAATCCTATTCATGGCAATGGCTAAGTTCTCATGAGCCTCTTTGCTAATGGATCCGTAAGACATAGCACCTGTCTTGAATCTTTTCACGATGTCTGTCCACGGCTCTACTTCTTCTAACGGAATTGGGTCGTAATTAGAAAATTCTAATAAACCTCTAATGGTCATGAGGTCTCTGGCTTGATCATTGACCAATTGGGCGTATTCTTTGTAAGTGCTCGTTTCGTTGTTTCTTACTGCTTTTTGTAATTTAGCAATAGAAAGTGGGTTGAATAAGTGCTTTTCGCCCTCTCTTCTCCACCTGTAATCTCCGCCTATTTCTAAGTCTAAAGAAGCCTCTGGTTGGTTTTCTGAAAATGCCCTAGCATGTCTTTTGCTGAGTTCTTTCTCAATTTCATGGAGGTCAATTCCCTGAATTCTAGAGGTGGTTCTCGGGAAGTATTTATCTATTACTTTGGTGTTAATCCCAATACACTCAAAAAGTTGAGACCCTCTGTAGGAGTTTAAGGTAGACACCCCCATTTTGTTCATTACCTTTAAAATGCCTTTTCCTACTGCTTTGTTGTAGTTCTGTATGGCAGTTTCAAAAGTATATGCTGTAATATCGTTTTCTTTGAGTTGTTCTGCAATAATTTCATTAACCAAATAAGGGTTTATGGCACTGGCGCCATACCCAAAAAGCAAACAGAAATGGTGTACCTCTCTAGGCTCTGCAGATTCAATGATTATACTGGCTTTAGATCTTTTTCCCAAACGCTGTAAGCCATTATTTACATAAGAACAAGCGAGTAGGGCAGGGATGGCTGCTTTGTCTTTTGAGATATACCTGTCAGAAAGGATGATGATATTACTGCCTTCTTCAATGGCTTTGCTGGCTTCTGCTAACAAAGATTCAAGTCCCTCCTCTAATCCGTTATGCCCTCTTTCTAGGGTGTATAACATTTGTAGGGACGTAACCTTGTAGTGTGGGTTTATATCGTAATTCTTAATCTTGTCTAAATCTTCTTTAGAAATTACAGGATTCTGAATTTTTAATTTTCTACAGTGTTCTTGGGTCTCCTCAAATATATTGTGGTCGCTACCAAGGGTAAGGCTAATGTCCGTAATCATCTCCTCTCTAATGCCGTCTAACGGAGGGTTGGTCACTTGGGCAAAGAGCTGTTGGAAGTAGTTGTACAACAATTGTGGTCTTTGCGATAATACAGCTATGGGTGTATCTGTTCCCATTGAACCAATAGGCTCTTTGGCTGTTTCTGCCATAGGCATTACTATGGTGTCTATGTCTTCTAAGGTGTACCCATAGGCTGCTTTTCTTTGGGCAAGTGGGGCTTCTCCAATAAATAAGGGGCAGTCGTTATATGGAATGTCTTTTAAATGTACGAGGTTGTCTTTGACCCATTTTTCGTAAGGATGCTTTTTGGCAATTTGTTCTTTAACTTCTTCATCATTGATGATTCTCCCTGCAGACATGTCTACTAAGAACATTTTACCAGGTTCTAAACGTCCATGATGCGCTAAATTTTTAGGATCAATGTCTACTACGCCAGTTTCTGAAGACATAATTACATAACCGTCTTTTGTCACAGAATATCTAGAGGGTCTAAGACCGTTTCTGTCTAAAACTGCACCAATATAATTTCCATCCGTAAAAGGAATTGAGGCAGGTCCGTCCCAAGGCTCCATCATACAGGAATAATATTCATAAAAGGCTTTTTTAGCCGCAGACATATTGTCGTTTTTTTCCCAAGCCTCAGGCACTAAAATCATCATGACTTCTGGAAGAGATCTTCCTGTCATAAGCAGTAATTCTACGACCATATCTAGCGTGGCTGAATCTGATTTGTTGGGTAATATAATGGGAAGGATCGCTTTTATGTCTTCGCCAAAAAGGTCGCTCTCTAAAAGTTCTTCTCTGGAACGCATTCTAGCGACATTCCCCCTTAAAGTGTTTATTTCCCCATTGTGACACATATACCTGAAAGGCTGTGCCAAATCCCATGTAGGGAAGGTGTTGGTGGAAAATCGCTGATGCACCAAGGCCAACCTAGTCACAACCCTAGTATCCTGTAGGTCTCTAAAGTAAAGACTAATGTCTTCTGGCATGAGCAAGCCTTTGAAAATAATGATTGTGGTGGAAAGGCTAGGCAGATAAAAGAACCCTTGCTCAGATAGTTTTGAGTTGTATATGGTGTGTTCTGCTTTTTTTCTAGCTATAAATAATTTTCTGTTAAAAGTAGCTGTGTCCTGCTCAGACTGCTCTTTTCCAATAAAGATTTGGGCTATAAAAGGCATGGTTTCCATGGCAATTCTTCCTGGCACGGATTTATTGACAGGGACTTCTCTCCATCCTAAAAGGACCAACCCTTGAGATTTTATTTCTTTCTCAAATTCTTTTGTACAGAAATTTCTTTGGTTGTCTTTTTGAGGTAAAAATACATTAGCTACCGCATAATTTCCTGGCTCTGGTAATTTAAACGAGCACTCACTTACAAAAAAATCATGGGGAATGTCAATGAGTATTCCCGCACCATCTCCAGTTTTACCATCTGAACTCACTGCGCCTCTATGTTCTAGTTTTTCTAGAATCTCGAGTGCTTTGTGGATAATATCATTGGATTTTTTTCCTTCTAGACTACAAATAAATCCTGCGCCACAATTGTCATGTTCAAATTCTGGGGAATACAGCCCCTGTTTTTTTAGCCTCATAAGTATTGGATGTTTACACAAAAATATCCAATATGTTGAATTTACGGCAATGATGTAGTCATTTATAACAAAAAAGTTCAGTGTTTTTAAAAAAACGTTGAAATAAATGTAATGTGATAATTTTGGCCACTTTTAAATGAGATTTCAATAATGGCCTTTGTTTAGTCTTTTAAAATAGCCCTAGATATTACCATTTGTTGGATTTCAGAAGTGCCTTCGTAAATCTGAGTGATTTTAGCGTCCCGCATGAGTCGCTCTACATGATATTCTTTTACAAAACCATTTCCACCAAAGACCTGAACGGCTTCTACGCTAACTTCCATAGCTACTTCTGAGGCATATAGTTTGGCCATTGCTCCTGATAAATCGTAATTGAGTCCCTGGTCTTTTTCCCAAGCTGCTTTGTAGACCAAATGCCTAGCAGCCTCAATTTTAGTATGCATTTGAGCCAATTTAAAGGCAATGGCCTGATGCTGACTAATGGGTTTCCCAAAAGTTTCCCTTTGTTTGGCGTAATTTAAGGCCAATTCATAAGCGCCAGCAGCTATACCGAGTGCCTGTGCAGCAATACCAATTCTTCCTCCTGAGAGTGTTTTCATGGCTAAGGTGAAACCAAATCCTTCTTCTCCGATCCTATTTTCCTCATGCACTTTAACCTGATTGAATTGAAGGGAGTGGGTGTCACTACTGCGAATACCTAATTTATTTTCTTTTGGCCCTATCACAAAACCTGGACTTTCCTTCTCCACAATAAAAGCACTAATACCTTTGGAGCCTTTTTTAGGGTCTGTTTGTGCTATGACCAAATAAATACTCGCACTACTTCCGTTGGTGATCCAATTTTTAGTCCCTGTAATTTCGTAGTAATCACCCTTTTTCACAGCCCTAGTTTTTTGAGAGGTGGCATCTGATCCAGCCTCAGGCTCAGAAAGACAAAAAGCCCCTATTTTTTTTCCATTACATAGATCGGGTAGGTATTTTTCTTTTTGCTGGGTGTTTCCATATTTTTCTAATCCCCAACAGACCAGTGAATTGTTTACAGACATGATTACAGAGGCAGAAGCATCTATTTTTGAGAGTTCTTCCATGGCCAATACATAAGACATAGTATCTAATCCGCTTCCTCCATAGCTAGGGTCTACCATCATTCCCATAAACCCCAATTCTGCCAGTTGTTTAATTTCTTGGATAGGAAAAGTTTGGGTTTCGTCCCTTTCTAGAATTGTAGGAAGGAGTACCTGTTGCGCAAAGTTTGAAGCAGCTTCTTTGATGAGTTTTTGCTCTTCATTCAATTTAAAATCCATAGAAAACTATTTTTAATCTATTCAAATATAATCATATTTACTATGCATGCATAGTAAATATGAAAACAATGATTTTTGAAATCAATTGATTTTTAGACCTTCAAGTATAAGCGCAATAATTATTTTTAAAGCAATCTGATAATTAATGATTTTTACTTGCTCATTTTTTTATATTTGTTAGCGTAGATGTTGGGATTCCTTTTGAGTCTCAGTTAAGTTGAAAAATTCAAAAACACCGTATATTTTATGGAAACTATTATCCTGATTGTATTTATTGTAGGTTACTTGGCCATTACCTTAGAGCACAACCTTAAAATTGACAAACTAATTCCTGCCTTGGCCATGATGGCTATTTTATGGGCGATTATAGCTTTAACTCATATGGATGTTTTTGAGGTAGACACGGCACTCCGCCAATTGGTTCCTACCCATATAGAGGAGATTTTATTGCACCATCTTGGTAAAACTGCAGAGATTTTAGTATTCCTTTTAGGGGCAATGACTATTGTGGAAATTATAGATTATTTTGATGGTTTTGCTACCATTAAAGGTTTTATAAAATATAAGAAAAAATCTAAATTGCTTTGGTTGTTTTCCATTTTGGCATTTATTTTATCTGCGATTATTGACAACTTAACGGCTACAATAGTACTGATCACGATCCTTCAAAAAGTAATTAAGGAAAAGGAAACGCGTATGTGGTTTGCTGGTATGGTGATTATTGCTGCAAATGCTGGAGGGGCTTGGTCTCCTATTGGAGATGTTACTACAACTATGTTGTGGATTGCCAACAAGGTGTCTGCCCTACAATTGGTGGAACATGTATTATTACCTTCAATTGTTTGTATGGTAATCCCTACTTTAATCGCTACCCGCTTTAAAGCTTTTCAAGGAAACCTAGATATAGATCCCACAGAAGAAGATGGCCCTAAATCAAGACATGGTGCTACCATGCTTTACTTGGGTTTAACAGCAATTGTTTTCGTACCTTTCTTTAAGACCATTACACACTTGCCACCTTATGTGGGTATGATGCTATCTTTGGCTGTAGTAGCCACTTTTGCTGAGATATATTCTAGCTCAAAATTCTCTTTATCTGACGTAGATGGTAAGAGTGAGGCGGCTGGTCACCACAGTCCAGTGCACCACTCATTGTCTAAAATTGAGTTGCCAAGTATTTTATTCTTTTTAGGGATATTGTTGGCTGTTGCAGCTTTAGAATCTCTTGGAATGTTATTTCATTTCGCAGAGGGTTTAAACGCAGCCATTCCCAATTCAGATGTTGTGGTGCTGTTATTAGGTGCAGGCTCTGCAGTGATTGACAATGTGCCTCTAGTTGCCGCTAGTATTGGTATGTTCTCTGAAGGATTAGACAATCCTTTGTGGCACTTTATTGCTTATTCTGCAGGAACAGGGGGCAGTATGCTTATTATTGGTTCCGCTGCTGGTGTTGTAGCTATGGGGATGGAGAAAATAGATTTCTTCTGGTACTTTAAAAATATTGCTTGGTTGGCATTAATTGGCTTCTTAAGTGGTGGTTTAACATTCATTTTATTGCGTGATTTTGTGTTGAACGCATAATTTTTTGCATTTTCTTACGTTAGCTTATAAATTAATTTGATTCTATTTTATGCAAGATAACTTGGCTGAAAATACCCTAGAGCTTGCGGCTTCTAGTGAGAAAACCCTATCCATTATAGACCTTATTTTTAATGGAGGTGCAGGGAGCGTATTTATTATGGGCTTACTTTTTGTCCTCTTGGCGGTAGCACTTTACATCTATTTTGAACGACTTTTTGCTATAAAAGCAGCAGCTAAAATAGACGCTAACTTCATGAACCAGATAAAGGACTATATCAGTAATGGTAAAATAGATGCCGCAAAATCACTTTGTGCTCAAACAGACTCACCTGTTGCTCGACTTACTTTAAAAGGGGTGTCTAGAATAGGAAAGCCTTTGGACGACATTAATACAGCCATTGAGAATGCAGGTACTTTAGAGGTGTATAAATTAGAAAAGAATGTTAGCGTGCTTGCTACAGTAGCAGGTGCCGCTCCAATGATTGGATTTTTAGGCACGGTGATTGGAATGATATTGGCCTTTCATGAAATGGCTACCTCTGGTGGTCAGGCAGAAATGGGGGCGTTGGCTTCAGGTATATATACCGCAATGACTACTACGGTAGGTGGTTTAGTGGTGGGTATTATAGCCTATATTGGCTACAACCATTTGGTTAATATGACCAATAAAGTGGTGCATAGTATGGAAGCTAACGCAGTAGACTTCTTAGACTTATTGAACGAACCTGTCTAGTTTTTATGAAATTAAAAGGTAGAAATAAGATCAGTCCAGAATTTAGTATGTCTTCTATGACGGACATTGTGTTTCTGTTGCTTATATTTTTTTTACTTACCTCCAATAGTCCTAATGCGTTAGACTTAATACTGCCAAAAGCCAAAGGTAAGACCACTAATACCCAACAGGTTTCAGTGAGTATAGACGCAGATTTAAGGTATTTTTTAAATGAAAAGTTAGTGGAAAAGAGCCAGTTAGAGGCTGTTTTAATTCAAGAACTGTCTGCACAAGATGCCCCTACAATTATACTTAGGGCGGCAGAATCCATTGCGATAAAAGAGGCTGTATTTGTCATGGATGTAGCCAACAGAAACCAATTCAAGGTAATCCTTGCAGTAAGGCCAAATTAATGGCATTTTTACAAACCACATACGAGAAAAAATCTTTTTGGACCACTGCTTTTATTCTATTAGCGGTGCTGTTACTCCTTTTTTTTGCAGGTCTTAGGTACCTAGATCCGCCGCCAGAAAATGGCATACTCATTGCTTTTGGAAATACAGATCCCGGTAATAGTTTAACGCTAGCACCTCCAATACAAGCCACTACAGAAGAAACAATTGTACCTGAGATGAATGCAGCTCCAGAAGTAAAAGAAGTAATGGTAGAGGAAGTGGTTTCAGAAGCGCTTGAAGAAGTTTTGACTACAGCAGATTCCGAGCTAGTTCTTCCCAAAGAGCTCGCTGAAAAAGCGACCGAAACAGTACCAGAAAAAGTGCCCGAACCAGCCATAGAAAAAACACCAGAGAAAGTAATCCAACAGGCATCGGCCGCTACAAAAGCGGCCCTGGCAAATATTTTAGGCGCTAAAGAAGCCCAAGGGTCAGGTATAGGAAATGATGGAAAATCTGCCAATCAAGGACTTTCTGATGGATCTAAGTATGCGAATTCATTTTATGGTAGTACTACAGGAGAAGTTCAAGGCTTTGGCTTTGGATTGGCAGGTAGAAGTTTGGCTTCTAAAGGATCTGTAACGCCTGATTGCAACGAAGAGGGCAGGGTGGTTGTGGCTATTACGGTGGACAGGTCAGGAAAAGTAATTGCTGCAGATCCGGGAGTGAAAGGCTCTACCAACAACGCCCCCTGCCTTTTAGCCCCTGCCAAAGCGACTGCATTTATGTATCAGTGGGCCCCAGATGCTGAGGCGCCTGAAAAGCAAATTGGTTTTGTAGTCATTAATTTTAAGCTGGGAGGGCAACAGTAATGAATTACACAGAAGCCACTCAATGGTTGTTTGATCAATTACCTATGTACCAGCAAAAAGGGGCTGTGGCCCTTAATGCTAAATTAGACGGGATTACACATTTTTGTGCTTATTTGGGAGAGCCACACCAAAAATTTAAAAGCATTCATGTGGCTGGTACTAATGGAAAAGGATCTTCTTCTCATATGTTGGCCGCTATTTTACAAGAAGCAGGCTATAAAGTAGGGCTATATACCTCACCACATTTAAAAGACTTTAGAGAGCGTATTAAAATAAATGGTCTTGAAATTTCTGAGGATGAAGTGGTTTCTTTTGTGTTGAATCACAAAGATTATATGAGCCAAAATGCCCTGTCTTTTTTTGAAATGACTGTGGCTATGGCATTTGATTATTTTGCATCAGCTAGGGTAGACATTGCCATTATAGAAGTAGGCCTTGGAGGGCGTTTAGACGCCACCAACATTATTAAACCTGAAGTCTCGTTAATTACCAATATTGGTTTTGATCATATGGACTTGTTGGGCAATACGCTCGCTCAAATTGCCATTGAAAAAGCTGGAATTATAAAGCCTAGCGTTCCTGTGGTCATTAGTGAGTGGCATAGGGACACAGAAGCTGCTTTTAAGGCAAAATCTGCTGCTGTAGGTGCGCCCATTTATTTTGCTAGTGATCTTATTGAAAAGCAGTATGCAACGGATTTAAAAGGCGCTTATCAAGAAAAAAATACAAAAGGTGTTGTTGCTGCCTTAAGGCACTTGTCAGGATTTAATGTTACCTCTAATCATATTAAGATGGGTTTGTCTAATGTGGTTGGTCTGACGGGATTATTAGGTAGGTGGCAGGTGTTGCAACACAAACCACTTGTCATTGCAGATACGGCGCATAATGAAGCGGGTATTTCAATAGTGGTAAAGCAACTTTTAAAGACCCCCCATAAACGCCTTCATATGGTGTTGGGTTTTGTGAAAGACAAGGATTTAAATACTATTTTACCTTTGCTGCCTGTAGATGCCTTGTATTATATTGCTGCGCCAGCCATTCAAAGGGGCTTAGATCCTTTGGTTTTTATTGAACAAGCAAAACGGTACAATCTTTTTTGCAACCACTATGAATCTGTAAATGAAGCCTTTAAAGCGGCAAAAAAGCAAGCTAAAAAAGAAGACTTGGTTTTTATTGGAGGAAGTAATTTTATAGTGGCTGAGGTGGTTTAAAAAAATGCATCTTTTTTTATTTTTTTCTTTTGGGAACTAAAAAACAATCCTATATTTGCACTCGCTTCTGCAAAGGAGTAAAGTAAGGGCCCTTAGCTCAGCTGGTTCAGAGCACCTGCCTTACAAGCAGGGGGTCACTGGTTCGAACCCAGTAGGGCCCACAAAAAGCCCCTCATTTATGAGGGGCTTTTTTTATACCCAAAAGTCACTTAATCCCCGGTTTTGAGCAGTTGGTCTGAATTTTTGGCCTTGGAGGGGATTGGCATGAATATTGTTTTATATTTGAAAAAGCACTAAAAAATCTAAACGATGAGATATTTTTTGACTGTATTAATTTGTTTGAGCGTTTTAACTACTTCAGTAGCTCAAGATAATAAGGAGAATAGTAAAGAGCCTACTAAGAAGGAGCTTAAAAAGTTAGCAAAACAAAGGGCTAAGCGAATAAAAGCAGAAGCTGAAGCCAAAAAATTTAATGAATTTAGGATAGATATAAATGCACCAACAGTGGCTCAGGCTATAAGGCAGTATTTGGGCGCAGCTAGGGTTCAAGGCAATAATGTGATCCTTAGAGACAGGAGTTCTATGAACACTGGGTCTCCTTATGCAGTTTGGGATGTAGATGGTGCTGTTCGTGATACACCACCCGCTGGATTAGACCTCACTACAATAAGATATGTAAAAGTATTGCGGTCTCTATCTGAAACAAATAAATACGGATTTATTGGTGGCGCAGGAGTTATTGTTATAAAAACAGCACTTACCTATAAAGAGTAATTCATTGCATACTAAGTGTTTAAAATCAATTTACCAATATATAATAGTTCTATTTTTAAACTATTATTAATTTTATAAGACAATTTTATTATACTTGTAGTATGATAAGATTGTTTTTTTTATTATTTGTTTCCGCGGCTTTTTCTCAGCAAATTTCTCGCTTTGACAAAGCTTTAATTTGGAGAGATAGCTTGTTGTTGTTTTCTAGTGATTCTATTTATTCCGCTCCAATTTCACCATCTAGAAGTTTCTCTTTTTCTTCGCTGCATCTAAAACCCAACAATGATTTACCAGTATTAAAATCAATTATTGCTCCTGTAAACAGTCAAATATATTTTTTGGACCCAATGGGGGGTGGGGTGTTTGAGTTTCAAAAGGATTCTTTAACAAGAATTGACAAGTCTTACAAACACCGAATGCAAATAGATGCTACCGTGTTTGTAAAAAACGATACCGTTTTTAAATATGGAGGATATGGATTTTGGTCTGTAAGAAACTTTATTACCTTCTTTGATCCTAAGTCTAAAGAGTGGGAAATATTACCTGCTCAGAATTCAGATATAGTTCCAGATGGAACAATAACATCCAAGTATGCTATTTCATCTGAGGAAATTATATTTTTTGGTGGCGAAAAATTAAACGTTTTTGATCAAGTAGATTTTTCTCCAGCCAATGAAATTTGGAAATTTAATTTTAAAGATAAACTTTGGACTTTTTTGGGAAATTCTGCCTTAAATTTTTCAGATTTTAAAGCTTATGTCCAAATGGGTGAAGAAATTTTGTTTTTAGATGATACTGATTTAACACTGATCAATCCATTCACAAATAAGGTTACTAAATTTAATAACACCACTTTACATAAAAAGATCATTGTCACAAAAAATTTAATGCCACTATACAACAACAATCAGTTTGTTAGTTTTGTGAACTCAAGTATTACGGGCGCTATAGGTATTGAAGTAAGGGGAAGAGATGAATTCTTTGGCCCGTTAGTGGAAACTTCTAAGCTTTACAATGATTTTAATTATTTTTGGTTGCTTCTGGTTTTGCCTTTTGGTTTTGCTATTGCAGTGGGGTTAAAAAAATATAGGCACTACCGATCAAGGGCCAATGCAATGACCCTTGAAAAAGGAGGATTAATTTATAAGAGAATTTATTATAGTTTGAGCGTAGAAGAAAATGGAATCTTACTTTGTTTGCTTGGTTCAGATGGCGTGGAGACTTCTAGTATTATGGAAATTATTGAAAATCCGAACCACAATTATTCTCATAATATGAGAACTAAAAATAAAATCATAGGAGAATTGAATTATAAGATGAAGACCATTCTTAAAATGGATCGTGATCTTATTGAGGCAAAAAAGTCAGATAAAGACAAGCGCATTATTATCTATACCATAGACAAGGCTTTCTTTAGTCATTAGTTTATATGGTTATGAAAAATCTACAGTAGCTAGATCCTTAAAAACTACAACGGGGAACTGTCTTAGATTTCCAGACCTGCTATTAGAGCTGCAATATGAAGTGAAACCCTCTGAGGTTCCAAATGTATTTCCGTGATTATTACACCTGAATTTATTATTGGAGAAAGTCCACTGATTCCTGCTACCTAGATGGGGGCAACAGTTGTCAAAGGCCAAAAGCGCGTCTTCTGTTTTTCTTAAAAGTAAGAGCCCATTTTCCATATCATTTACAAATGATTCATTCTGTTCAAGGTTTTTATACCTCTCATGGCTTAAATGAATGTGTAGTTTTTTCCCTTCCGTTAGGTATCCGTCTTCATTTAATAATGCAATAATATTTAGGTATGCCTCCTCTTCTTCACTTAAAGGTATGGTGGTTTCTTCTTCTTTTGAGCACGAAACCAAAACTGGACTAGCCAACATGCTAGTCAAAAGTAGTGGGCAAATGGTCCCTATGAATTTTTCTCTTTTCATACCTTAAATATAACCAAATGATCCTATTACAAAATTACTATCATTATAATGAGATGTTTTTTTTGTTGTATTTTATGGTATAAGTTTGAATCATAAATAATTAGTATCGTGCAGCAAAGAAAACCAAATCAGGAACCACCTATTGACCTCGTTGAACAATTCTATAAAGAAAACGTAGACCTAAAGGCAATACTCAACTCTAGAAAAGCTAGAAAAGAGGTCACTGCTGGATTAGAACCTTACACCGGTGAATTTGGTCCCGCTCAAAAAAAACATCTTTTAAATAGAACTATGGTGGGTATGGCCAAGCGTCATATGGATGATCTGGATGGCCTTTCACTAGATGAAGCTATTGATTTAATTTTTACCCCCGAGGAATTGGGAGAGCCCGTGAATAATTATTTTTTTGAGAAAACTAATGAGGATTGGATTGAGAATTATGGCAGGAACGATGTTGCTCCTGGTGAACCTTTTGTTAATAATGCCTCTACTCAAAGGGGTGAAAATCAGCAATACGAAAATGGTGATTGGACTAGAAGACAGGCCATAAATTCCTGGATTTCAAAAAACATCTACGACCAAAAAACCTCTGTGCACTGGAAATTATTTTTATTCCTACACAACTTGATACCAACAGATGGAGGTCAAGGGGTGGATAATAAAGGACTACACGGATATTTAGAGCTCATTTTTAATTCGTGTTATAATGATTACAGAAACACCATATATAATGTTACTGTTAACCCTGCTATGTTAGTTTATTTGAATTTAGGTTTGAGTAGAAAAGAAACGCCAGATGAAAATTATGCAAGAGAAGTGCAAGAATTATTTACAGTAGGGAAGAGACCTTTTTCAAAATATACTGAAGAAGACGTTCGAGGAATTGCTAGGGCTTTAGTAGGGTGGAATTATGATTATAGTACCATATTTAAAGATGGACCTATAACTAGTAATTTTTCTCCTTGGAATCATGATACTGGTGACAAGTATTTCTCGGAGTTTTATGGTAACAGAGTTATTAGAGGAAGAGAGGGAGAAGATGGGGCCAAAGAACTTGAAGACGTATTAGATATGATTTTTAGCACAGAAGAATCTGCAATTTATCTTTCAAGGAGGTTGTATCAATTTTTTGTGTACCATGATGTTTCAGAATCAATTGAAGAGAATATAATATTGCCTATGGCTCAAATTATGAGAGAAAATAATTTTTCTTTAATTGATCCTTTAAAATTGCTGTTTAAAAGTGAGCATTTTTATGATGAATCTTTTTATAACAGCATGTTGAAGTCTCCATTAGATTTTGTTTTCGGAGTTACTAAGGAATTTGATTTATTCAATGGGCAGTTAAGAAATTATGATGAAGAAAGAGACGGTGGAGTGTATACTCCTCCGGAACGGTTAACCAATGAATTATCTAGATCGTTTTATTTTTTCAGGCAATTTGAATGGTTTACAGGAAATATGGGAATGAGAATAGGAGCTCCACCCAGTGTTTCGGGATGGCCAGCGTATTACCAATCGCCTGTTTATGATTTGTTTTGGATTAATTCTATGACCATTAAAGATAGGACTCAATTCACCAATAGTGCTACTCAATGGGGATTTTGGATGGAAGAAGGTGATCATATAGTTTTGGACAAAGTAGGCTACATACTTAGTTATATGAACGCAGATAATTTAGACAACCTAATTCAAGAATTATCAGACAGGCTTCTTGGTAGTGATATTCCAACAAGTGCAAAAGGAAGAATTAAGCAAAGTATTTTACAAGATAAAAGTGACTCCTATTGGACAGAAGCCGTTAATACATATAAAAATAATCCTAGCGAACAAAATAAGAACAATCTAGATTGGAGAATTCAAAATTTGCTTTCTCAGTTTTTCCAATTAGGTGAAATAAATTTATTTTAAATGGAAAGAAGACATTTTTTACACAATTTAGCCCATGTTGCTGCAGCTCCTACTATATTTTCTTCTTTGGCATTTAATACTCTGGACTTCTCAGGTAATTCCTTTCTTTCTAATACCATTGAAGACGGTAAAATAATTGTTATCATTAGAATGGATGGAGGTAACGATGGTCTTAACACTGTTATACCATTGGATCAGATGTCTGAACTGTCTAATGCCAGGCCTCATGTTATACTACCAGAAAATAAAATTATTTCTTTAGGTTCTAATGATCTCGGATTACATCCTTCGTTATCTGATTTTAAATCATTATTTGATGAGGATAGATTGAAAATCATTCAAAATGTTGGATACCCTAATCCTGATTTTTCTCACTTTAGGTCTATGGATATTTGGCAGTCTGCCTCTGATTCAAATCAGTACCTAACAAGTGGTTGGATGGCTAGGTATATTGAAAATCAGCATCCTTCATACCCAGAAGCTTACCCTAGTGATGCCTATCCACATCCGTTGGCAGTAGAGATGGGTTGGCAATCATCACTGTTATTTACAGGTCAAAAATCTTTCACTAGTTTTTTGGCAAGGAACCCAACTAATTTCCAAGAGATCATAAATGAGTTTGACAATGAATATCCATCGGATAATAAGGGAAATAAACTTAAATATCTTCAATTAATAGCGAAGCAATCGAATATTTACAGTAAGATAATTAAGGAAAAATATGAAAATGGAAAAAACGAAGTTCCTTATGGAAATTCAAATCTTGAAAGACAGTTAGAGATTGTCAGCCAACTTATAAGTGGTGGGCTTAAGTCTAGAATTTATTTTGTTGAGTTTGGTGGTTTTGACACCCATGATACCCAGGTGGATTCCTCAGACAGAACAAAAGGTAATCATGCTGTACTGTTAAAAGAATTAAATGATGCAGTTGCTACATTTACTAAAAATTTAGATGCAAGCGGCTATTCAGATAATGTGCTTACTATGACCTTTTCTGAATTTGGAAGAACTATAGTGTCTAATGGTTCCAATGGTACCGATCATGGAACCGCAGCACCAATGTTTATTTTTGGAAATAAAGTAGATTCCTCTATTTTGGGTAATAATCCTACAATTCCAACTAACATCACTTGGGAAGACAATCTTGAATCTGAATTTGATTTTAGACAAGTATACACCTCTGTAATAAACCAATGGATGGGTGGTAACTCTAACACAGCCAAAGATGTTTTATTCAAAGACTTTGATGAATTACAAATTGTAGGGAAAGAATACGTAGACACAGACAACTACGGTGTGGCAGATATTAATGACAATTGTCCAGACACGCCTCAGGGATCTGTGGTAGATTTGAATGGTTGTGTGCTGTTTTCATTGCCTGCTAACAATTATGCTGTGAAGACGGTTTCTGCCAGTTGTATTGGATCTAATAACGGAAAAATATCCTTGAGTGCAGAAGATACCTCTCACACCTATCAGGTAAATGTATCTGGAGTAGAGAATGCCTATAGTCTTTCTTCAGACAATGAGCACAGTATTGTGCTGGAAGATTTAGAGGTTGGTCTGTATACCATTAATATTAGTATACCCGCTCAAGAAGGTTATTTGCAGTCTTTTGAAGCTAAGGTAACAGAGCCAGATCCCTTACAGGGGAAAGCACAAATAGATTATTTTTCAAAGAGCGCTCAATTACAACTTAAGGGTTCTCAGGTGTATTATATTGAAGTAAACGGCGTTATGATGGCTGCCCATTCCAATCTATTTACAGTGCCCTTAAAGGCTGGAAAAAACACCATTAGGGTAACTACGCCCTTAGATTGCCAGGGGGTATATGAGGAAGTCTTGTTTATGAGTGAAAAGCTCAGGTATTTCCCTAATCCAGTGGATAGTGAATTAAATATTACCATACCTGGAACGGATAGCGAAATAGCTATTGAAGTTTTTTCTGACAGCGGGGCAAACTTATACAGAGGGACACACAGTATAGGTGCTTCAAGAACCATACAATTACCTATGTCAAGATTTAAACCTGGACTATATATTGTTACTGGGACAGGGAAAACAGTTAATGAATCTTTTAAAGTCATAAAATTATGAGACGCATAAGCCACTATTCTACTTACACTTTTTTAGTACTCGCTTTAATGTTGTCTTGCAGTAGTGGTGGAGACGGTGATGGGATTTCGGTTACACCAACCCCAACTCCAACGCCCACTCCTCCACCAGTTACTGTTCCCGCACCTAGTTCCGCAACCTTAAGCCTTCCAGAAAATAATAAGGTATGTGAGACCGGGACTAACGCATCTACTACGCAAAGTACCATATTGTTTCAATGGGTTGCCGCAACTAATGCTACTGCCTATGATTTGAGAATTACCAATAGCGACACTCAGGGGGTAACGCTAATTAATAATATTGAGGGTACGCAAAGAGAGGTGACCTTAGAAAAAGGCATGCCTTATGCATGGCAGATTACTTCAAAGGCAACAGGCACCAATGAAACGGCTCAAAGTCCTGCTTGGAAGTTTTATCTGGCCGGAGATGGTGTTGAAAACTACGCTCCTTTTCCTGCAGACTTGCTATCTCCCGCTTCGGGAGGGACTGTCAGTGTAAGTGAATCTGGTAAGATAAGCTTGAGCTGGAGTGGGGAAGATCCAGATGGAGATGCTTTAACTTACAGTATTTACATGGACCAGACGGATGGATTGCAGGAGCCAATTGCGACAAATGTCTCAGAAACCAGCCTAGAGGTTGACGCAGATAAAGACAGTGTTTATTACTGGAGGGTAAAAAGTTCAGATGGAGAAAACAGTGCTTTTTCTCAGATTTATGCCTTTAGAACTGGTGCTTAATAGGCCTTTATTATTCTAGTAACGGAAGCACTCTTTCCAAAGCCATCCCTCGAGATCCTTTAATTAGGACAAGTGAAGGGTTGGATTTGAAGGGGCTGTTCTTTTGTTTGAAAGCATCAAAGTTAGGATAGCTTTCAAAAGAATGTTGGGTGTTGTGAAACAAAGCCCCTATTAAAATAATCCTATTTATTTTAGAAAGTTTTAATTGAGCTACAATAGCCTGGTGTTCTTTAGCTGCTGTTTCTCCTAATTCGAACATATCCCCTAAGACCACTATTTTGTTTTTAAGCGAAGAATGAGACAGCTCTGAGAAGTGTTTAATAGCTACTTCCATACTGCTAGGATTGGCGTTATAAGCATCTAACACGAGCATATGTGGTCCAATTTGTCTTAATTCAGACCTGTTGTTGTTTGGTTTGTAGCTTTCAATAGCATTTTTAATGTCCTGAATTGGAACATCAAAATGTCTTCCTATACTGGCAGCGATCATACAATTTGTTGCATTATACGCTCCGTATAAGGAAGTATTTATTGTAGTGTCTTGAAATTGAATTTTTACAGACGTATTGCTTTCAAGAATACTAGTTGTATAAGTGCTCTCTTGGTCTTTTCCAAATGAAATGCTATGATCGTATTGCCTTAAAGCCCCCGCTTGTATGGGGTCTTCGTTGTTGTAAAGAATGGTTTTATTGTTCGCAATGAGGTATTGGTATAATTCACTTTTCCCCTTTATAACTCCTTGAACTCCTCCAAAACCCTCTAAGTGTGCTTTGCCAAAATTAGTGATGCATCCAAAATCTGGCTGCGCCAATGCACAAAGAAATTCAATTTCTTTTTGGTGGTTAGCGCCCATTTCAATCACAGCAAATTCAGTCCCTTCTTTAATATTTAAAAGACTCAAGGGTACGCCAATATGATTGTTCAAATTCCCTAAGGTAGCTGAGGTGTTGTATTTCTGAGATAGCACCTTGTAAATAAGCTCTTTAGTAGTTGTTTTTCCGTTACTACCTGTCAATGAAATCACTTTAGCCTTGCAAAAATTCCTGTGGTAAGTTCCCAGTGCTTGAAGTGCTTTTAGGGCGTCTGCAACATAAATACAGCCAGGATGGTCTTTGTATTTAATAGCGTCTACAACAGCGTATAGCGCGCCATTATTTAGCGCATCTATGGCAAAATCATTGCCGTTAAACCGCTCACCGGATAAGGCAAAATAAATACTATTAGACCCAATTTTACGGCTGTCAGTGGAGACTGATTTTGTTTGTAAAAAAAGCTTGTGGAGTGCAGAAATCTCCATGAAAATTATTTAGTACGCTTGTTTTTAGGTGTCTTGTTTTGAATTTTTGATTTGCTTCCAATTCTTGACATAGCACATCTAAATCCAATAAAATCTGTGGCAATATATTGTGGTAGGAACCTTCTCTGTGCAGGATCTAACCAAAAAGCCCTGTCTTTCCATGAGCCGCCTTTATACACCCTAACTTCATCACTGATTAAGGTGCTTCTATATTCAGATTTGTCATAATTTCTAAGCAGTTCTCCCTCTTCATTAGTGGTGACAGTGTTTTGAGGAGCATTATACATATTTCTTCTAGGTCTGTCTTCAGACACGTTTTCGTAGTATTGCCTAGAAGAAGCTATATCTCCATCTCTATAGCCACGGTTGTCGCTCTGTGAAAAATTAGCCCTTAGATAAGTGTCATTTTTATCTAATGGTATTTTTTCAATTTCACCAGGAAGTGTTTTTGCTATTATTTTTCCATTAGGTAAAGTCTCAAAATCTACTTCATTAGTATTTACTTTAATTTTCCCATCTTTCCCAATTGCCGCTTTATTGAAAACATTACCTCTAAAGTAATTGAAGTCACTGATTTCGTCGTCTACAATAGGTCTGTAAACATCTGCTACCCATTCTGCTACATTTCCTCCCATGCCATAAAGTCCAAAACTATTTGGCGCATGAAATTTAGTTTCAACAGTTATAGCGCCACCGTCGTCTGACCAACCAGCAATACCACCATAATCTCCTTTAGCAATTTTAAAGTTGGCCAATTGGTTTCCAACACCTCTTTTGTCTGAATTTCTGGTGTATTCACCATCCCATGGATATTTCTTTCTTCCTTTGTAGTTGTTGTATTCTCTATCTCCAGACTGTGCCTGAGCAGCATATTCCCACTCTGTTTCTGTTGGTAGTCTATAAGAAGGTAATATAATGCCGCTACTTAATTTTGCATATACAGCCACAGTGTCTTTTTGCATTCTCCCTTGAAGAGAATCTATTTGTCCGCCATAAGTAGTGCTGGGAACATTGAGGTATGTCTCTGTGTTAAAAGCAGAGGCATTACCGTCTAGAGGGGCGTATTTAGCTTCTTTTGAAAGAAAACCCTCTCTCTCCAAAATGGCTTCATTGACCCTGTTGGTTCTCCATTTTGCATATTGGTTTGCTTGTATCCAGCTCACACCAACCACTGGAAATTCACCATAAGCAGGGTGTCTAAGATAATTGATCACTAGGTCTTCATTGTAAGAAAGTCTATTTCTCCAAACCAAAGTATCTGGCAAGGCTCCGTCGTAAATACCTTTAAATTTTGGATTTTCTGGAGGGTATACTTTTTTTAAATATTTCAGGTACTCCAAGTACATGCTATTGGTCACTTCAGTTTCATCCATGTAGAAAGACTGAACATGTTGTTGGGTTGGCGTGTTGTTCCAATCCTTCATAATGTCGTCCTGGACTTTACCTTTAGTAAAGGTACCTCCTTCTACAAAAACCAATCCTGGAGCTGTTTCTTGCTCTTTAAAAGTTTTGAAGTTGTCTATTTTCCAGCCAGTTCCTCTTGAAACTGAGCTTCTCGCTGAAGATTTCTTACAAGAGGTATTTATAAGCGTCAAAGCCATAAGGCAAAGACTAAAGTATCGATAGTTAATTTTCATAATTTCACGTTGTCCCTACAAATATAATATAGATTAAAGAGTCTAGGCAGTATTCAATAAAATATTATCTCTTTTCTGAGCTATTAAAACTAATTTTTGTCTAATTTATTGTTCTTTTGGTTAAAGTTTTTGCTTAAGTCTAAGGTAATTACATTTAAAAAGCAATTTATTGTAAATGGGCTATGCAATATAGTCACTTTCTTAGCGTTATTTTTTTAAACCATTTATGAAGTCATTTTTTGTTGCACTTTTTGTTTTTTTAGGATTTACTAGGGCTTTGTCTCAGGAACAAAATTCTGTGATAACCACAGCGGTACCCTTTTTAAATATCGCTTCAGATGCCCGTTCTTCAGGAATGGGTGATGTTGGTGTGGCTACAGCTCCAGATGCATTTTCCATGCAATGGAACGCTTCTAAATATGTTTTTTCTGTTGCAAATTCAGGAATTGGTTTGGGATATACACCTTACTTAGAAAGTATTATTTCTGATATAGCGCTCTTAAGCGGATACTATTTTAAAAAACCTACGGACCGATCAGCTTTTTCCATAGGATTGCGGTATTTTACTTTAGGCGATATAGAGCTCAGGCAGTTTGCTTCAGATCCAGGAATGATTACAAAACCCAATGAAATAGCTGTAGATGGAAGTTACGCATTAAAGTTGTCTCCAAGAATGAGTATGGGGGTGGCTGGACGTTTTATTCGATCTGATTTAAAATTCCCACAAGAGGCCAGTATAGACAGTAGGGCTGCAAACAGTTTTTCTGTAGACGTATCTGCATATTATCAGGGAGATTTTAAATCTTTTCCAGCCTTTGACGGTAGGTGGAGGTGGGGATTAAATATCTCAAATTTGGGTCCCAAAATTGCTTATGACGCTAATGGTCAGGAAGATTTTTTACCGTCAAATTTAGGACTTGGGATAGGCTACGATTTTGCGTATAGTCCTAACAGTGTTTTGGCATTATCTATTGATTTAAATAAATATTTGGTGCCAATGCCCCAAGATTATAATGAAGACGGAGTATTAGACAGTGCAGACTTGGCTGAATTTCAACAAATAGATTTTGTGAGTGGTATATTGGATTCTTTTTCAGATGCACCAGGAGGTTTTTCAGACGAACTCAAAGAGTGGCGTTTAGGGCTTGGTTTGGAGTATACCTTGAGAAAGATATTCATGCTCAGAACAGGGTATTTTACAGAATCGAAATTTACAGGATCTAGGCGGTTTTTTACCTTAGGTTCAGGTGTTACAATTAAAAGTTTTCAAATAGATTTGTCGTATCTTTTTTCTATATCGCAAATTAGAAATCCATTGGAAAATACCCTGAGATTTTCTTTTTCATTTAACTCCCCTAATTAGTTTATTTATGCCTAAGCAGACCCATACTTTTGAATATACTATTTATGAAACCCTTGAGGAATTAAGCCCTTCTTTTCAATCCTTAATGCAAGAGGCTGTTTTGGCTAGAGCAAATGCATACGCTCCTTATTCAAATTTTAATGTAGGGGCGTCTGTTTTACTAGAAAACGGACTGATTATAAGAGGGAACAATCAAGAGAACGCCGCCTATCCTTCAGGACTGTGCGCAGAACGCGTTGCTATTTTTTATGCCTCCGCACAGTATCCAGGTGTTTCTATCAAAGCCATTGCAGTGACCGCTAACACCCATTTGGATCCATCTGAAACACCTGCATCTCCTTGCGGAAATTGTAGACAAACCCTTGCAGAATACGAGCAGAAGCAGTCAACTTTAATTCCAATTATTTTTATGGGGGCTAGTGGGAAAATTGTGTGTTGCAACAGTGTTTTAGACTTACTTCCCTTCGCTTTTAGCAGTAAATACTTAAAATAAATTCCAGCCTTATTTATATTTAAACAGTTGAATAATAATCTATTGTGTCATTTAAAATACCAATTGGTATTTTAATGCTGCTTTTGTGTTATCTTTTTAATCAATCTTTTTTGCAGAAGCCATTTTATCTGTATTTTTGCTTTCCATCCAACGGAATACATATAAATATAAGTATATGAAAAAAGTAACAAAAGAGGTATACCTTAAGTGGTATGAAGACATGCTGTTCTGGAGAAAGTTCGAGGACAAATTAGCTGCCGTTTACATCCAGCAAAAAGTAAGGGGTTTTTTACACCTTTATAATGGTCAAGAAGCTGTACTAGCCGGTTCATTGCACGCAATGGATTTGAGCTGTGACAAAATGATCACTGCTTACAGAAACCACGTTCAGCCCATTGGTATGGGAGTAGATCCCAAAAAAGTAATGGCTGAATTATTTGGAAAAGTAACAGGTACCTCTAAAGGTATGGGTGGCTCCATGCACATTTTTTCTAAAGAGCACCGTTTTTATGGTGGTCACGGAATTGTAGGTGGTCAAATTCCATTGGGTGCTGGTCTGGCTTTTTCAGACAAGTACTTTAAGCAAAATGGGGTAACGCTTTGTTATATGGGAGATGGTGCAGTAAGACAAGGATCTTTGCACGAGACGTTTAACTTGGCTATGTTGTGGCAATTACCCGTAGTTTTTATCTGTGAAAATAACGGCTACGCTATGGGAACCTCTGTTGCGAGAACATCCTACAGTACAGATATTTGGAAACTGGGTCTTGGTTACGAAATGCCATGTGGTCCAGTAGATGGAATGGATCCTGTTAAAGTTGCAGAAGAAGTAAGTAAGGCAGTGGAGCGCGCCAGAAGTGGTGGTGGGCCAACGTTTTTAGAAATGAAAACTTACAGATATAGAGGGCATTCTATGTCAGACGCACAGCATTACAGAACCAAAGATGAGGTAGAGGAGTACAAGAAAATTGACCCTATCACTCAGGTTCTCGATGTGATTAAGAAGAAAAAATACGCTACTGACGCTCAGGTCAAAGCGATTGATAAAAGGGTTAAAGACCTAGTGAAAGAATGTGAAGACTTTGCGGAGGCTTCAGATTACCCACCAGTACAGCAATTGTACGACATGGTGTACGAACAAAAAGATTATCCATTTTTACCACATAAATAAGAGATATGGCAATAGTAGTAAATATGCCCAGGCTGAGTGATACCATGGAAGAAGGTACTGTGGCAAAATGGTTAAAGCAAGTTGGAGACGTTATTTCTGAAGGAGATATTCTAGCAGAAATAGAAACCGACAAAGCCACCATGGAATTTGAATCTTTTAATGAAGGTACTTTACTTCACATAGGCATTCAAGAAGGAGACGCTGCCCCGGTAGATGCGCTTTTAGCCATTATTGGAGAAAAAGGAGAAGACATTAGTGCCTTGTTATCTGGTGGTGCTCCAGCAGCCCAAGAGGCTTCTGAGGCCAGCGCAGCCGAAGCAGCCGTTTCAGCAGCAGAAGTAACCGCTCCAGTAGTAGTCGCGACTGCCACAGCTACGGCTTTGCCGGAAGGAGTTATTGTAGTGAATATGCCAAGACTTTCAGACACTATGGAAGAAGGAACGGTAGCTACATGGCTTAAAAAAGTAGGAGATGTTATTGAAGAAGGAGATATTTTAGCAGAAATAGAGACAGACAAAGCCACTATGGAATTTGAGTCTTTTAATGCTGGAACACTTTTACATATTGGTATAGGTGAGGGCGAAGCTGCTCCGGTAGATTCCTTATTAGCTATTATTGGCCCTAAAGGGGCCGATATCTCAGCAGCACTCAATCCAGTAGCTGCTCCAGTAGCTGCTAAAACAGTTGCAACCGCTCCAGTAGCGGTAAATGACGCAGCAGCTGCGCCAGTTGCAACTCCAACGCCAAAAGCTCCAGTAGCAGACGCTACTGCGGTCAATGCATCTGTTCAGACAGGAAGAATTTTCGCATCGCCTTTGGCAAAAAAATTAGCCAAAGAGAAAGGAATTTCTTTGTCAGAAGTGAAAGGGACCGGAGAGCAAGGGAGGATTGTAAAAATTGATATAGAACGTTTCACCCCTGCAGCAGCACAATCAATTGCGACTACTTCAGCAACTGCTTCAGCCCAGGCACCAGTAATGGCTGCTGGCGAAGAGCATTACACAGAGGTTAAAAATTCTCAAATGCGTAAGGTAATTGCCAAGCGTTTAGGGGAGTCTAAGTTTTCAGCACCTCATTATTATTTAACCGTTGAGGTAGCTATGGACAACGCTATGGCGTCTAGAGCTCAGATCAATAGTTTGCCAGACACAAAAGTATCTTTTAATGATATGGTTTTAAAAGCGTCTGCTATGGCACTTAAAAAACACCCACAAGTTAACACGACTTGGCAGGGAGACACTACCCGTTTTAACAGTCATGTTCACATGGGTGTTGCGGTAGCGGTTCCAGATGGTTTGGTGGTGCCTGTAGTTCGTTTTGCAGACCAACAAAGTCTGTCTCAAATTGGCGCTGCAGTAAAAGACCTGGCTGGAAAAGCAAGGGACAAGAAATTAACTCCTGCTGAAATGGAGGGAAGTACTTTTACAGTGTCTAACCTAGGTATGTTTGGTATTCAAGAATTTACCTCTATCATAAACCAACCCAATTCTGCTATTTTATCTGTAGGCGCAATTGTTCAGAAGCCTGTTGTAAAAGAGGGCGCTATAGTGGTTGGAAATACTATGAAAATTACTTTGGCTTGTGACCACAGAACTGTGGATGGTGCTACGGCAGCAGCCTTTTTGCAAACATTACAAGCATTTTTAGAAAACCCAGTAACAATGTTGGCCTAGGATTTCTTAAATATTTAATCTATTTAGCCCGGCTCCGCCGGGCTATTTTTTTAATAGCGGTTTGTAGCGGCAGCTGATTCTAATTTTATTTGGTTTTTTGCAGCGGTTTCAGGGTCCGTATTGCAGCTTATCAGGGACGTTAATTAGTGGCGTAATATTCGGGTTGTTTCCCTTGAATTACCTAAATTTACTTGGCGTCAATTCGCTATAAAACATCCTATTTTTTGAAAATCACAGACCAAATAAAAGCGCCTATTGAACAAGAAATGATTCTTTTCGAAGAGAAGTTTTTTCAGTCTATGAGTTCAAAAGTAGCCTTGCTCAACAGGATTACTTATTATATAGTCAATAGGAAAGGGAAGCAAATGCGTCCCATGTTTGTATTTTTAACAGCAAAAATGCTTTCTGGTGGCAGCGTTCAGGAACGTACTTATCGCGGTGCATCTGTTATAGAGCTTATTCATACGGCCACTTTAGTGCATGACGACGTGGTAGATGGTTCATACAAACGGCGCGGTTTCTTTTCAATTAACGCCCTTTGGAAGAATAAAATTGCCGTATTGGTGGGTGATTATTTACTCTCAAAAGGCTTGTTGCTCTGCATAGATAATGATGACTTTGATCTCTTAAAAATAATATCTGTTGCCGTTCGAGAAATGAGCGAAGGAGAGCTGTTACAAATTGAAAAAGCCAGAAGGTTAGACATTACTGAAGAAGTGTATTACCATATTATCCGCCAAAAAACGGCTACACTCATAGCAGCTTGCTGCGCATTGGGCGCGGCTTCTGTAAGCCCTGGATCTGAAGAGGTGGAAAAGATGCGGGAATTTGGAAGCCTTATAGGCATGGCTTTTCAAATTAAAGATGACTTGTTTGATTATGGCACAAAATCTATTGGAAAACCTACTGGGATAGATATTAAGGAGCAAAAAATGACCCTTCCATTAATTCACGCTTTGCAACAAGCAGACCCAGATCAAAAAAGATGGATGATCAATACAGTGAAAAACCACCATACAGACAGAAAAAGGGTACATGAGCTAATTGCGCTTGTCAAAGCACTCGGAGGTCTTTCATATGCTACTACGCAGATGAATGCCTATAAAGACCAGGCCCTTGAATTATTGGCAGGCTATCCAGACTCAGTCTATAAAAACGCTTTAATCACTATGGTTCGTTTTGTGGTAGAGCGAGAAAAATAATTATTTTATTTTGTCACCTTTTTAAGCCTTCAGCGTCTTTAAGATAAAGCTGTTTAATTCTTTTGAAAATAATTCCAATATACACTACTGAAAAACAACTCGTTGAAGGTGTCTTGGCAGAACATCGTACAGCCCAAAAAACGCTTTACGATCGATTTTCTCCTAAGATGTACGCTATTTGTTGTAGGTATTTTAGAGATCAATCACGTGCAGAAGACTTACTCATGGAAGGTTTTTTAAAGGTATTTGGTAAGCTACACACCTTTTCTTTTAACGGCAGTTTTGAAGGCTGGATGCGAAAAATATTCGTTAGAATTTGTTTGGATGAGCTTCGTAAAAATAACAGTTTTAATTTTTCAGATTCCGGTACTTTAGAAATTGAAGCCCCAGATTCTGTCGTTTTGGAATTGCCTGAGGCTGAAACACGGCCATCCTTAGAATATTTATTGCATGAGGTAAATTCCTTGCCTTTAAATTACAGCTTGGTTTTTTCCCTTTATGTATTGGATGGTTATTCACACCAAGAAATTTCAACTGAACTGGGTATTTCTGTGGCTGCTTCAAAAGTACAGTTGAGCAGGGCCAGAAAAACATTACAACAACGCCTTGAATCTTTTAAAACAAGCCAGCATGGAAAAAAATAATTTAGAAAAGTATCTCAGCGATCAGGCCCAAGACATGGAAACAATGCCTAGAAAGCTTGTTTGGGAAGCCCTTTCTAAACAATTAGATGGGGTAGCGCAACAACAGGATGTAGTCAACAATCCAAAGGCTAAAAAAGTGGCCCATAAAGCACCCCTTAGAAAGTGGGCGTTAGCAGCCATGGTTGCGGGATTACTACTCAGTCCTTTTGTGTGGAATTTAAGGACAACTCCTACAGATACAGTGAATGAGCGTTCACGGACAACTCCAGCAGCTATAGTGAATACGCATTCAACTACCCCTACTATTGGAGTGACAGGAGCAACCATTAAAGCCCCTTCTTTAGTGGTGTCTAATAGCGCGCAACAGTTGATTTTGGAGCAGGGTATTGACCATTCTACTGCTACTAAAGTGGTGGCTAAAAAAACACTTTCTACCTCTAGTGCTGATTTGAGATTAGCGCAAGAACAAACCCTTTCCTCAGTTTTGCCTAATATGCACGACCCATCCGATGTAGAAGAGGGTTTGGCAGTTGTTTTACCTCCTGAAATGGAGGAGTATGCTCCATTTAAAAAGAGCCACTTGGATAATGAAATAACGGTATTATTGGCTCAAGCAATTACTGAAATGCATAAAAACCCACAAGAAGCCATAGCGCTTTCTAAAGGTCTGATGGCCCAAGACAGTGCCTATTTGGCGGTGGCTAATGAATTGTTATTTGAAGTAGAAAAAGACCTTAATACCACTTTTAGGGCTAAGGTCATTCAAGAGTTAAAGCTGAATGTGATTAAACTGTCACAGTCCATGGCCCAGACCCCCCAATAAATAACCACCGAAGAATTATATAAATGACTAAAATAAAACCAATGACAACAC
>ENA-OREM01000438-OREM01000438.1-marine-metagenome-genome-assembly--contig:-NODE-438-length-29866-cov-3.809057_pt1 | contig 29866 bp, 27 predicted proteins | sample MGYA00248623_ERZ508561 | MGnify/ENA primary metagenome ERZ508561 (study PRJEB26227, sample SAMN06264494) | marine metagenome | isolation source: Columbia River Estuary | place: USA:Columbia River Estuary...
GGCCGCCGAGGATGACCGCGTCGGCGAGCGTGAGCGCCTTGACGATGTCACCGCTCTTCGTGATGCCACCGTCGGCGAGGATGCGCACGCCCTTCTTGGCGGCGGCGCGGGAGGCGACGTAAAGCGCGGTGAGCTGCGGGATGCCGACGCCCGCGACGATGCGGGTCGTGCAGATGGAACCGGGGCCCTGGCCGATCTTGACCGTATCGGCGCCGGCCGCGGCGAGGAATTCGACGCCTTCGCCGCTGGTGACGTTGCCGGCGATGAGCGTGATATGCTTATGCGACTTGCGCAGGAGACGGAGCGCGTCGCCGACGCCCTTGGTATGGCCGTGGGCGGTGGAGATCGCGAGGGCATCCGCGCCTTCGGCGATGAGGGCGCCGACGTGTCCGAGCAGGCGGGCGCGGTCGATCTCGCCGTCGGCCGTGCGGGGCACCGAGATGGCGACACCGACGCGCAGGCGGAAATCGGCGTCGCGGGTGGGACGCACGTGGGCGCGGGATTCTTCGGAGATACGCTCGATGTCGCTGAGGGTGAAGAGGCCGCGGAGGCGGTTCTTGGCGTCGACGACGAGGAGCTTGTTCTGGCCGACGTGGTCGGAGAACTTGCGGTCGGCGGTGGCGATCGGGTCCTTGCCGAGGTCCTTCTCGGCGACGGTGAAGACCTTGTCGCGGGGGATCATGACGGCGACGACCTTGCGTTGTCCGTGGCGTTCCTTGACGGCGCTGCCGGGCAGGAGGCCGAGGAGCGTGCCGTCGGCGGCGGTGACGGGGAAGGTGCTGAAGGCCAGGCCGTCGCGCTCGATGCGGGCGAGGACTTCGGCGATGGTGTCATCCGCCGAGACGACGGCGGGATCGCCGATCATGCCGTGGATGTGGTTCTTGACCCGGCGCACTTCGGCGACCTGGTCGGCTTCCGCCATGTTATAGTGCAGGAGGCCCAGGCCGCCGTTGAGGGCCATCGCGATGGCCATGCGGTGCTCGGTGACCGTATCCATGTCGGAAGACACGATCGGCAGGGACAGCGGAAGGGCGTCGGACAGGGACGAGTCGAGGCGCGTCATCCGGGGCAGGACCTCGGAGTAGCGGGTAGCCAGGGAGACGTCATCATACGTCAGGCCGAGGCCGGCGTTGGCGAGGAAGAAGCCGTCCGCGGACAGGTAGAAGCGTTCGTCGAGGGAAACGCGGCCCTTGGATTTCGAGGAGGCCATGAGTGGTCGGTTTCCCCAAAGGGTGTTAGGCACCCCCCCAAGGGGTGGCAAATTGATTTTGCGAGTTTGTCCGGATTGCCGTCTATTCGTCCCATGACCGGCGGCTTTTTCGACTTCAAACGTGTCCGACGCCGACTGCGCTCCGCGATCGTGACCGGAGCCGGCGCCGTGGACAGCGTGGACCGCATCCTGCTGCGGACGCAATCCGACCATGGCACGGGTTACGGCGAGATCGCCCCATGGCCAGGCTTTCCGACCGAGACGGTCGAGCAATCATTGGAGTTCCTGCGTTCGGCCCAAGGTAACCTTCCCCATCTGCTCGCCGCCGTGGCCGCTTCGCCGGCACCTCTGCCCTGCCTCTCGGCCGCGCTGTCCAGTTGCCGGCATTGGAACCAGATCGCCGGCTACGGCGGCAGCCTGCCCTGCGCCGGCCTCCTGACCCTTTCCGTGCTCGAGACCGACGCAAAGGTCGCCGCGGGCTTCCGCACCCTGAAGATCAAGATCTCACCGGAGACTTCTGAAGAAGCGATCCGCACGGCGGCGGCGCGCTTCCCCGGCAAGCTGCGCCTCGACGCCAATGGCTCCTTGGACCTCCAAGCCGCGCGACGCTGGGCGGAGTTCGCCCGCGCCCACGTGCAGGTCGAATTCCTCGAACAGCCCCTGCCGGTCGGACATCCGGGCTACGCCTCGCTCGGACCCGATAAGATCGCGCTCGATGAATCGTTCCTCACGCCGGGCGGCGTCGACTGGGCCGGGACCGTCGTCGTGAAGCCGCTGCTCGCCGGCGACTGGGACGAACTCCTTGCCTGGCGCGGAGCGCACGCGGGCGCCGTCGTCTATTCGTCCTGCTTCGAGACCGCGATCGGCCGCCAAGGCGCGCTCTGGCTGGCCGCGCAGGATCCACAGGCCGGCACCGTCGGCTTCGACACGCTCGGGCGCTTCGAGAATGATGGCCGTGATCGCCATGCGGGCGGCGCGATGGCCGGTGGCCTCCCTGGCTACGACTGGGCGGGCTTCTGGCAGGAACTTACATGAGCGCCGTCGCGGTCTTCCAGGCGGAGCACCCCGCGCATCTGCGCGAGACGCTGCGTGCGCATGACGCCGGGCTGCCGGTTTTCCTGGGCAACCCGCACTGGGCCGGAGCCGAACGCGAAGAAGCCGCGCGCCAGATTCCCCGCGGGACGACGATCCTGGGCACGACCTTGGAGCCGCGAGGACTGGGCACCTGCGATTTTCCGCTGAACTGGCGGGGGCGCGTGATGATCCCCACGGGCGGCACCGGCGGGAAGGTGAAGTTCATCATCCATTCCGGCGAAACGCTCCGCGCCGCCGCGCTCGGCCTGCGCGAAGCGCTCGTCGCCCGCGGACTTTCGCCCGTGCTCCACGGCGTGACGTGCACGCCGCCGTGGCATGTCAGCGGCTTCATGCCCGCCCTCCGCGCGCGGGTGACCGGCGGACGACACCAGGTCATCGACGGACGCTTCCCCGAAACGTCCGCCCTGCCCTCCCTTGATCTGCCTGCCGACGGCACCAGGGTCATCTCGCTCGTACCCGCGCAGCTGACGCGCCTGCTGGCGCGCGCCGACGGCGAAGCGTGGCTCCGAAGCTTCCAGGTCGTCTTGCTCGGCGGCTCGGCCGTGCCCGCGCCGTTGCTCGTTGCGATCCGCACCCGGCGCCTGCCCGTCTTCCTCACCTATGGCGCGACCGAGACCGCGGCCGCCTGCGCGCTCTGTCCGCCGGAAAATATCTGGTCAGGTGAAACCGTGCGCGGCACGCCGTTGCCGGGAGTCCGCTTCGCGGCGACCAGCGAAGGCATCATCACCGTCGCCAGCCCGTCGCTCGGACTCGGCGTCTGGCCCGACGGCCCGATGACGAATCCTTGGACGAGCGGCGACCGCGGCGAGGTGGCGGCCGATGGCAGCGTGCGGATCACCGGACGCGCCGACCGCGTGATCGTCACCGGCGGCGAGAAGGTCGACCCCGCCCGCGTCGAACAGGCGCTGCTCGCGACCGGGCTCGCCCGCGAAGCGCTCGTGCTGGGCCTCCCTGACGCGACCTGGGGTGAGGTCGTGACAGCGTGCGTCGTGGCCGAACCCGCGGCCGAAGCCGCTCTGCGTCAGGCCTGTGAGGGACTCGAGCCCGCCGCGCGCCCGCGGCGCTACGTGTTCGTGCCGGTCATGCCGACGAACGCGAGCGGCAAGCCCGACCGAGCGGCGATCGCGAAGCTGACCGCTTAGGCGCGGACGGCTTTCCAGACGCGCAGGCAGGATTCCACGAGGGCCGGGAATTCCGCGAGCGGCACCTGCGAAGGCCCGTCAGAGATCGCCTTCTGCGGATCCGGATGCGTCTCCATGAAGAGACCGTCGGCGCCCGCGGCGAGGGCCGCCTTGGCGAGCACCGGGACGTATTCGCGCTGACCGCCGGAAGAACCGCCCGCTGCGCCGGGAAGCTGGACCGCGTGGGTGGCGTCCATGATCGTCGGGTGACCGAAGCCGGCCATGATCGGGAAGGAGCGCATGTCGACGACCAGGTTCTGGTAGCCGAAGGTCGTGCCGCGGTCGGTCTGCCAGATCTCGGCGGCCTTGGCGCCTTCGAGCTTATCGACCACGAAGCGCATCTCGAACGGCGAAAGGAACTGGCCCTTCTTCACGTTCACGACCTTGCCGGTCTTGGCGGCCGCGACGAGGAGGTCCGTCTGGCGGCACATGAACGCCGGGATCTGCAGGACGTCGACGACCTTGCCGACGGCTGCGCACTGCTCGGGGCCATGGATATCGGTGAGCACCTTGAAGCCGTAGTCCTTCTTCACCATCGCGAGGAGGTCGAGGCCGGCCTGCATGCCGGGGCCACGGTCGCCGCCGAGCGAGGTGCGGTTGGCTTTGTCGTAAGAGCCCTTGAAGATGATGTTCAGCTCCGGGTGGCGGGCGGCCAGGGCCTTGAGCTCCGTGGCGACGGTCCGGCAGTTGGACTCGGATTCGAGGGAGCAAGGTCCGGCGATGAGGAGCAGACGGCGCTTATCGTGCAGCATGCGGCACGATAGGACGGGCGGACCGCTCAGGGCGAGCCGTAAGGAGCGCTCAGCGACCCAGCCAGCGCAGCACTTCCGGCAGCGACCGCGTGTTGAGCACCTGCTCCGGCGTCAGCCAACCCTTGCGGGCGATGCGCACGCCATGGGCGGCGAAGGCCAGCTGGTCGGTGTCGTGGGCGTCGGGATTGATCGAGCAGAGCACGCCCTTCTCGGCGGCGCGGCGCCACCAGCGCCAGTCGAGGTCGAGGCGCCACGGGTTGGCGTTGAGCTCGATGATGGTGTCGTTGGCCGCGGCGGCGTCGATGACCTTGGCGATGTCGACGTCGTAGGGCTCGCGCTTGTTGAGCAGGCGGCCGGTGAGATGGCCGACCATGTCGACGTGCTCGTTCTCGATGGCCTTGATGATGCGGGCGGTCTGGGCCTCGCGGTCCAACGTGAAGAGGTTGTGCACCGAGGCCACGACGAAATCCAGACGGGCGAGGACGTCATCCGCGAAGTCGAGCGTGCCGTCCTTGAGGATGTCGACCTCGCTGCCCGAGAGCACGCGCACGCGATACTTCTTCGACGCGTTGAGCTTCGCGATGTCCTCGAGCTGCTTCGCGAGGCGGGCCTCATCGAGGCCGCCGGCCTGGAAGCTGGACTTCGAGTGATCGGAGATGCCGAGGTATTCCCAACCATGGGCTTCGGCCGCAGCGGCCATCTGATCGAGCGTGTGATCGCCGTCGGATTCCGTGGTGTGGTTATGGAAGACGCCGCGCAGGTCGGCGAACTGGACGAGCTGCGGCAGCTTGCCCGCCTCGGCGGCGTCGATCTCGCCGTTGCCTTCGCGGAGCTCCGGCGGAATCCACGGCAGGCCGAGCGCGCGGAAGACTTCCTCTTCGCTGGTCGCGCCGGGCGCGGGGGTCTTCTCGTCGACGGACTTGAAGCCCCACTCGCTCATGCTGAGCCCGCGGCCGAGCGCGCGGTGGCGCATGGCGACGTTGTGCTCCTTGGAGCCGGTGAAGTGATGGAGCGCGAAATAGAACTGTTCGGCCGGCACGACGCGGAGGTCGGCCTGGAGGCCGTTCTCGAAGCGCACGCTGGACTTCGTCTCACCGTGGGCGGTGACTTCCTTGACGCCCGGGTAGGCGACGAACCAGTCCATGATCGGCTTGGGTTCCGACGAGGCCACCAGGAAGTCGAGGTCGCCGACCGTCTCGCGGGCGCGGCGGAGCGAGCCGGCGGATTCGGCGAGCGAGACCTGCGGGAGCGCGCGGAGTCCGGCGAGGATCGGTTCGGCGATGGCGGCCGCTTCGTACCAGCGGTGGCGCTTGCCGTAGGCGATGCGGTTCTTGATGCCTTCGAGGATCTTCTCCTGCGTCTTCGCGCCGAAGCCCTTGAGCTCGGCGACCGCGCCGGATTCGCAGACTTCCTTCAGCTTCGCGAGGTCTTCGACCGCGAGCTGCGTCCAGAGCGCGCGGACCTTCTTCGGCCCGAGGCCGGGAATCTGCATCACCTCGAGGAGGCCGGCGGGGATCGAAGCCTTGAGCTTCTGGTGGAACGGCAGGACGCCGTCACGGCGGAGCGTCGTGATCTTGTCGACGAGCGCCTCGCCGAGACCAGGAATCTCGGCCAGCTTGCCGCCAACGATCAGCTCGCCGAGGTCCTCGGTCATGTTCTCGAGGATGCGGGCGCCGGCGGAGTAGGCGCGGATCTTGAAAGGATTCTCGCCCGTCAGTTCCATGAACGTGGCGATCTCGTCGAGGACGGCCGCGATGTCGTTCTTCTCCATCACGGGCGGCGGGCCTTCTCGGCGTGGTAGATGGCGAGCAAGGCGGCGAAGTCGGCCTCGCGGGTGCCGCTCTCGATCACGTGCTGGTAAGAGCCGGCGTGCCGGAGCTCCTCTTCGGCGGCGGCCACGCGGCGGTCGATCTCATCGGCCGGATCGGTGCCGCGGCCCGTCAGGCGAGGACGCAGTTCGGCGCGGTCGCTGACGCGGATGAAGACCGTGACGAGGGAGGCGGCGAGGCGCGGGTCGGCGGCGCCCTTGGCGCGGATCGTGGCCGCGCCCTGGACGTCGACGTTCAGGAGCGCGTCGAAGCCGGCGCCGAGATGGGCGGCGACGTCGGCCGCGCGCGGACCGTAAAGGTTGCCATGGACATGCGCGTGCTCGAGGAAGACGCCGGCGGCGACCTGCTGTTCGAAGCTTTCGCGCGTGAGGAAATGGTAGTCGACGCCGTCGACTTCGCCGGGCCGCGGGGCGCGCGTGGTGCACGTGATCACACGCCGGATGCCCTGCGGGCAGGCTCCGGTGAGGCTGCCGCAGAGCGTGGTCTTGCCGCTGCCGGCGGGACCCGAGACGACGATGAGGAGCGCGCGGCTCACGGGAGGTCGAAGGACTGGGCCACGCAGGCGAGTCCGAGAAGCAGGCTCAGTCCGCCGACGACGTTACGGCGTCCGGAAGTGGCGAGGACCCAGTCGCACTGACGACCGAAGACGGGCGGTGAGCAGGCCCACCAGAAGCCGAAGAGCACTAGCACGCCGTAGCTGACCGACGCATCCAGCAGACTGTGCGGCAGCTGCCGGTAGCCGGCGTCCAGCGTGGCGCGGGCAAGGAAGAGCATCAGTGCGCCGAGCGCGCGCACCGACAGGAAATCGGGCATGTACACGAAGGTCGCCAGGCTGGCCCCAAGGAAGACCACGAGGACCAGCGTGCGGTTGATGCCGGCGAGATCCGCGTCGGGGATATTGAACAACCACCAGGCGAACCAAGCGATGGCGGCGAGACCGAGCAGGTAAGTCGCGCCTGGCGAGCGACGGAAGGTGCGCAGCACGGCGGCATCGGTGACGATCAGCCAGCCGGCCAGGAGCAGGAAGGCGGCGAGCGCATAGTAAGCTTGGGCGAGAGTCACGGCTTCCATTAGGACGCTCCCTCCGTCCGAGGCAACCCGTAGGTTCAACGGGAGCGCAGACGGTCGACGGCCCAGGCGGCGTGTTCGGCGACCATCGGGTCGGGCGAGCCGACCAACGTCTCCGCGGCCGGCAGGTCGCCCGACGTCCCGACGTTGCCGAGGACGGTGAGCGCATTCCGCCGCCAGCGGGCGAGCCCGAGTCGTTCGACCGGCGTGCCTTTGAAATGCTCCAAGAACTGTTCGTCGGTCCAGGCCAGCGTCTCACGGAGCGGCGGGTGCGGACGCGGGGCGAAGCGGGCTTCGCGGGTGGCGACGGCCCACTTGTTCCAAGGGCAGACGTCGAGGCAGTCGTCGCAGCCGAAGACGCGGTCGCCGAGGGCTTCGCGATACTCGACCGGGATGGCGCCCTTGTGCTCGATGGTCAGGTAGGCGAGGCACTTGCGCGCATCCATCTGGTAAGGCGCGATGATCGCGGCGGTCGGGCAGGCGTCGATGCAACGCGTGCAGGAGCCGCAACGATCCGGCTCCTTGGCGGTGGTGGCTTCCAGTTCGAGGGTCGTCAGGATGACGCCGAGGAAAAGCCAGGTCCCCGCGCCGCGATGGATGAGGATCGTGCTCTTGCCCTGCCAGCCGAGGCCGGCGGCGGCCGCGACGGGCTTTTCGAGCACCGGGCCGGTGTCGACGTAGGGCTTCTGCTCGCCCCCGAGGGATGCCATCACGGCGCACAGCTCCTTGAGACGGGCCAGGATCACATCGTGGTAATCCGCGCCCAGCGCGTATTTCGCGATACGATAGCCCGCGGGCGGATGCGGCTGGTAATAGTTCAGGCCCACCACGACCAGGCTGCGGGCTTCGGGCAGCACCTTGCGGGCGTCGGTCCGGCGGTCCGGATTACGGGCCAGCCAGGCCATGTCGCCGTGCATCCCGTCGGCGATCCACTTCTTGAAGTAGTCCGCGCGCACGTCGACCTCGACCGGCGCGACCCCGAAGGCGTCGAAGCCCAGCTCCTTCGCCGAAGCCGCGAGACGCTGGCGGAGGGCGCGGGGATCCATCGACTCAGCCCAGGATCGAAAGCACGCGGCTCACGATCTCTTCGACCGGCGCCAGCTTGCCGACGCCTTCGTAGCCACAAGCCAGCATGCCTTCGGCCGGCTCGACCACGGCGTGGCCGCGGGAGCGGAGGGTCTTCAGGTTAGCCTGCGTGGCCGGGTGTTCGTACATCTTGCCGTTCATCGCCGGGCAGAGCAGGACCGGGCCGCGGGTGGCCAGGTAGATGCTCGTCAGCAGGTCCGGGGCGAGGCCGTGGGTGAACTCCGCCAGGACGTTGGCCGAAAGGGGCGCGACGAGGAGCAGGTCGGAAGAGTCGGCGATCTCGATGTGACCCGGGACGGAATTAGCGCCCTCGGCCCAGAGGTCGAAAGCCACCGGCCGGCGGGAGAGCACCTGGAGGGTCATCGGGGTGATGAACTGGGTGGCGCCCTTGGTCATGACCACCTGGACCTCGGCGCCGTATTTGACGAGCTGGGAGGTCAGGTCCGCGGCCTTGTAGGCGGCGATGGAGCCGGTGACCCCGAGGGTGATGCGTTTGCCGACGAGCTGGGACATGACAGCCGTGGACGATGGGAAGGCCGTCGGATGAGGCGAGGGGAAAGGCGGCCGCCCGTGCCGAAAACAGGAGCTTTCGGGCGAAAGCCGCCCCTTTTCTTGTTTGCCATGCCTGCCGACGGGGGTTCGCATTGGCTCCTCTTATGCAATCCGACATTGGTCTCATCGGTCTGGCCGTCATGGGTCAGAACCTCGCCCTCAACATCGCCGACCACGGCTTCGCGATCTCGGTCTACAACCGCACGACCGCCAAGACCGACGAGTTCGTGAAGGAAAACCCGAAGACCCCGGGCAAGCTGACCGGCTGCCCCACCATGAAGGACTTCGCGGCCTCCCTGAAGAAGCCCCGCAAGGCCGTCATCCTCGTCAAGGCCGGCGGTCCGACCGACGCCGTGATCAACGAGCTCGCCGCGGTCTTCGAGCCGGGTGACATCATCATCGACGGCGGCAACGCCCTCTGGACCGACACCATCCGCCGCGAACGCGAACTCAAGGCCAAGGGCCTCCGCTTCATCGGCTCCGGCGTCTCCGGCGGCGAAGAAGGCGCCCGTTTCGGACCGTCCCTCATGCCCGGTGGCGACGCCGCCGCCTGGGCCGAACTCAAGCCCATCTGGGAAGCCGTCGCCTCCAAGGTCGATGCCGTCACCGGCGTCGAGCTCACCGGCGCGACCCCTGGCAAGCCCATCAAGGGCGGCGTCCCCTGCGTAGCCCACATCGGACCCGACGGCGCCGGCCACTACGTGAAGATGGTCCACAACGGCATCGAGTACGGCGACATGCAGATGATCTGCGAAGCCTACGACCTCATGCGCGGCCTCCTGGGCATGACCCCGGACGAAATCGGCTCCACCTTCGAAGAATGGAACAAGGGCGACCTGAACTCCTTCCTCATCGAGATCACCGCCAAGGTGCTCAAGCAGAAGGACCCCGAGACCGGCGTGCCGCTGGTCGACGTCATCCTCGACACCGCCGGCCAGAAGGGCACGGGCAAGTGGACGAGCGCCAACGCCCTCGACATGGGTGTCGCCGCCCCGACCATCGCCGAAGCCGTCTTCGCCCGCTGCCTGTCCGCCGTGAAGGACGAGCGCGTCGCCGCCGCCAAGGCCCTGCGCGGCCCGAAGCGCGCGATGACCAATCCCGACAAGGCCAAGATCATCGAACAGATCCGCGACGCCCTCTACTGCTCCAAGATCTGCTCCTACTCCCAGGGCTTCCAGCTCATGCGCGAGGCGCAGAACGAATACAAGTGGAAGCTCAACTTCGGCGAGATCGCCCAGATCTGGCGCGGCGGTTGCATCATCCGCGCCCGCTTCCTCCAGAAGATCACCGAGGCCTTCGGCAAGAAGCCTCGCCTGGCCAACCTCCTCCTCGACCCGTACTTCAAGAAGACGGTCAAGAAGGCCCAGAAGAACTGGCGCAAGGTCATCGCCCTCGCGGTGAAGCACGGCATCCCCGTGCCGACCCTCGGTTCGGCGCTCTCGTACTTCGACTCGTACCGCACCGAAGACCTCCCGCAGAACCTGCTCCAGGGTCAGCGCGACTTCTTCGGCGCCCACACCTACGAGCGCAAGGACAAGCCCCGCGGCGAGTTCTTCCACATCGACTGGCCGGATCCCAAGCGCCCGCAGATCAAGGCCTGAGCGCCTTGAGCGGAAACAGGAAGGGCGTCCGCGAGGACGCCCTTCTTCTTTGGCAGGTCACTGCGCGGACCAACCGCCGCCGGTGGCCGCGGCGAGGCGCACGGCGACCTGCCGGCGTTCCCACACGACCATCGAAAGCGTGCGCGCGGCCAAGGCTTCGTCGCGGCGGGCGAGCGTGAGCTCGTTCTCGTCAGCGAGTCCGGCCTTCCGGCGGGCTTCGGCGTTGGCGAGACGGGAGCGGACGGCGGCGAGCACGCGCGCGGTGAGGTCTTCCTGCAGTGCGAGTTCGCGGAGATCCGCGAGCGCGTCCTCCACTTCGCGGAAAGCGCCGAGCACGGACTTGGTCCATTCGGCCCCGGAGCCGTCGATCCGCGCGCGCGCGGCCTCGAGGTTCGCTTCGCGGCGACCCGCATCGAAGATGGGAAGGTCGATCGCCGGAGTGAGGCTCCAGAAACCCGCGGCGCCCTGACCGATGCGCGAAGCCGGATCGGCCTGCCAGCCGGCCTGGCCGGTGAGCGTGACGGAAGGATAGAAGTCGGCGCGGGCCGCGCCTTCGCGGGAGACCGCGGCGTCGAGACGCGCGGCGGCGGCGGCGAGGTCGGGACGACGGAGCAGGAGTTCGGACGGCACGCCGGCGCCGAAACCGGGCATCGCGGCGACGCCTTGGGCGACGGGGAGGCTTTCGCCGGGGGCGGCGCCGATCAGGGCGCGCAGCGCGTTCTCCGCGGCGGCGACGCGACGGCGGCCGAGGCCTTCGTCGACCTTGGCCTGCGCGGCGGCGAGACGCGCGGAGGAAAGCGGGTCGGAGTCGATCAGGCCGGCGGCGACGGTCTGCTCGACGAGTTCCATCTCCCGGAGGCGCGTGGCGAATTCGGTCTCGAGGAAAGCGAGCTGCTCACGGGCGCCGCGGACGGCGAACCAGAGGCGGGCGACTTCGGCGGACAACGCGAGATCGGCCTGCGCGGCGGTGAACTTCGCGGCGCGGACATCCGCTTCGGCGGCCTGCGACTTCGCGGCCTCACGGCCCCAGATATCGAGTTCCCATGAAGCCTTCGCGGCGACGGCGGTGACATCGGTACGACGCGGGATGCCGGGAGGGAAACGTCCGTTGGCGACGGAGATGCGGGAAGCTTCCTGGCCGGCGGCAAGGGAGAGCGCCGGCTGGTCACCGGCGTCCGCGGCGCGGAGCAAGGCGACCGCTTCGCGCTGACGCGCGCGGGCGAGCGCGAGGTCCGGGCTGCCCTTGCGGGCACGGGCGAGGAGATCGAGCAGCGCGGGATCGGCGAACGCTTCGGCCCATTTCGCGTCGGCGACGACGCCGGCCTGCGAGAACGCGGCGGGCGCGGTCGGCGCCGACGGCTTGACCGCCGGATCGTGCGCGCAGCCCGCGAGGGCGAGCGAGGCCAGCAGGAACGACTTATTTACCCGGCGCATCTTGGGAGGCGTCGATATAGACGTCCATCTGCTGGCCGACGAAGAGCGCGCGGCCCGTCGGGCGGTCGAACTGGTAGATCACCTGGAGGACGCGGGTGTCGACGCGCTCGATGCTGGCGCCGGTGAGCGAGGTCTTCGGGATGACGAAGGGCTCGATACGGACGAACTTCAGCGCGATGGAACGGTCCTGACCGCCGGCGAGGGAGCTCTCGCCCTTCAGGTAACCTTTGGCGGGCAGGCCTTCACGCATGCGCGTGGCGAGCTGCTCATCGACGTCGCAGCGGATCTGCAGGCGCGTGATGTCGCCGAGGACGACCGGCGCCTTGGCCCCGGCCGCGACGAACTCGCCGACGCGGACGCCGACTTGGAGCACCGTCGCATCGATGGGCGAACGGAGGACGAGACGGTCGAGGAGGACGGAGGTCTGGTCTAGCTGGGCCTGGGCGAGCGCAAGCTTCGCCTGCGCTTCCTTGGCGGCCATCTGATAGGAGAGCAGATCGGCGGCGGAGACCGCACCGCTGTCCTTGATGCCGGTCCAGCGGCGGGCGGCGTCGGCGGCGCGTTCGGCGGTGGCGGCCGCGGCGTCGACGGCGGCCGTCTGCACGGCGTGCTGGGCGCGAAGGTCGCGGTCGTCGAGCGTGAGGATCGGATCGCCGGCCTTCACCTTGTCCCAGACCTTGACGTGGACCTTGGCGACCGTGCCGGAAGTCGGCGAACCGAGGAGCGTGTTCTCCGCGACGGCTTCGATCAGGCCCGCGGCGGCGATGAGGCCGTCCTTATCACGGGTGGCCGGTTCGTAGGGCGGCGGCTTGATCGGCGCTTCGGTGGCCGTGCCGCGGGTGAGCTGCAAGGCGGCGCCGGCGCCGGCGAGGGCGAGGGCGAAGAGCAGGAGGCGTTTCTTGAACATAAGAGGAATCAGAGGTGCGTCGTATCGAGGAGCTTCGGATCGTCGACCACGCGGCTGATACGGCCGTCTTCCATCTCCGCGATGCGGTCGGCGAAACGGAAGATGCGGTGGTCGTGCGTCACGACGACGACGCAACGTTCGGGCGAACGGGACAGGTCGCGGACCATCTGCATGATCTGGGCGCCGGTGTCCTTATCGAGGGCCGAGGTCGGTTCGTCGCAGATGAGGAGCGGCGGTTCGTGCACGAGGGCGCGGGCGATGGCGACGCGCTGTTGCTGGCCGCCGGAGAGCGCGTTGGGCCGGCCTTCTTCGCGGCCCTTCAGGCCGACCTTCTCGATGATGGCGAGGGCGCGCGCATGGGCTTCATCGTAAGGACGTCCCTGGATGAGCAGCGGGATCATCACGTTCTCCGCGACGGTGAGCGTCGGGATCAGGTTGAAGGACTGGAAGACGAAACCGAGGTTCCGGCGGCGGAAAGTCGTGAGCGCTTCCTGGCCGAGTCCGTCGAGGCGCTGGCCGAAGACTTCGACCGTGCCGGCCTGCGGGGTGAGCGTGCCCGCGATGACGGAGAGCAACGTCGTCTTCCCGCAACCGGACGGGCCCACGAGCATGATGAGCTCGCCGCGGCGGGCTTCGAAGTCGGCCTGCTTGAGGGCGACCACGCGATTCTCCGGCGTGCCGAAGAACATGTCGACGCCGGTGGCGCGGACGGCGACGGTGTGGGCTTGGTGGCTCATCCGCGGAAGACGGAGGCGGCGTCGACGCGCGACACCTTGATGATGCCGATGAGGGCGGAGACGAAGCTGATGCCCAGCACGAGGGCGAACGTCGCCCAGAGGATCTGCGGGAACATCACGAACGGAGGCATGCCCTTCTCGATCATCACGCGGCCGATGGCCTGCGCCATGCCGGCCCCGAGGCCGAAGCCGATGAGCCCGGCGGTGAAGGCCTGCACGAAGAGCATGCGCGCGATGACGCCCATGCCCGCGCCCATCGCCTTGATGGCCGCGAAGTACTTCAGGTTCTCGAGCACGAAGGAGTAGAAAGTCTGGCCGGAGATCGCGATGCCCACGAACAGGCCGAGCAGCACCGCGGTGCCGAAGGAGAACGGGATGCCTGTGTTGGTCCAGAACCACCAGAAGGTGTTCCGGGCGAGGCTGCGCTCGCCCCAGCTCCAGATCACCGTGTCGGACGTCCAGGCCTTGAGGCCCGTGTCGCGTTCGATGCGGTCGCAGAGCTCGGCGGGGGTCACGCCCTTCTGCGGCTCGACGAGCATGAAGCTCAGCGTACGGCGGGCGCCGAGGGTGTAGCCCTTCGCGCGGTCGTAGGTGGTATAGACGAACGGACCGCCGGTGAAGGCGCGACGCACCTTGCAGATGCCGACGATGCGCGCCTGGATGTCGTTGATCTCGAACGTATCGCCGACCTTGAGCGGGGTGTTCTTGGGTTTGCCGTCGGGCCCGACGCCCATGCGACCCATCAGCGCGGCGCCCCATTCGTCGACGATGACGGTGTCCGGGAGGCGGAGGTCTTCGATGCGCCCCTGCGTGAGGACGGCCGGCGCGCCGGCGAAGGTGTCGGCATCGATACCGACGAGTGTGATCAGCTTGAAGTTGCCGTCCTGCATGCGCGCCTGGACGAAGGACGTGTGGAGCGGGGCGGCCCAGGCGACGCCGTCGACGGAGCGCACACGGCCGAGGTCCGTATCGCGGAGCGGCTTGGCGTCGTTGACCTGCTCGACCATCGGGTCGCTGACCCAGACTTGCGCGCGGATGTTGACCATCGGCGTGTAGGTCCAGCTCATGATCCCGAAGAAGACCGAACTCTGCTGGGCCATCAGGAGCGCCGAGAACGCCAGGCCGCACAGGAGCATCGCCAACTTGGCGCGGTCTCCGAAGAGCATGTTGAGGGCGAGGCGATACATCGGACGAGTTCCTTGAGTCTCTGCCCAACAAGCCGTGGGTCAATGGGAAGTCAAACGGCCCGGACAGTGTCCGGGCCGTCGTGACCGAAACGTGACTTGGAAGCTTACGGGGCGACCGGGGCGGTGGCGCCTACCTTGAACATCAGCGTGCTCTTGAAGAAGTCCGGGCCCCAGGAGGCGTTGACGGACCAGGCGGCGACGAGGAGGAGCAGCGCGAGCGAGAAACAGCGAACAACCTTGGCCTTGTCTTCGCTCTTGGCGCCGGCGTGCAGGAGGCCAACCGCACCGAGGGCGAAGATCGGGTGGAACCAGGAGATCGGCTTAGCGGTGTAGAACAGGGCGACGATGCCGACGACGAGGTTGATGTCGACGAGGACGGCGACGATGCGCTGCAGGACGGGCTTCGGGCCCTTGGTCAGCGCCACGATAATAACGGCGAGGACCAGGACGAGCAGGAGGGAGCCGTAATGCTTATGGGCGGTGAGGAGCGGAGACATGACCCTAACTTGGGCCCTGCTCGCCCCGATTCAAGCCCTCCCGCAGATTTTCAGCGGTCTTCCGGGAAAAGATACCGGAAGAACCAGGCGGCCAAGGCGGCGCCGAGGAACTGGACGCCGACTTCGGCCAGGACGCGCGGCGCGATCTTGGCGAGATAGACCGTCTCGGTGACGAAAGCCTTGGTGCCCTCCAGGCCCTCCGAGAGCGCGGCGCAGGCTCCGAAAAGCGACGACGCGAGTGACGAGGCCGGATTGATGGACGACCCGAAATCACTGAAGATGCCCGCCACGCCGAGAGCGGCCAGGGCGATCGCGAATCCATAGTAGCTGTTCCCCGCGGTCAGCCGGGACGTGCCGACCGTCAGCACGACGAACGCGAAGAGGAAGGTGCCGAGCAGCTCGACGGTCGCGGAAGCCAGGAAGCCTTCGAAAGCGGGCGAGCCGAGCGCGTCCACGGCGGCCATGGCGCGGTCCGTATCATGGCCGACCAAAGCGCCGGCGACGAGGGCCGCGGCGAGCGCGGCGACCAACTGGACGCCGAGGAAGGCGCCGAGCGCACGGGTGCCGATCCGGCCACGCAGACGGAAGGCCAGCGTGACGGCCGGGTTGTAATGGGGGAGCGAGATCGGCGCGCCCATGTAGAGGAGCGCGCAGAGCAGCGCGGCGACCGGCAGAGGTCCGCCGCTCACCAGGACGGCGAGGCACAGGAAGAAGGTACCGACGGCCTCGACGAGGAGCTTGTTCCGCATCCGGTCACTTTCGCCGTTCCGCGGCAGGTCTCAAGCGCGTAGTCTTCAGCGGGCGCCGCCGGCGGTCAGCCAGTTCTCGCTGAACGCGGCCATCTCTTCGAAGCCGGGCAGACGGCGCGTCTTGTAGCGCAGCTCACGTGAGGCCTCTTCCTGCGCCGCGAAGAGCGAGGTGAGCGTGGCGTGCAGAGGCGTCTTCTGGTTCTTGTTATCGACGAGCCAGAAGCCGACCTGTTCGCCGGCCACGACCTCGTTGTTGTAATACTGCCAGAAGAGGACCATCGCCGGCTTCCAGGAAAGGAACTTCGTGAGGATCTCGCGGTTGCGCTGCTCGTGCTTCGCGCCGTCGCCGCCGCAGGCCTTCCACGACAGGCCGCATTCGCCGATGAACACCCGCTTCGCCGGGAGGCCCGCCTTGGGCGGCAGCTGCGCGTTGACGTAGTCCAAGGTGGCGCGGACTTCTTCGGCGGACAGCAGCTGGCAGTCGTAAGCGGAGTAAGAGACGAAATCCACGGCGAGCTTGGGCAGCACCGCGTTGACCATGCGCTGGCGGCCGTCCTTCATCGCGTCGCGGACCCGGTTCACTTCGGCGTAGGTATAGACGCGGCACTTCGTGTAAGGCACCTCGGCGCGCGCGTCGTCGACGGCCTTCTGGCGGAGCGCGAACCATTCGATCATGGCGGCGATCCGTTCGGGCGGCGCATCCTTCTTCACGTCCTGTCCGGGGAGCAGGTACCAGTCGCCCTCCCAGTGTCCGATGAAGAAAGTCTTCCCCGCCGTGTCGTAACGCGTGAGCAGATCCTTGGTGAAGAGATACATCGCGTTGTATTCGCGACGACGCAGCTCCGGCGTGATACCCTTGGTCCAGGCGTCGTTGGAACGATACCACACGACGTAGTGCGTGAACGGCATCGCGATGTACGGCGACAGCTGGCCGCCCGAGATGGCGTCGATCTTGAGGATGCGCGAGCCCATCGCCGAGATGCCCTTGGCGGCCTCGAGCACCGCCGGTTCCTTGGTGAACTTATACGCCGGGCCGAAGGCCTGCGTGCCGACGACCTGCGGGAAGGCGTCGGGCATCGTCGGGACCGCCGGCAGCGGCGTCATCTCGAGCTGCTGCGCGGGTCGGTTCTTCTGTGCGGTCAGGATGGCCGGGAAAAGCAGGAAGACTCCTAGAAGGAGACGGAGGGTTGGACTCATGGGGCGGACCTCAGGGGGAGGGACTTGTATTGTCCGACTACGACACCCTTCCTTCAAGCCCGTTCCCACCCACACCATGAACACCACCCAAGCCACCCTCGCCGCCGTGCTCCTCGCCGTCGGCGTCCACACCCACCTCGTCGCCGCTCCCGCCAAGGATGCCGGCGCGGCGGACGACCCCGATCACGCCCGCCTCGTCGCCGCCCGGAAGACGACGTTGGAGCTCCCCGAAATCGCCTCGGCCGAACAGCAGGCCAAGGCTGACCGCGCCCTCACCACCAAGGCCTACGCGGAGTACAAGATGGCCCGGAAGCGCTCCAACGACTCCGAGGCGGCCTACCGCAAGGCCTACGACGAGGCGCTCGGCAAGGTCGACCCGGCGGCCCCGGCGCTCCAGGAGAAGGAGCGAGCCGCCTTCCGCGAGCGCATGCTCAAGGCGCGCACGGCCAAGAAGGGCGGCGCGAAGAAGCCGACCGCCAAAGATGACGAGGCCGACGACGAACCGGCGACCGACGAGAAGGACGACGAGTGAACCCCGCGCGACCCGCCGACCGGCGGGTCGCTTATTTGGGGAGCGCGGCGGCGAACGCCGACCAGATCTCCTCGATCGGCTCGAGGCCGACGGAGACGCGCAGCAGGTCCGGGTCGAGCCCCGCGGCACGGATGCCCGCCCTGCCCTGCTCGGTCGTCACTTCTTCGAAATGCGCGAGCCAGAGGAACGGCGCGGCCAAAGTATAGCGGAGTCCGAAGCTAGGGCCTTTGCCCACGGCGAGACGATCGTAGACCGCCCGCATGTCGCCGCGTAGTTCGATAGTGATGAGCGCGCCGGCGCCGGCGCCCGGCCGGCGGACCCGACGATAGGCATCGGCCGTCGGCCCCTGGTCAGCGGTGCGCACGCGGACGACCGCGGGATGCGCGGCGAGACGACGCGCGAGCTCGGCGGCATTGGCGGCGAGCCGGCGCGTGACCTCCTCCATGCGGCCGATCTGCGCGGCGAGCGCGCGGAGGTCGAGCGCGTGCAAGGGCTCCAGTCGACGACGCGCGGCGGTCAGCATCGCCGCGGCGTCGGGCCGGGCGGGATCGATGGCGAGCACGCCGGCCATGACGTCGCCTTCGGAGCCGGCGTATTTCGTGAGGCTCGAGACGACGACGTCGGCGAACGGCAGGACGTCGACCGAAGCGAGGCCGACGCTGCTCGGATCGAGGAGCAGCTTGGCGCCGTGCTTATCACAGAGGGCGCGGAGCGCCGGCAGGTCGGCGGTCTCGAGCTGCGGGTTGTTCGGAATCTCCGTGAGGACGCCGGCGACGTTGCCCGTCGCGAGGAGACGTTCGACCGCGACGAGGTCGCGCACGTCGGCGACGAAGTGATGCTTCGCGTCGCGCGCCTTCTCGAAGAGGCGCGTGGAGTCGACATACAGCCAGCCGAGCTGGATCCACTCGGTGCGGCCGCGGGGACGCTGCACGGCTTCGACGGCGGCGAGGCCGGCGTCGACCGCGTTCATCCCGGCGGAGGCGATGAGGATGTCGGCCGTCGGCACGCCGGCGAGATACGGGGCCAGCGTGGCGCGGATCGTCGCGGTCGCGGCGGCGCCGTCGACGGGCGCTTCGCCGGCGAGCCAGGCTTCGGCCTGACGCGAGGAGATGAGCGTACCGGTGTGCTGGACCATCTTGGCGAGACGCAACGCGGCGTCGCCGGCGGGTGTCACCGCCAGCCACCAGTCGCCGACGGCGTCGAGCGAGGTCAGCGGCGCGCCGACGTGGTCGGCGAGGCGACGGGCGGCCGCTTCCGAGACGAGCGGGAAAAGTTCGCCGACGCGGCCGAGGCGGCGGGCGGCTTCCTGCGCGGCCCGCGTGACGAGCGCGTTGCGGACGAAACGCGGATAACCGGCGCGCAGCAGATTCCAGACGCGCGCTTCCTTGCGCTCGTAGCTCTCGACATCGGCGAGCGTCGGCAGGCAGACGACCGTCGCGTGCGGCGAGTCCGGCAACGTCTCACCCAACGCTGGGGAAAGGAGCGGCACGGTCAGAGACCTTCGGCGGGCAGTTCGTTCTGGAGGATCTGCTCGAGGGACTGCCGGCGACGGATGAGCGCGAGGCTTCCGTCACGACGGAGGAGGACTTCCGGGGCTTCGGGGAACGAGTTGTAATTCTTGGTGCTCATCCCGGCGCAGTAGGCGCCGGCGCCGCCGATCACGCAGAGATCGCCCGTGACGGCGACCGGCAGACGGCGCGTGGCGAGCGTCTCGGGTTCGCCCGGGGCGCAGCTGATGAGGTCGCCCGATTCGCAGCAGTGTCCGACGATCACGTAGTCGCGTTCGCCGGCGGCGGGCTTCGCGGGATAGAGGTGCACCGGATGCTGCGAGCCGTAGAGGGAAGGACGCAGGATCTCCGTCATGCCGGAGTCGAGCTTGAGGAATTCGCGGGCGCCGGTGGAGACGACGTCCTGCACGCGCGCGACGACCGCGCCGGCGTTGGCGACGAGGAACGTGCCGGGCTCGATCTCGAGGCGGAGCTTACGTCCGTCGGCCGCGGCGAACTTCTCGAAGGCGACCTTGACCGGCGCGCCGACGACCTGCGGGTCGGTGCCCTTCTCCGTCGATACGCGCGCGACCTTGTAGCCGCCGCCGAGGTTGAGAGTCTGGACGGTCGGGAAGCGGGCGACGAGCGCGAGGCTGGCGGCGGAGACTTCCTGCCAGACCAGCGGATCGCTGCCGGAGCCGATATGGGTGTGGATGCGGACGACCTTGAGGCCGTGCTGCTTCACGATGGCCTGGGCCTGATCGGCCCATTCATGCCAGATGCCGAAAGAGGAGTCGGGGCCGCCGACGTTGGTCTTGCCGTTGCCGCCCGAGCCCTTGCCGGGGTTGAAGCGCAACCCGACCTCGTGGCCGGGAAGGGCCTGGCCGATGCGTTCCAGCTGAAGAAGAGAGCAGGCGTTGACGTGGACTCCCTTATTAAGGAGAGCCGCGAAATCCTCCGGCAGTTCCTGGGAGGAAAGCGAAATGCGGTCGGCGGGGACCCCGGCGTGCATGGCGCGGCGGACTTCCCAGCCCGAGCTGGCGTCGAAATGGAGACCTTTGTTGGCGAAGACCTTGAGGATGGCCGCGTTCGGGCAGGCCTTCATCGCGAATCGGACCGTCAGCCCGAAGGCGTTCGGGAACGCCAGCATGGCGTCGGCCTGGGCCTCGAGGGTCGCCTGGTCGTAGACGTAGCAAGGGGTGCCATGGGCCGCCGCGATCTGGCGGGCCGGGTCAGGAAGAAGGAAGCGGTGATTTTCCACGGGAGTGTCTCGGGCGGACTTTGGCAGGCCCGCCCTTCCCTTCCAGCCTTTTTGCGGACGTATGACACCGCTTGCCTCCCCTCCCGTCGCCCCTTGGGATGACCTCGGCTCACGCCTTCCCATGTCCGTCACCGAGACCATCGTCGCCGCCGCGACTCCTGCGGGCCGCTCGGCTCTGGCGATCGTCCGCGTCGACGGACCGCTCGCCGCGTCCATCGCGACCGCCGCGCTCGGTCGCAAGTCGCCCCCCGCGGAGAAGACTTCGACGCTGGGTATCTGGCGCGACCAGACCGGCTCGCCGATCGACCAGGTCGTGGCCGTGCTCTGGTCGGCCGGCCGTTCGTTCACCGGCAACGACTCGCTCGAGATCACCTGCCACGGCAACCCGCTGCTCGTGCGCCGCATCACCGAAGACTGTCTCGCGCGCGGCGGCCGCCTCGCCGAACCCGGCGAGTTCACGCGTCGCTCCTACCTCGCCGGCCGCATCGACCTGACGCAGGCCGAAGCCGTCGCGGACCTGATCCACGCCAGCTCCGAACGCGCGCTCGCCTCGGCGCGGCGCATGCTCGCCGGCGAGCTCGGCCGGCACGTCGCCCGCTGGAGCGACCGCACGCTCCAGGTCCTCGCCGAACTCGAGGCCCACATCGATTTCCCCGAGGAAGACCTCCCGCCCGAGGACCCGCGCGGCCCTGCGGCCCGCTTGGCCGGAATCGCGTCAGAACTTTCCGCTTACGCCCGCACCGCGAAGCATGACGGCGCCCTGCGGGCCGGCCTGCGCGTGGCCGTCGTCGGCGCGCCGAACGCCGGCAAGTCGAGCCTGCTCAACGCGCTGACCGGCGCCGAGCGCGCGATCGTGAGCCCGGAAGCCGGCACCACGCGCGACTACCTCGAAGCGCCCGTCGCGGGCCTGCCGCTCGCCGTCACCGCGATCGACACCGCCGGCCTGCGCGACGGCGGTTCGGCGGTCGAGAACCTCGGCATGACGCGCGCGCTCGAACAGGCGCGCGGGGCGCATCTCCTCCTGCTCGTGGTCGATGCTTCGGCCGAGCCCCCTGCCCTGCCCGCGGAACTCGTCGCGTTGCTCGACCCCGCGCGTACGCTCGTCGTCGCGAACAAGGCGGACCTCCCCGCGCACCCCGCGCAGAAAGATTTCCTGACTCAGCTCACCAAGCTGTCGGCCTGCCTCCTGGATGGCCGCGACGCCGAGAAGCTACGCGCGAAGCTCGGCGACTTCCTGATCGCCCAGGAGATCGCCCCGGGGGCCGAAGAGCTCGTCGTCTCGGTCCGCCACGCCGAGGCCATGGCCCGGGCGGCGGTCGCCCTGACCGAGGCCGTCGGCCACCTGAAGGCCCCGATCCAGACCGAGCTGGCGGCGGCCCAGGCCCGGGCCGCCTTGGACGCCCTGGGGGAGATCGTCGGTCGCATCGATAATGAGCGTATGCTGGACAAGCTCTTTGCTTCCTTCTGCATAGGTAAGTGATTCCCTCCGGTGAGGGAGCGCCTATGCGACCTCACAAACAAATCCGCCTCGGGCCCGACCGCCCCTATGACGTCATCGTCTGCGGGGCCGGCCATGCCGGCGTGGAAGCCGCCCTGGCCGCGGCCCGCATGGGCGTGGACGTCCTGCTCCTGACGGGCAACGTCGACACCATCGCCCAGATGAGCTGCAACCCCGCCATCGGGGGGCAGGCCAAGGGGCACATCGTCCGGGAGATCGACGCCCTCGGAGGCGAGATGGGCCTGACCGCCGACGTCACCGGCATCCAGTTCCGCCTCCTTAACTCCTCCAAGGGTCCGGCCGTCCAGGCACCCCGCGCCCAGTGTGATAAGAAGGCGTACCAGTTCCGGATGAAGCACCTCTGCGAGCTGCAGGAAGGACTGACCATCTTCCAGGCCCAGGTCACCGGCCTGATCTTCAAGGCCGGCACGGTGGTCGGCGTGCAGACCAACTTGGACCTCGATTTCCATGGTAAGACCGTGGTCGTGACCACCGGTACTTTCTTGCGCGGCCTGATGCATATCGGGGCGAATAAAACCGAAGGCGGACGGCTGGGGGACTTTAGTGCTAAGTCATTGTCAGCCAGTTTCTTAGATGCTGGTATTGAACTCCAGAGACTAAAGACGGGCACCCCTCCGCGCATCCTCGGGTCGTCTATCGATTTTAGTAAGTGCGAGGAGCAGCCGGGCGACGCCTCCCCTACCCTTTTCGCCTTCCATGACACCCGTCAGCTGACCGATTTGTTCCACGTGGAACAAGCGGGCGAACGCCTCCCGGGATGGACTCCCGGGAGTGACCAGGTTTCCTGCTGGATGACCGAGGCCACGGGCGCGACCGGCAAGATCGTGCAGGAGAACCTCCACCTCTCTCCCCTCTATGGAGGCGAGATCACCGGGGTCGGTCCGCGCTACTGCCCTTCCATCGAGGACAAGTTCGTGAAGTTCTCGGATAAGGACACCCACAAGCTCTACCTCGAGCCCGAAGGTCGGAATACCGACGAATGGTATATCAACGGCCTATCCACCTCCCTGCCCTTTACCGTCCAGCTCCAGATGCTGGCTTCGGTCCCTGGATTGGAGAAAGCCGTCATGCTGCGCCCGGCCTATGCCGTGGAGTATGATTTCGCGCCCCCGACCCAGCTCTACCCCACCCTAGAGTCCAAAAAGGTCGATGCCCTCTTCTTTGCCGGCCAGATCAATGGCACCTCCGGATATGAGGAAGCCGCCGCCCAAGGCCTCGTAGCCGGGGTCAACGCCGCCTGTAAGGTCAAAGGCCAGACTCCCATGGTCTTGGGCCGCGACGAGGCCTATATCGGGGTCCTGATTGATGACCTGGTGACCAAAGGCACCCAGGAGCCTTACCGGATGTTCACCAGCCGGGCTGAATTCCGCCTATTGTTCAATCACGGCAGCGCCGAACTGCGCCTTAAGGATAAAATCGCCGAATTCGGCCTCGTGCCGCCGGATCGTCTATCTCGGATTCAGGCCAAGGCCCAAAAAGTCGCCCATTGGATTGAGTACCTCGAGAAGCTGGCGATCCCGGGCGGGATCGCGGGTGATGTCATCCGCCGTAACTGGGATTCGACCCCCAAGGACTTGCCGCCGACTTTCCTGGCCGAAGCGGCCGAAGTTCAGGCCGAAGTCATGTACCGGGTCAAATACCGCGGCTATCTGGAGCGCGAAACACGTAACGCGCGTAAACTTCACGACCTGGACTCGTTTAAGGTGCCTGAAGGCTTTGATTTTCTCAAAGCCTACGGCCTGCGGATCGAAGCCCGCCAGAAACTCCATACCATCCAGCCCAAGACCCTGGGTCAGGCCAGCCGGATCAGCGGGGTAAACCCGGCTGACATCTCGCTGTTGATGGTCCTTTTCCGCTCTAAGTAAGGGGGCAGGGAAGGGGGGTGTTCCACGTGGAACACCCCTATGTAAAGATTGTGGCCGCACGGTGTGACGGTCATGTTTCTTAACTATGTAAACCATTGATAGTGATGTATTTATAAACATAAAAGCCTGCCGTCACGTGACCGCCATCATTGACACCTAACTCTGGCGCTTAGGAATAGGGTGCTGTTATGTAGAGGTGCACCCATGGACGCCGAACATCTCAAGCGCATCTTGATCGTCGACGACGAAGCTGACGTCACCGAGCTCTTGGACTACAAGTTCAAGCAGGCGGGCTACGCCATCCGGACGCTCAATGATCCGCTGCGGGCCATCGGCCTCGCACGGGATTTCCGTCCGGACCTGATCATCCTCGATGTGATGATGCCCGAACTCACCGGCGTGCAGCTGCTCCGCATGGTCCGCGCCGACGCGCTCCTCCAGGACACCCCGGTGATCTTCCTCACGGCCAAGGGCGAGACGGCCGACAAAGTCAAAGGCCTGGAGTCCGGCGCCGACGACTACGTCACCAAGCCTTTCGACACGCGCGAGCTGATGCTCCGCGCCCAGGCGCTCCTGCGTCGCGCGAAGTCCGCGGCGGCCAAGCCGTCGACGCGTCTCGCCGCCGGCGCGCTGCTCCTCGACATCGAGCGGCATGAAGTGACCGCGGCGGGCAAGCCCGTCGACCTGACGGCGACCGAGTTCAAGCTGCTCCGCCTGCTCCTCGAGCGGAAGGGCAGGGTGCAGTCGCGTGAAGAGCTGCTCGCCGACGTCTGGAATTATTCGCCCGACCTCGAGACGCGCACGGTGGACACGCACGTGCGCCGCCTGCGCGAGAAGCTCGGGCCGGCCGGCGACGTGATCGATACGGTGCGCGGCGTCGGTTACCGCGTGAACGGCTGAACCGCTTTGCGCTCGCGCGTCCCCGCGACGACGACAGCATCCGAAGCCGATGACCTGGCTCCCTTGGCTGCTCCTGTTCGCGCTCGGCGCGGGCGCCGTCTGGGGCTTCGCCACCGTCGCCGCGCACGTGCGCTGGGCGCGCCGCACGCTGCTCGCCGCGGACGCCGGCCCGCGGCCGCAAGGCTGGCTGGTGCGCAGGCTGCGCCTGGAAGAGCTCTTCATCGCGATCGAAGGCCGTGCCGAGAACGAAGGTGAGATCCGCGCCGCCGCCGGGCGGCGCATCGAGGCGCTGCTCGCGCCGCTCACCGACGCGGTGCTCGTCGTCGACGCGCAGGACCGCCTGCGTCTGGCGAACCCCGCGGCGGCGGCGCTCTTCGGTCTCGCCGAGGAAGACGTCGGCGGCCCGGTCGTGCCGCTCGTCCGCAGCGCCGACTTCATCGAACTGATCCGGCGCGTCCGCGGCGAAGGCGACGCCCGCGCCACGCTGCTCCTCAACCGCGCGCCTTTGGCCGACGTCTGGCTGCAGGCCGCCGGCGCGCGCACCGACCCGGAAGCGTTCGGCCCGGGCGCCGCGATCTTCGTGCTGGCGGACGTGACCGCGCTGAAGCGCCTGCAGGCGATGGAACGCGACTTCGTCACGAACGTCTCGCACGACCTCCGGACGCCGGTGACGATCCTCCGCGGCTACGCGGAGACGCTCGCCGAAGACCAGGCGACGATGTCGGCCGAAGACCGCGCGCGCTTCACGCAGAAGATCGTGAATTCCGTCGGGCGCCTCCAGGGGCTCGTCGAAGGCCTGCTCGCCTTGGCGAGCCTGGAGTCTTCCCGCGAAGTCCGCCGCGAAGCCGGCGCGCTGCATGCCGCGGCCCGCGAAGTGGCCACGGAGTTCGACGCCCGCTGCAAGGCCGCCGGCGTGACGCTCAGCCTGGACCTGGCGGCGACGCAGGATGTCGGGGCCGACCCGATCCAGGCCCGCCGGCTCATCCAGAACCTGATCGACAACGCGCTGGCTCACGCCGCCGGCCTGACCCGGCTCCGGATCGTGACCCGCGATACGGCGGACGGGACCGAACTGAGCGTCGAAGACGATGGGGCAGGGGTGACGACCGCCGACCTGCCGAGGCTCTTCGATCGTTTCTACCGGACCGACAAATCTCGACGGGCAGGGGGGAGCGGGCTGGGCCTGAGCATCGTCCGCCAAGTAGCGGAGCTCCATGGTGGCTCGGCCGGGGCCGAACCCGCACGCCCGAAAGGCCTCCGGGTGATCGTCACCATCCCTCGGGTCGACTGAAGGTCCCGAAATGAAAAACCCGCCGGGTTTCGGCGGGTTTTGGCTCCATTTTTAAAGTGGAGCGCGCGACTGGACTTGAACCAGCAACAGCCACCTTGGCAAGGTGGTACTCTACCATTGAGCTACGCGCGCGTTGGACGGGGAGCAGACCAAACGGCTCAACGAGTGTCAAGCCTTTGGAGGAAAGCCGTCCGGGCAGCCGATGGGGCGGGGGTCAGGCCTTGGTCTGATAGCAGGGCGGCCGCCGCGTCCGAACAGAGCCAGCGCAGGGCAGGGCGGAGGGCGACGACTTTATCGGGGCGGACATAAAGGATGAGAGGCACCTGGAGGGGGTAGTCACCATTGTGCACGTTGGTCTCATCGGGACCATAGGCGGTGGCAGACCGACCGGGGCGACCATCGGAGACGGGAAGGACCCGGCCGCGGGCGGCCGGGGGTTTGGGTAAGAGGACGATGCTACCGGCCCGCGCGGCGAGCAGGTCGGCCGCCAAAGACGGCTCGACGCGGAGGCGAACATCCGGGCGGAACGGCTGACCTTCGAGGACGAGGCCCTGGAAGATCTCGAGCACCATGGTGCCCGGCGGAGAGGTCAACGCCGGCGTCATGAGTTCCGAACGTGCGGCCGGATCGAGGTCGTTCCAATTACGCGCCGGCGCGCGGGCGTCACGGGCATACGCGTTGGCGAGCTGCTCGAAGCTGATCTGCTCCATGCGGTTGCTCCCGTGCGTCGCGACGACGACGACCGCCGAGGCGAGGCGGAATTCCCGAGCCCCGGCGACCGGAGCCGTTTCGCCAGGACGCACCATCAGGATGGCGGCCGCGGAGCGGCCTTCCGCCAAAGCACGTCGAGCGGGCAGGGTGCCCGCGAAATCGGCGACATCCTGACCCGCGGCGGCGCGGAGGCCGGCGGCGAAACGTCCGTCGAGCAGATCGGTGCCGACCACGTCCGCGCCTTGGGCGGCGCAGACGAAAAGAAGACCAAGGAGGCACCTCACGCCGTCTCGGGGCCGGGATCGAGTTCCGGCCACTGCAGGAGTTTGCGATGCAAGGTGCGACGCGAGATGCCCATGAGCTCCGCGGCGCGCGTGCGGTTACCTGCCGCGGCGGCGAGCGCCTGCTTCAGCAACTGCTTCTCGTTCAAGGTGCGGTCGAGGTTGGCCGACGCGCCCAAGGCCGGAGCGGCCACGCCCGCTGAGATGGCGGGAGCGCTGAAGCGCGGGTCGAGGTCGGCGGGGCCGACCGTCTTGCCGGCGCGGAGCACCGCGAGGTTCTCGCACGCGTTGCGCAGTTCGCGGATATTGCCCGGCCACGGATAGCGCACGAACACCGCCAGCGCCTCGGGTGAGAGTCTCGGCGCCGTGGCGCCGTTCTCTTTGGCGAAACGTTCAAGGTAGTGCGCGAGCAGGAGCGGGATATCATCGGTACGCTCGCGCAGCGGCGGAAGGCGCAGCGGGACCACCGAGAGGCGGTAGAAGAGGTCTTCGCGGAACTTGCCTTCCTTCACCATCTGCTGGAGGTCACGGTTAGTGGCGCAGACCAGACGCAGATCCAGGGCGATCGGGCGGTGCGAACCCAGGCGCTCGACCGCGCGGGTCTCCAGGAAACGCAGGAGCTTAACCTGGGTCGTGGCGTCGATCTCGCCGATCTCGTCAAGGAAGAGCGTGCCGCCGTCCGCCGATTCGAAGCGGCCGACGCGCCGTTCGTTGGCGCCGGTGAAGGCGCCTTTCTCGTGTCCGAAGAGTTCGGACTCCAGTAGATTGGCCGGAATCGCGGCGCAATGCACGGCCATGAACGGCCCTTTCGCGCGCTGGCTCGCCTGATGGATCATCTGCGCGAAGAGTTCTTTGCCCGTGCCGGTCTCGCCGAGGAGGAGGACGGTCGCATTGGAAGATGCGACCGAACGGACCTGTTCGATCGAATGCTGGAGGGAGGCGGAAGATCCGACCACTTCGCCGAGGGAGAACTTCCGGTCGAGGCGGGCCTTGAGCGTCACGACCTCCTTCTCGGTCGTGCGCGCCTTCAGGCCACGCTCGAGCACGAGCTCCACCTGACGCAGGTCGACCGGCTTCTGGAAGAACCAATAGGCGCCGCGGCTCATCGCCGTGACCGCCGTCTCCACGTCGCCGTAAGCCGTCATCATGATGCAGACCGGCTGGTGCGGGAGCTTGAGCGCGCGGTCGATCACCGCCATGCCGTCCTCGCCGGCCATGCGGAGGTCGGTGAGCACGGCATCGGGCGGCACGTCCTGCATGAGGCGCGCCGCTTCCGCGGCGTCCTTCGCGACAAAAGTCTCGTAGCGGTCTTCCAGCGCGGCGCGGAGGCCGTCGCGGATGTTCTTCTCGTCGTCGACGATGAGTACCGTAGGCTTCATGTTTCAGGCTTCCGGGGAGGCTTGATGGTTGGCGGCGCCCCAAGCGCGCGCCGCCTTCTCGGCGAGGGCCGCGCGGGCGCGATCCACTTCGGCGAGGCGCGCCTTGAGGTTGGCGTTGGAGACGGCGGCGAGGTCGTCGAGGTCGCAGAGGTAAGCGCCTTCGAGCGAACGGGCGGCGACGTCGAAATTGCGCGGCACGCCGAGATCCACGAGGAGCAGCGGGCGGCCTTGACGGCGGGCGACGGACTCGCGAAGGGCGACGGCATCGAGGAGGGCGCGTTCCACCGTGGCGCAGCCGACGATCACGTCATGCGTGTGCGCCTGCCGGAGCGCGTCGGCGAGCGTGAGGGAGGAGCCGGCGAACTCTTCGGCGAGCACGCGGGCATTCTCGAAAGTGCGGGAGGCGACGGAGACCTGCGCGGCACCGCGCGAGACGAGGGCCTGCAAGACCTGCCGGCCGACGTCGCCGGTGCCGAGCACCAGCACGCGGGCCTCATCGAGCGAACCGAACACGCGTTGCGCGAGTTCGACGGCGACGTTGCCGAGGCTGACCTGGCCTTGCGAGATGCCGGTGTGCGTGCGCGCCCAAGCGCCGGCCTGGAAGGCGCGCTGGAAGACCCGGTTCAGCACCGGGCCCGTCATGCCGCGCGCGAGCGCATCGGCGTAGGCGTCCTTCACCTGACCCGCGATCTCGACCTCGCCCACCATCTGGGATTCGAGTCCGGAGACGACGGCGAAGAGATGCTCGACGGCCTCGAGGCCGGGCACGGGACGGAGATGTTGGTCGAGGACCGCGGGCGCGGCGCCCGTCGCCTTGATGAGCGCGCTGCGCACATGGAGGGCGGCGGCTTCGTCGCCGACGCCGTAGGCTTCGAGCCGGTTGCACGTGGCGAGCAGCACCGCTTCGGCGAGACCCGCTTCGCGCGCGGCGGCATAGAAGGCCTCGGCGCCGCCGGCGGGCACGGTGAAGGCCGCGCGCTCATCGAGGCCGGCGCCGATCTCATCTGCATCGAGACCATGATGGATCTCGAAGAGGCGCGGCTCGCTGTAGAGGCGGCCCGCCGGCGCTCGCCCTCGGTCCCCATCGTCGCCACCATGACCCGCACGGTGAGCGCCTCGGGCATGGACTGGGCCACCTTGGCCGCGGCCGGTGTGCTGACCATCGTGCCGGGTGCCATCGTCATTTGGTTTGTGCGCCACTACATCGCCAAAGGCTTTGCCATGGGACGCGGCCATAGTCGTGTGTCAAACAAGCCAGAAGTATTGGGGGAGTACCCCGTTGCCGTATTGGCCGAAGAGATCAAGCAAGTCCTCGCGTTCAGCTTGGAACGAAAGATTGCCAACGTAGATAGTCATTAATGGAGCAAATCCTGGAACTGATCAGGCTCTAGCTGAGGATTGGGTAGCAGGCTCTAGAAACTTTGCAACTAAATTATGGAATGCCACCAGATTTGCGATGATGAATGGTGCAACTACATCTGGTTCATTACCAAAACGAGCTGATTTAAATGCAATTGATAATTGGATATTAGCTAGATTAGATCAAACTATTGCTGAA
>ENA-OREM01000445-OREM01000445.1-marine-metagenome-genome-assembly--contig:-NODE-445-length-29487-cov-3.315913_pt1 | contig 29487 bp, 24 predicted proteins | sample MGYA00248623_ERZ508561 | MGnify/ENA primary metagenome ERZ508561 (study PRJEB26227, sample SAMN06264494) | marine metagenome | isolation source: Columbia River Estuary | place: USA:Columbia River Estuary...
CGCGTTACTTGTTGCACCATCACCCCAATTGACTACCGCTTGAAATTGAAATCCTGTAAAGTTATTCCCCTGAATCACGTATGGGATATCAAAATTATAGGATGCATTTGGAGCAGGACTCAGTGCTGAAAAGCCTATGGTAACTGTTTGGTCACAGCTCACTGGATTAAAGTTTGGAGCTAAGTAAAGGTTATTGATCGCAAAACCAGTAACTTGAGCAAAATGGTGATTAGAATAGGCAAGTAGGCCAAAAAGGAGTAGGTAAAGTGCTTTCATATTCAGAGATTTATGAACAAGACGCGATAGATAAGCAAGTGGTTGCTTGGGTTGTGCATAGGATTGCTAACTTTGTTTCATGACAAAAACCATTGATCGTTTGCGTTTGGCTCAATTTAGCAACTTAGAATTGCTAGCCAAACAGGTCGTGGAAGGCTTTATCACTGGCCTGCACAAAAGTCCTTTCCATGGTTTTTCTGTCGAGTTTGCCGAGCATCGCCTCTATAATCCAGGTGAGTCTACCCGCAACATCGATTGGCGTCTGTATGGCCGCTCTGAGAAGTTATTTACCAAGAAATACGAAGAGGAAACCAACCTACGCTGCCAGTTGGTCATCGACAACTCGAGCTCCATGTATTTTCCACAAGTTGGACTCAGCAAATTTGAATATGCAGTGTACGCTGCGGCGAGTCTCGTCGAGTTGCTCAAGCGCCAACGTGATGCGGTTGGGCTCAGTATATTCAATGAAGCCCTGAAGCTACACACCGCAGCTAAATCTTCCTTGCTACATCACCGTTATTTGTACAGCGAACTTGAAAAGCACTTGCTGGGGTACGAAGAAAAAAACAAAAAACAAACTGCGACCATTGATGCACTGCACGCCATTGCAGAACTCACGCACAAGCGCAGTTTGGTGGTTATTTTTTCAGACCTCCTCGACGACCCAAGCCAAACGGCTGCGCTTTTTGACGCCTTGCAGCACCTCAAGCACAACAAACACGAAGTCATTCTATTTCATGTATACCACGAAGCTTATGAATTAGCTTTTCAGTTGGAAGATAGGCCCTACCAATTAATTGACATGGAAAGTGGTGAACGTATGTTGTTGCGCCCCGGAGATGTTCGGGAGAAATACCAAACTGCGATTTCCAACTATTTTGAAGAAATCAAGCTCCGTTGCCTCAATAATGGCATCGATTTCATGCCAGCACCAATCGAGGAGGGCTATGATCAAGTGCTTTTGAAATATTTATTGAAGCGTCAGCAACTTTATTGACCTGCTTTAAGTACCTGGTCTGCTGCTTTGTTCATGACCCTAAAAAAGAGCGGAGGGATCAAAGCGAGTAACATCATGCCTGGATATCCCGTGGGCATGTTTGGGGCGCTCTCATGTCTGTTTAACAGTTGATACGGTTTGTCGGGCTTGTAATGATGCTCGCTGTGCCGGGATAACTCAAATAAGATGGCTCTTCCTAATAAATGATTGCTGTTCCAGGAATGATGGCGCTTTACCAATTCATAAGTACCATTTGGCTTTTGTTTTCGTGCCAATCCGTAGTGCTCTATGTAATTAACGGTTTCTAGCAAGATCATGCCAAAAACAGAAGTAATAACGAATGCAAACAAGCCTCCTTTTCCAAAAGTCCAAAAAATCGAGAACAGTAAAATGCTTTGTGAAATGCTGTACACAACCATTTTATTGCTCAACGAAAATCGAGCTTGCCTCGTGATTTGCATCCGTTTGATTTCTATTTGCCAGGCTTGGATGTAACTGCCTATTTGGGATCGAAACCAAAAGGTAAAGAGTACTTCATTTCGGCGTGCACTTGCTGGGTCTTCGGGCGTACCTACATTTGTATGATGCCCGCGGTTATGGTAAGGTAGAAAGTGATTTTCTAATGAGCTTAAGAGTAGGAGTTCGCCAAGAAAACGTTCTATTTTTGAGTTGCGGTGCCCGAGTTCATGCCCTACGTTGATGCCTATAATGCCGCACATGAGGCCCATTGCCAAAGCACGACCCCACCACGTGAGGGGGTCAGTTACTTCATGTTGACTACTCAGAAAATATAACAAGAAACCCCACTGTAGCGGAACCAAACTGTACAGCAAAAGATTGTAAAAGAAATCGGGCTGAGAAAGATCGGTTTCTGAGGCTTCATCTGTATTCCAGCTTTTTGGAATCAGTAATTCCAGTAAGGGTACAAGTCCGAAAAAAACAAGCAAAGGAATAAAGGAGAACAGGCCCTCGGATTCAAAGGCTATACCCACCGTAATAGGAAGCAAAAAGATCAAAAAGTATTTCAATCTTTTCATTTTTGATTAATCTTCTTTTTGTAGTAAAATCGTTTCGTGTCCTGCTGGATTGGCAATATAAAGCCAATAAGCCCCTTTATCTAATTCAGGAAAATCGATGTGAAGTTCGTTTGAATAAGACCAAGTAATTGGAAAAGTTTGCCCGACGGCGTTGAAGAGTTTAACCTCAGTGGGTTCAAGAGCACTTTTTACTTTGAGAAAAGTAGAAAACGGATTAGGACCAAATGTAAGAGCTGTTGCTTCAGGCGCACTCAAATGAGCTGCTGGATTGACTCTTGTGGGATAAGCTTCATAACAGTCGCTGTCAATTCGGAACATATCAAAATAAGAGCCATTGGGAATGGTTACAGAAGAAACAATAGATCCATCTTGAAGAGACAAACCAAGGAGAGTAACGCCATTGGGCAGCATACTTTCAAAATAATAAATGCCATTAATTGGATCGATAGAAGCGGCATTCATGATGTAATTGGGCAAGTTCAGAAGGGTAGGAAGGGGGGTGACAATGCCAGTTGCAGCATCAATTTTCCCTAAACTTTTGACACCATTTTGCATGATGAGGCCATACATGGTAGTGTCTGCACAGTTGTACGCAAAGTTATCAAAACTATTACCCCCACTAGGAATAGAAATGATTGGGTCTGAGAAAATAGTGCCGTTGTAAATGTCAATCCCTCTTAATTTTCCTTCTGTGATGAAATAATACACCATTAAATGCGGGTTGATGACTGACCCCGCCATTGTATAGTTGCTTGTGATAGATGTCGGTGATACGATTGTGACAAGGCCCGTACTCAAGTCGCAACTCGCTAAGCGCATGTCACCGGTGTAAGTGCCTGTGGTTTGGTTGTAAATGACCTGTGAATAAAGTCCATACATGGTCGAGTCTGCAGTATTAAAGCGAAAATTATTGAAATCGCCTGTTGCATTCGGATAATTGACCGTTACATCAGAGATGATGCTGCCGTCTTGAAGAGATAACGACAACCAAGAGTCTCCATCTTGATATGAGTAGCTGAGTTCATAAGGATTGAGTGAAACACCCGTGGTATTGATGGTGGTGCTGAGTACTTGATTTCCTATGGGGATCATGACACCCGTGGCGGGGTTGATCTCGACAAATGCGACGCTTGAGGGATTCATTTGTCGGTGCAAGCCATACATGTTGTTGCCCAATTGCCCGAAGGATAGCGAACATGTGAATTGAGCAACTATCAAAAGTTGAAGCGCCAATTTTGGGATAGAAATAGGTTGAAGAATCATGATTAAATTGCTTTCTGAATATTCTTTGTTTTTGGCGCATCAAGTCTTCTCGAATTAACTACCGCAATACAAACAACCGTCGTCGTCGTCTTGTTCTGGCGCATGCTCAATTGCAGGGTTGAGTTGCTTTTTGAGTTCATAGATTTTTTGTTGGGTTTCGATGTCCGAAAATAAGTCGCCAGTGAGTTGAGACTTGAGGTGAGCGATTTGTTGTTCAATTGTTTCCATGTTTCGAATATATATAAAAATAGTTTCTGCCCGACAAGGTGGTGTTTGATGAGCATCCCATCAAAAAACCGTACCTTTGCATTTTATTAGGCTATGGCGCATAAATCAGGTTTCGTTAATATTGTTGGTTCACCTAATGTTGGTAAATCAACACTCATGAACCAGCTAGTCGGTGAAAAGCTCTCTATCGTGAGTTCAAAAGCGCAAACCACCCGCCACCGCATACTCGGAATCGTCAACGAAGATGACTACCAAATTGTTTTTTCCGATACACCTGGTGTGGTCAACGCCGCCTATAAACTCCATGAAAACATGATGGAATACGTTAACGCATCTATTTCCGATGCCGACGTCCTGCTTTTCATGACCGACACCTTCGAAAACGAAATGAATCACAAAGAAACACTCGAGCGTATCCAGCGTCTCAAGGTACCTGTTCTTTGTCTTATCAATAAAATCGACAACTCGGATCAAACCAAAGTCATGGAAAGGGTTGTTTACTGGCAAGAAAAACTACCTAACGCTAAGGTTTACGCAGTTTCTGCCCTTCACAAGTTCAATATTGAGGCAGTTTGGGAAGAAATCCTCGCCTTAATCCCAGAAAGCCCCCCATACTATGACAAAGAGGAAATTTCGGATCGCCCCATGCGCTTCTTTATCTCTGAAATCATCCGCGAAAAGATTTTCATTCACTGTCAAAAAGAAATTCCCTACAGTACCCAAGTAGAGGTAGAGGAGTACAAAGAAGAGCCTGGCCTCACCCGCATTAGAGCCAATATCATTGTCGAGCGAGATTCCCAACGCGGCATCATCATAGGTAGAGGCGGAGAAATGCTCAAGCGCATTGGTCGAGAGGCGCGCCTGGACATGGAAAAATTCCTAGAAACGAAAGTATTCCTCGAGAATTATGTCAAAGTCGACAAAGATTGGCGCCACTCTGATGCCAAACTCAAGAAATACGGATATTAAGCACAACAATCATGAGTAATATAGTTGCCATCGTCGGACGTCCCAACGTCGGAAAATCTACCTTGTTTAATCGCCTTACCGAATCCAGAGACGCCATCGTTAAGGAAGTAAGTGGCGTTACCCGCGACCGCCTGTACGGCAAGGGCGAGTGGAACGGCTATCAATTTTCAGTGATTGATACGGGAGGTTATGCCACCACCAAAGAAGATATTTTTGAAGGCGAAATCCGCAAACAGGTTCAAATTGCCATCGAAGAAGCTACTGTCATTGTTTTTATGGTAGATGTCATGACGGGTATTGTCGAGATGGATCAGACGGTAGCACAACTGCTGCGCAAAAGCAAAAAACCCGTACTCATTGCCGCCAACAAAGTGGACAACACCGACAGAGTAGGTCTTTCTTCAGAGTTTTATACGTTTGGCTTGGGCGAGGTCTTTGACCTCAGTGCCACAAACGGCAGTGGAACCGGCGAAATCCTCGATGAGCTCGTAAAATACTTCAATAAAGAAGATGAGTCTGTCCGAGAAGAAGACAGCCTTCCGCGTATTGCTATTGTTGGGCGCCCTAATGTCGGGAAATCTTCAATGGTAAATGCGCTCACCGGTCAAGAGCGCAATATTGTTACCGACATCTCAGGTACTACCCGAGATTCCATCCATACCCGCTACAAAGCATTCGGTTTTGACTTTCTATTGATCGATACAGCGGGTATCCGTAAAAAAGCCAAAGTAACCGAAGACATCGAGTATTATTCTGTGTTGCGCTCTGTGCGCACCATTGAGAATGCAGATGTTTGCTTGTTTATGATTGACGCCTCTGAGGGTATCCAAAAACAAGATTTGAGCATTTTCTACATGTGTGAGAAAAACTCAAAGGGGGTTGTTGTTTTAGTCAATAAATGGGATCTCGTTGAAAAAGACCAGAACACCATGGTGAAGTTTGAAGCCAACTTGCGCGAGCAATTGGCACCCTTCAACGATGTGCCAATTATCTTTACCTCTGCTATTGAAAAACAACGCATTCATCGCGCTTTGGAAGCTGCTATGCAGGTTTACGAAAATAGAACTCGCAAAATTCCAACCCACGAACTCAATGAAGTGATGCTCGAGGTGATTGCCCAGACCCCTCCGCCTGCTATGAAAGGAAAGTACATTCGCATCAAGTTTGTACAGCAATTGCCTACACACGCGCCAAGCTTTGCGTTCTTCTGCAACTTGCCGCAGTACCTTACCGATGCTTACAAGCGTTTCTTGGAGAATCGCTTGCGTGAGCGCTTTAATTTTGAAGGCGTTCCTATCAAGATTTTCTTCCGAAAAAAATAATATTTACAAAAAAGGCGTGCTATTGAGCACGCCTTTTTTGTTGATAAGAGCTACGGACTACCTAATGAGGTTCAGATGTCCGGTGACAATCTTGCGATAGTCGTTTTCTTTGGTTTCGAATTGAAGTTTCCAGGTATACATACCAGCAGGAACTTTGAGGGCATCTGGCCCGTAAGTACCATCCCAAGCTTGGGTGGCATCATGGGTTTCCCAGATGACTTCGCCCCAACGGTTGAACACAGCTAAATGGAAGGCGTGTGGATCAAAGCCAGTCGTAAAGATAGCTTGCCATGTCTGGTTGTGCTCATCTTCGTCTGGGGTGAAGGTATTGGGCACGTAGTAAATGGGCTCGGCAATTACTGGTAAATTGAGTTGGTACTCATCAGAGCAGCCTAAAGAGGTGTAGGCTGTGAGCGTTACTAATAGGTTTTCTGATACGCCAACATACATGTGGTTTGGATTTTCTTCGGTGCTTGTTGAGTTGTCGTCGAAATCCCAAACATAGGTGACTGCCCCTACAGAATTATTGACAAACTGAATAGGCATGGTGCTTTCGGTAAGTGCGCCAGGTAGCGCTGCGAAAGAGGCCTCAGGGTAGTTTTCCATGTAGATGTAATCGTTGTAGGTAGTGGTTTCGACACAGCCCAATAGATTGTATTCTAGGGTGATGTCGTGGTAACCTCCTGCATCAAACGTGTAGGAGAAGTTACTGCCTTGTCCGATTTGCGTACCACCCCAATACCAGGTATACACCGCCCCTTGAACAGCACCAATTGTGCTGAGGTTGACCAAAAGTGGATTGCAACCGGAAAGGGTGTCAGCTACAAAGGTCGGCGGTACGGCCGGTACAATAGTGATGGTCATGTCGACGGTATCGCCACACTGCCCTGGGTCTGGGAAGAAGGTGTGTGTAAAGACCCCTGGAATAGAGGTGTCGATAGTAGGAGGTGTCCAAGCTCCTGTTATTCCCGGAACGTTGTTAGAGGTTGTAGGGAAAATAGGGTTGGCGTCGTCTTGACACAATTGTGGAATTTGTGTGAATTGGGGAACAATAAGCGGGTCTACAGTAATAGGGAAGGTGAGTGTAGACGCACATTGGTTCGGATTTGGGGTGAAGGTGTAGTTTACGGTACCAGGAGTGGATGTAATGACAGTAGGGCTGTTCCAAGAACCTGTAATCAGTGGGCCGTTTAAGTAGCTTGTGGTGTTGATTGCTGTTGTAGGAATCACGACGTTGGTCATGTACTGACAGATTTGACCCATTGGGTTGAACTGCGGAGTTGTAAGCGCGTGAACCACGATATCCATGGTTGCAGGGAAGGCACACTGGCCAGCAGTTGGGGTGAATGTAAAGGTGAAGGTACCTGCTGTTGCTGTAGAGATTGTAGCTGGGCTCCAAACGCCTGTATATGGAATGTTGTTGGTAGAGGTAGCTGGCAATGCCGGCGCAACGTCATTGATACACAAATCTGGAATTTGGTTGAAAGTAGATTGCTCGTTTGGCAAAATTTGAATGTTCATTGTTGCCGTGGTTGCACAAATACCAGCATTTGGTGTAAAAGTGTAGGTCGTGGTTCCAGAGTTAGCCGTATTGATTACGGCAGGGTTCCAGGTACCTTGAATAACAGGTGCGTTTGTAGATAAATTAGGCAGACCCGGTGCGGCTGCATCTTCACAAATGGGTGCAATTTGGTTGAAAGTTGGAAGCACAGGGGTATTGACTACCACTGTTGTGGTTGCCGTAGAGATACAACCCCCGGCGTCATAGGTAACGGTATAGGTACCGGCCATAGCCGCGGTTGCATTCGGGATTGTTGGGTTTTGAAGGTTGGAAGTAAAGCCGTTCGGGCCGGTCCAACTGTAGCTTGGAGATCCGGTGCCGATGGATAATGAAATGGTGGCCCCAGCGCAATATGGTCCGGTATTGCTCGCAGACAGAACGGTAGAGCCTGCAACGTAAGTAATCACTACTTGGCCATGGCCCGTCTGAAAACCTTGTGTACAGGTACCACCTGCTGGGTAGAAACTCGAGCCGCCGCCACCGCCGCCGCCGCCGTTGGCACCGGCGCAACAGTTGTCGCCGCCGCCGCCGCCGCCGCCAAAATAGCCGCCACCGCCGCCGCCGCCAGCAGCTGTTGCATAAAAACCACCATTGCCGCCTTGGCCTATACTGCCGGCAGTTCCTGGTTGGCCGCCTCCCCAAGGAGGGCCACCATTTCCGCCAGCGGTTTGGGTACCGCCACCACCGCCAGTTCCGGTAAACGGAGAACCTGTGCCTGTTTGCCCAGTTAAGCAACCACCCTGACCACCTGTGGCTTGGTAATTGGTTTGGCCAGAGCCACCAGCACGACCGCCGCCTCCGCCTGCAACGACGATGCGGTTGTTCATGGCATAAGGTGCAATACGGATATCGGAAGCACCGCCTCCGCCTTTAGATTCATATTGAGGATTTGAAGGTGCTGCATGACCGTTGCCACCGCCATTCCAACCGCCAGTTGGGCCAGTTGGGTTACCGCCGACGCGAATTTCTAATACTTGGCCTGGTGTTACAGCAATGCTCGGGTGTTGTAAACGGGCGCCATTTCCACCTTGCCCAGAACCCACAAAGGGCGTGGCAAGGGTTCCTCCACCTTTTGCACCACGAACGTCTACTTGAATGGTGTAAACGCAAGGTGGAACCGTCCAGGTTTGAACAGCACCAGTGTAGTTAAAAGTGGCAGTTTGTTGGGCCTGCGTATAAAAAGAGGAGAGCGAAAGGAGAGAGAAGAGAATCTTCTTGATCATATGCGTGTAGGTTATATAGGTAGGCAAATTTAGTTTAAATATTCCTGTATTTAGAACGTAATTCTTGCAATGTGGTTGCTTTGTTGCACAAAAAAATGTAAATTGTGGGTAAATTTCTCCACTATGACGCCTTACTCCGGACCCTGGACGGCAGCTGAAGCAGCCCATTTACTGCGGCGCTGTACTTTCGGCGCCACATTTACTGATATTCAAGCGGCTGTACAAGCCGGGATGAGTGCGACCATATCCAACTTATTGATACCAAATCCAATTGATGAGCCATTGGCCTATGACCCTGCAGAACAAATCGTAGCACAGGGTCAGACTTGGGTGTCTGCTGTTTATCCGCAAGATGTCACTGCGAATCAGCAGACGGAAGGCGCTCGCATGAAATCTTTGGGTGCCTGGATTGCCAAAAATCTCAATCAAGAGAGTTTGAGCTTAACGGAGAAAATGCTCTTTTTTTGGCAAAATCATTTTGGCGTCACTACTTCAGGCGATGCACGTGCCATGTATCATTACCTTCATTTACTGCGTCAAAATGCGTTGGGTAATGTCAAGCAACTTTTGAAAGACGTGAGTATTGATCCCTGCATGTTGCTTTTTTTAAATGGGTCTACGAACACGGTTTTTTCTCCAAACGAGAACTATGCCAGAGAATTACTCGAACTTTTTACAGTTGGCAAAGGCGCACAATTAGCCGCCGGAGACTACAGCACATTTACAGAGCAAGATGTGGCAGCAGGAGCCAAAATTTTTACGGGCTATATCGTTCAAGGGGTGCGCAGTTCAACCCAAAACCAAGTAACGAGTCAGTTTATGGCACCGTTACATGATAGCTCAACGAAAGTACTTTCCTACCACTTCAACAACCAAGTAGTCAATGCAGCGGGAGCAACAGAATATGCCGTCTACATCGACATCATTTTCAATCAGCCCGATACCGCTACCTACATTTGCCGCAAGCTTTATCGCTATTTTGTCAACTGCGATATCACTGCATGGGTAGAACAGAACATAATCGCCGACATGGCTCAAACTTTCGTGGCCAATAACTTTGAAATCACACCTGTATTAGTGGAGCTTTTTTCTAGCGCTCATTTCTATGACATCAGCATGCGTGGTGCCATCATTCGCTCTCCATTAGAGACGCTTTGCGCCATGCTCAATACGTCTTCAACCACCGCTAATTTTGATTTGCAGACCACCTATCAAATATACCTCTCCATGTATGGTTTGGCAGATCAAATGGGGCAGGGTTACGCCGCACCGCCAAGTGTAGCTGGCTGGACACCTTATTATCAAGCCCCCGCTTTTTACCGTCTGTGGATCAATTCAACCTATATTAAAAAACGGTTTGATGTTGCGAATTTTCTGACATCCAATAATTTCAATGTGAATGGAAACGTCTTTAAGATCCAAGTACTTGATTTATTGAATGGACTTTCTGCTCCAGCTTCGGCGCCACAAGTGATAGAAGATCTCTGCTTGGTCTTGTTCCCCAAAGATATTCCAGCAAGCGATAAACTCGCGATCAAAGCCATTCTAACGGGTGGTCTTCCTGATTTTGAATGGACACTACAATACAACGAATACCTCGCTGACCCGAGCAATCCTACGTTCTACACCCCAGTTGAGCTTCGCATGCAAGCGGTGCTCAACATCATGTTCAAAATGCCTCAATTCCACGTCTGCTAATGAAAAGAAGATCCTTCCTCAGAAACGGTGCGCTCGCAAGTCTCTCTTTGCCTTTTGTGCAAAATGGGTTGTCGATGCAAGCAGTCGCCAAAAAATTATTTGAAGTTCCTAAAAGTGCAGAAGATAAAGTGCTTGTTTTGATTCGCATGAATGGAGGTAATGATGGTCTGAATATGGTTTTCCCGACAGATCAATACGCTGAAATGTTGGTGCAACGCGCCAATATTTTGGTTCCGGAAACAGAAATCTTACCGCTTACTCTAGAAGTGGGTCTGCATCCAAAAATGACGGGCATGCAAACGCTATTCAATGAAGGAAAGCTGAGCGTCATTCAAAATGTGGGTTACCCAGAGACCAATCGTTCGCATTTCAGGTCCATGGATATCTGGACAACAGGCGCCTTAGACATCAATCAAACGAGTGGGTGGTTGGGTCGCTATTTCGACAGCGCTTACCCGAATTTCCCCGACGATTACCCAAATGTAGACTTTCCCGATCCGTTTGCCATTTCCATGGGCTCTGAGGTTTCGACAACTTGCCAGGGTCTAATGGGCAACTTCAGTCACGCGGTCTCGGACCCCTTCAATTCGTCCAATTTATTGCTCACGTCCGTTACAAATGATGGCACTTACTATGGCGGCCAAATTGAATACATCTCTACGCTCATCAATCAAACCAATGAGTATGGTCAGCAAATTAGCAGCGCAGCAAGTGCAGGCAATTCACTATCGAATCTTTATGACCCGCAAAATCCTTTGGCGGTTCAGCTCAAGTACGTTGCCCAAATGATTTCAGGTGGTTTACAAACGAAAGTCTACATTCTCAATGTCAATGGCTTTGACACCCATGATGCACAAGTGGATCAAAACGATTTCAAGGAAGGGGTTCATGCCAATTTACTTCAACGAATTTCAGATGCTGTGAGGGCATTTCAACATGACCTACAGCTTTTGGGACTAGAACAGCGTGTTGCTGGAATTACCTTCTCTGAATTTGGTCGCCAAATTGCCAGTAATGGAAGTATGGGTACAGATCATGGCGATGCGGCCCCACTTTTACTTTTTGGAGCTTGTGTAAGCTCCGGGATTGTTGGGTCAAACCCACAAATACCGAATCAAGTCAATAACCAGGCTGGTGTGCCGATGGCCATAGATTTTCGCGATATCTATGCGAGCATTCTTAAAGATTGGTTTGAAGTAGATTTACAGGTGATTCAAGGCTTATTTGAGCAGAATATCACATACTATGATCTCTTGCAAGGTTGTACAAACAGCATTGGTGAACACACAGATACTCAACTACAAAAACCATTGGTTTTTCCCAATCCAAGTTTGGGTCAGCATCAGTTGAAATTCTTTTCAATCAATGAATTTGTAGAGATTTATTTAATTGATCAAAGCGGAAAAATACTGCAAAAATCATTCGAAGGGCAACTCCATGCAGGGCAGCAATTATTAACTTTTGAAGTTCATTTCCTCCAAACCGGACTTTACCATTATTTACTCAAGTCGGCTTCGCGTCAAGAGCTGGTTTCTTTTCAGAAATTATAGCCGCGCTTAGTTGCCGCGTTGCATTTGCTCAATGCGCTGTTGGCGCTGCATCGGGTTTTCACGCGTTTGCTCTTGTTTGTACAATTGATAGCGCGTTGGTTGCATGACGCGCGGCCAAGTGTTGTTGTCGAGGTCGGTGTCGGCAGTCTCTAAAAAAGGATCTACTCTGAAAGAAACTACTTCTTGGTCATAAACAAACACTTTGCTTACCTTCAATTCTTCGATGCGCCAGATTTCTGCTGGTATACGCTCTACTTTTTTGCTGCCATCGGCAAAAGTTGCTTCAATGATCAGTGGCATGACAAGACCACCTAAATTTTCGAAGGTAAGTTCGTATAGTTGCTTGCCAGCTTTGAGGTAGGCTAGATCTTCAGCGCTTGTTTTGGCTACGAAGCTCTCGTAGGCTTTTTGGTCAAGCGCATCTACCTCATAAATATTGCGTTTGCCGTAAAAATCATCGATTTGAGGGTCGCGTTCATTGACCGTTTGCCCAATCGCAGTTTGGTTGCGCGTGACGCCAATATGGACGTCTTTTTGCTGTAACAAGGCTTTTTCGAGTACGGGGTTTTGGGTATTCAACTGAAACCATTTGACGTCTGTTAAAGCAATGTCGACGTGGTCGGTGGAGTAAAACCAACCGCGCCAAAACCAATCGAGGTCTACTGCAGAGGCGTCTTCCATGGTGCGGAAGAAATCGGCAGGCGTAGGGTGCTTGAAGGCCCAGCGCTCGCAGTAAGTTTTGAAAGCGTAATCGAAAAGCTCGCGCCCCATGACCGTTTCGCGCAAAATATTGAGCGCTGTTGCGGGCTTACCGTAGGCGTTGTTGCCGAATTGCTTGATGGATTCAGAATTAGTCATGATGGGGGAGATGCCACTCACGTCGCCACGCATGTAGTCTGCGATCATGTAGGCTGGCCCGCGGCGACTAGGGTAGTCGCGCTCCCATTCTTGTTCTGTGAGGTATTGCACAAAAGTATTGAGTCCTTCGTCCATCCAGGTCCATTGGCGCTCGTCAGAGTTGATGATCATTGGGAAGAAATTGTGCCCAACCTCATGGATGATCACGCCCCACATGCCGTATTTTTCGCCTTCGGAATAAGTGCCATCGGCTTCTGGTCTGCCGCCATTGAAGCAAATCATGGGGTATTCCATGCCAATCCATTTAGAGTGCACAGAAATAGCCACCGGATAAGGGTAATTAACGGTGTATTTAGAGTAGGTTTTGATGGTGTGCGCCACTAACTTGGTAGAGTATCGTTCCCATAACGGGTTGCCTTCTTTCGGGTAGTAACTCATGCAAAGAATGTCTTTGTTGCCAACCGTTTGCTTTTGAGCATCCCAGATAAACTTTCTGGAGCTGGCAAAGGCAAAATCGCGGACATTAGTGGCTTTGTATACCCATGTTTTGGTTTTTTGGGCTTTGTTTTTTTCGGCTGCTTCTGCTTCGGCTTGCGTCACAATGATCACAGGGCTGTCCGATTTTTTAGCTTGCTCATAGCGTTTGCGCTGCTCTGCAGTCAGGATACTCGCATAGTTCTGACACTCACCAGTGGCCGCAACGATATGATCGGCAGGCACGGTAATACTCACTTCGTAGTCGCCAAAAGGCAGCGTGAATTCGCCGCGGCCCAAGAATTGTTTGTTTTGCCAACCTGTAACGTCATTGTAGACGCACATGCGCGGGAAGAACTGTGCAATGGTGTAGAGGTAGTTTTGGTCGGTTTCAAAATATTCATAGCCAGAGCGACCACCCACTTGCATGCGGTCATTGATGTTGTACCACCATTTGATTTGAAACGAAATATTTTGGCCCGGAAGCAATGGCTTGGCCAAATCGATGCGCATCATGGTTTTGTTAATGAAGTATTTCATGGGCTGGCCGCTCATGTTGGTGATGCGCTCAATTTTAAAGCCGCCATCGTAATAAAAATCGCGTTTGCGCAAGTCAGAGACGCTTTTGAAGTTTTCCATTTTTTCGACTTCAATGATTTTACTATCTGAATCGAGGTTGTAAATATTTTGATCGAGTTGCAACCAAAGGTAGGCGAGAGGGTCTGGTGAATTATTGTTGTAGGTAATGGTCTCGACGCCATCCAAGCGTTGTTTGGCATCGTCTAATACCAGCGTCATTTTGTAATCGGCTTTTTGCTGATAATAAGCATGGCCAGGCGCACCAGAGGCAGCTCGGTAGTTGTTGGGGGTCGGCAACATTTGGTCGAGTTGCGCAAATTTGGTTTGGGCTAAAAGTGTGGTGCTCGACAGGGTCAATAATGCGATTAAAAGTTTTTTCATGGCTTGAGAAAGAGGGTTTGTGTTTCTTTTCCTGGAATAAAATTCAAGGTTTCTTTTTGATTTCTGTAAATGAGAGTTAGTTTATTTTGTTGACCCGAAAAGGTTTCAAATAAGGCGCCAAAATGTATTTCTAAAAAGGTTGAGTAAGCTAAGCCAAGATGAGTTGGGAGGTAAATAAGTTTCGCGGGAGCTGAGATGTAGCATTCAAGAGTACCATTGAGCGCCGGTGAGATACCTTCCAGTGTGAATTGTGTGTAGCACATGACGTCATAAGCATTTGAATCGAGTGCACAACCGTAGCGGATATAAAAATGTTGGTTGATGTAAGATTCTAATTGCTTGCGAAGGGTAGAGGTCTCATCGCTTTTTTCCAATTTGCCAATAAGTGTACCCTTTGGCTCGAGCGCTCTTTCGAGGTCATGAGTGGTGAAAATGAGTGTTCCTTCAAATTTTTGATTCATTTCGTTGTAGGCCAATTCGGCGTAAGCGAAATAAAATTCGTGTGCCCAGCTTTTTGAAAAACTTGAGCCCAACACGAGGAGCAGAAAGAGGACCTTGCGCATGAGCACGAAAATACGAAAAGCAAACGAAATGTATATCTTTATGACATGAAACAAATCCTATTCTTTGCGAGTCTTTTCTTTTTGTCGGGTTGTTCTTCCTCGAACCCTGATGCATGTACCTGCGGTCAGGAATTGACCAAGCCAAGTGCCGAGCAAGATGCAAGCATCATGGATGCTTGTGCAAAAAAGAGTGAAAAACTAAGTGATAAGCAAAAAGTCAAATGGTTCAATGAGGTCATGAACTGCGTTGAGTAAAAAAGGAAAGTCCCGCCGAAGCGAGACTTTCAAACAAACAACAAACAATTCTTGCGTGCCCCATGTGGCATTGTTGCAAGAATACCTTTTTGTCCGTTGCCCGGATAAATCATGTATTGCTTGACCTTAACGGAAGCATCCAACCAATGGTTACATTGACAGTCGTAAATTCTGTAATTTTCCTTCTATTCGGAAATATTGTCATTTTTAATAGCTAAAATCAGTCATTACGTCAGTAAAATAAGGGGTGGTGTAGCATTTGTGCGTTGCTTTTCAACTAAAATGAGCAAAATGGATTTTGAAAAGTCAAATTGTTAAAACACAAATTATGGACCTCAGAAACGAAGAAAAAGTGCAAGATGCACAACAAGACGCCAATTACCAATCTTTGGAGAAATACGCCAAAAACCTCAATGCGCTCGCCAAAGACGGCAAGCTAGACCCCGTAATTGGCCGCGACGACGAAATCAGAAGAGTACTGCAAATTTTGACGCGCCGCACCAAAAATAACCCGATTCTTATTGGAGAGCCCGGGGTAGGTAAAACGGCAATAGCTGAGGGTTTGGCGCACCGTATTATTGCGGGTGATGTGCCTGAAAACCTCAAGACCAAAACCGTTTATTCTTTGGATATGGGTTCTTTGGTTGCGGGTGCTAAATACAAAGGTGAATTCGAAGAAAGGCTAAAGGCAGTTGTTAAGGAGGTGATTGCCGCAGCAGGTGAAATCATTTTGTTTATCGATGAAATTCACACATTAGTAGGTGCAGGCGGCGGCGAAGGAGCCATGGATGCTGCCAATATTTTAAAGCCAGCATTGGCAAGAGGCGAGCTGCGAGCAGTTGGTGCCACCACCCTCAATGAATACCAAAAGTATTTTGAAAAAGACAAAGCGCTTGTGCGTCGTTTTCAGACGGTACTCATCGATGAACCCAGCACCGAAGATGCCATTTCGATTCTGCGCGGCATCAAAGAAAAATACGAAAACCACCACAAGGTGCTCATCAAAGATGCCGCGATTATTTCTGCTGTAGAGCTCTCTCAGCGCTATATCACTGACCGTCATTTGCCAGATAAAGCAATTGACTTAATAGACGAAGCAGCTGCTAAATTGCGCATGGAAATCAATTCCAAGCCCGAAGAACTCGATGAAGTTGAGCGCAAAATCATGCAATTAGAAATCGAGAAAGCCGCAATTATACGTGAAAATGATCCTAAACGTCAAGAGCAAGTAGCGCAAGAACTCGCTAAATTCCAGGAACAACGCCTGAATTTGCAAAGCCGTTGGCAAGCAGAAAAAGATCTCATAGAAGGAATTCAGCGCGCCAAAGAAGCCATTGAAACACTGAAGTTCGAAGCCGATGCGGCCGAACGCATGGGCGATTATGGAAAAGTAGCCGAATTGCGTTATGGCAAAATCAAAGAAGCTGAAGAGGCGCTCGATCAAATGAAAAATCAACAGCAAGCACTTGAATCACAAGCCAAACTCATCAAAGAGGTGGTGGATGTCGGTGAAATTGCCGAGGTGGTTTCTAAATGGACCGGCATACCCGTAGGAAAGATGCTCGATAGCGAACTCGGTAAATTGCTGCGCTTAGAAGAAGAATTGCACAAACGCGTAGTGGGGCAAGAAGAAGCCATTACCGCACTTTCAGATGCTATTCGCCGCAGTAGGGCAGGTTTACAAGATGCCAAGCGCCCAATTGGCTCTTTTATTTTCTTGGGTACCACCGGAGTGGGTAAAACAGAATTGGCCAAAGCTTTAGCTGCTTATCTTTTTAACGACGAACAAGCCATGACGCGCATCGACATGAGCGAGTACCAGGAAAAGCACGCGGTGAGCAGGCTTGTGGGCGCACCTCCTGGATATGTTGGTTACGAAGAAGGAGGGCAGCTAACCGAAGCCGTCCGCAGAAAACCATACTCCATTATTTTGTTGGATGAAATTGAAAAGGCGCATCCGGATGTCTTCAATATTTTACTTCAAGTATTGGACGATGGTCGGCTTACGGATAACAAAGGTCGTTTGGTGAATTTTAAAAATACACTCATTATTATGACCTCGAATTTAGGTTCTCAGCTCATTCACGAGCGCTTTGAAAAAGTCAAGGAGTCTGCATATCCAGAAGTTGCCGAAAGCACGCGCACTGAAGTACTCGACTTGCTGCGCCACACCATTCGTCCTGAGTTTTTGAACCGCATCGATGAAAGCATCCTTTTTTTGCCTTTGACCAAAAAAGAAGTTGCTCAGATTGTCGAGATGCAACTCACTGAGCTCAAAAACAAATTGCTCGAATCTGATATCAGGTTGGTGGTGACGCCCGATGCCTTTGAACATATTCTATCCATGGGTTACGATCCTTTCTTTGGCGCAAGGCCAGTGAAGCGCGTTATTCAAAAGCAAGTCCTCAATGAGTTGTCAAAGGCGATATTAGCCCAAAAGGTGGACAAAGCGCAAAACGTGGTGATGGATATGTTCGACGGTAAAATTGTTTTTAGAAAACCGATCCACGCTCATGAAGAACTTGCAGTGGATGCTCATTAGGAAGGAACGAGCAGCTTAGATGCGGAATTTTTTGAAGAAGGCGTCCCAATTCCATACAAAGTTAGCCATGACTTCGTCCATGCGCTTGAGAAATAAAGGGTTGGGCGCCTGCATACGCTTGAAGTAGTCATCTTGGAATTCGTAGAGGCCGTATTTGTGGAAAATAGCTTTCGACATACCGTAGATCCAGTTTTTGGACGGATGATTAACGCGCATGATGAAGCTTTGGTAATCGCGGATCATGTTCTGAAAATCTCCGACGCTCATTTCGTACATGCGCGATAACTTTTCAAAAATTAATTGCTCTACGCGCTCTGCTTGTTCGGCTTCAAAAGTACTCTCTAAAAAAGACAAATTGCCCACAATCACGATGAGGCCAAATTGGCCGGAGTCTGCACTGGAAATATTGGGGCTGGTCACAAATGCGCTGTCTTCGTTGATCATCGCGGCAACTTCGGCAAAGCCGTTGTCTACGCTATCAAAAATACCATTGATAAAGACGTTGGCTACTTGGTTGTCCGATAATTTTTTCTTCGTGAAGGAGCTAAACATTTGTTGATAGAATTTGCTTCATGACAAATTTAACATTCGCTTGAGCAGTTTCAACTGTAGTGAAATGTGCTTTATCAACTGAGTTTTCAACAAAATATCCGCCAAAATAGCTGTAAATTTGCCGCAAAAAGATTTTATGAAAGCAATCATCTCTACCAACAAAGGGGATATGCACGTGCAGTTGTATGCTGCAGACGCACCCAACACCGTAGCTAATTTTGTTAAACTAGCCAAAGACGGTTATTACAACGGACTCAAATGGCACCGTGTCATTCCAGATTTTGTCATCCAAGGTGGTTGCCCAAATACCCGTGAAGGCGCAAGCGGTATTCCAGGAACAGGTGGTCCGGGCTACCAAATTGACTGCGAAACCAGTGGAGAGAACCAGCACCACGACCGCGGTGTTTTATCCATGGCACATGCTGGTCGCAATACAGGCGGCTCTCAGTTTTTCGTTTGCCACTCTCGCAATAACACCGCTCACCTCGATCGCCAACATACTGTTTTTGGTAAAGTCTATGAAGGATTAGAGGTATTGGATGCCATTCGTCAGGGCGACAGTATTGATAGCATTTCAATTGTAGAAGAGGCCTAAGAGTTGCTTGTCAATTGTCAAAAAAAAAAGCGAAGGTTAACCTTCGCTTTTTTTGTAATCAAGCGTTTTGCGACATCATGCTTCTTTTGAAAAGTCAATGATGAGCTCGGCGAGTTCTTCGCCAATACGATCTTGGGCTTCTAGCGTCGCTGCGCCAATGTGAGGTGTGCAGGCAATCTTCGGATGATTGATGAGTTCTTTGAGTGGGTTTGGCTCGTTGTCGTAAACATCCAGTGCGGCTGCTGCAACTGTTCCGTTTTCTAGTGCTGCTAAAAGCGCTTGTTCGTCAATGACCCCTCCACGAGCAGCATTGACTAAGCGCACGCCTTTTTTCATGAGTGCAAATTCTTTAGCGCCAATGACTGCTGAACCGTCGGTTTGTTTGGGAACGTGAATAGAGATGTAGTCGAGTTGTTGAAGTACTTCATGTAGGTTATCCACCACTTTGACAGGAATCTCTATTGTTTGTCCCCCGATTTTCAGGGTAATTGGCTGAATGCGCGCTCTTCTTTCAATGGCAATGACTTTCATGCCGGCACCTAAAGCGTAAGCAGCCAAACTTTGGCCTATGCGCCCAAATCCGACAATGCCAATTGTTTTGCCGCGGAGTTCAACACCTTTAGCATAGTTTTTCTTGAGGGTGGAGAAGTCTCCGCTCGACATGTTTTTAAAAGAGTCGTGTAAGAAACGCGAAATCGAAAAAAGCTGCCCCATCACGAGTTCCGCAACAGATTGAGATGAAGAGGCGGGCGTATTGATCACGGTAAGGCCTTTTTCACGGGCGTAAGCTACATCGATGTTGTCCATGCCTACACCGCCGCGGCCAATCAGGCGCAAGCCAGGGCAAGCGTCGACTACTTCTTTGCGCACGGTGGTGGCGCTGCGCACCAAAACAGCATCAAAGCCATGCTGATTGATGGTGTTGATCAATTCGTCTTGTGAGACCTTATCGGTGCTCACTACGTGCCCTGCGGCTTCTAATAACGCTTTGCCGAGTTCAGAAATACCGTCGTTTGCTAAAATTTTCATCTTATCCTCTTCTATTAAATTCGCTCATGACATCAACCAATACTTGAACGCTTTCCAGCGGAAGTGCGTTGTACATAGATGCGCGGTAACCCCCAACAGAGCGGTGTCCTGGCAAGCCTACAATACCGGCAGCTTTCCACATTTGGTCGAATTCATCGCTTCTGCTTTCATCTGTTAATAAGAAAGTCACGTTCATTTGCGAGCGGTCTTCGGCTGCAACTGCTCCTTTGAAAGTAGGATTGCTGTCGATTTCACTGTAAAGTAATTGGGCTTTCGCTTCGTTTTTAGCTTGTTGTGCACTTACGCCACCGTTTGCCAATAAATGACGCAGGTTGAGCATCGAGACATACACACTAAAAACTGGTGGAGTATTCAGCATTGATTCTTTCTCGATTTGCTGCTTGAGGTCGAGATAAGTTGGCATGAATTGCGCCGTGCTTTTGCCCAAAGCTTCGTCTTTGACAATATAAAGAGTGGCGCCTGCTGGCCCAAGATTTTTTTGAGCGCCTGCATAAATGAGGTCGAAGTCAGCCACATTGATTTCTTGCGAGAAAATATCCGAAGACATATCGCAGACGAGTGGCAAATTTGTTTTGGGGAAATCTTTGAATTGCGTGCCGTAGATGGTGTTGTTACTCGTGAAATGTATATAATCTACATCCGTGGGTACGTTGTAGTTTTTAGGAATGTAAGTGAAGTTCTGATCTTCGGAAGAAGCAAATACGTCGACGTCGATTCCGACCTTCTTGGCTTCTTTAATAGCACCGCTAGCCCAAGTACCGGTGTTCATATAGCCTGCTCGCTTGGTTTGACGCTGCATGTTCAGCGCAGCAATGGTAAAGCCAAGTGTAGCTCCTCCTTGTAAAAAAGCCACTGAATAGCCATCTGGTACATGGAGCGCCTTTTTGACTAGAGCGATGGCTTCGTCCATGACGGCTACAAAATCTTTGTGTCGGTGAGAGACTTCAAGGATGGAAAGACCGTTGAAATCTAAAACAGCTGCTGCTGCCTCTTGGAATACTTCTTGGGGTAAAATACACGGCCCTGCGCCAAAGTTGTGTTTCATAAAAGTTGATTAATGGTTGCTAATGCGTTGCAAAGTTGCAAAAAAAAAGAGCTGCGAAGGCAGCTCTTTGAATCATTCAGATTTTTTTGTGGTCGTTTTTTTGGCGGCCGGTTTCTTGGCGGCTGAGGCCTTTGCTTTAGGCTCTGCCTTAGCTGGCTTTTCTTTCTTTTCTTTTTTAACGACAACAATTGGTGCATCTTCTTTGCGTTTTCTGGTCTTGCCATAAGAACCCATTGCGCGTTTTCCTTTTGCCGTTTTTTTGTCTCCTTTTCCCATAAGTGTTTGTTTATGATACGTGTACACTCAAAGTTATCAATCTTTTTTAAATTCTTTGAGAAATTTTTGCGCAAGTTGTGGTCCGCCGTTGAGGATGCGCTCGCACCATGTAATTTTGAGTTGCGTTCTCTCCTCCTCGGATAAGAGCCAATTGAAGTTACTTTGTTCTAAGCGTGTGCGCAAGGCATTCAAGATGATTGCGGCCGAGACCGATAAATTAAAACTTTCCGTAAAACCATGCATCGGAATATGCAAAAGATCATCTGCATTTTGCAGCAACTCTTCTGAAATACCGTGTTTTTCAGCCCCAAAAAAAAGGGCAAGGGGCTGATCAAGGTTGATGGTTTGAGGGGTCTTGGCTTTGTGATGCGGAGAGGTCGCCACGATGCGGTATCCTTTGCTTTTGAGTTGTGCTATTGCGTTCAATACCGGTTCGGGTCCTTCTTGATGTTGCTCGACATCTAACCAACGAGCGGCGCCAAGTGCAATATCTCTTTGAAATTGATAGGTGTTGTTTTTTTCGATGAGGTGCAACTCTTGAAAACCGAGGCAATCCATGCTGCGCATAATAGCGGAGGCATTGTGGTCTTGCTGGATATTCTCGACCCCTACAACAATGTGCTTGGTTCGCTGGGCGGCAATGCGCTCAAACATATTTACTTTGTTGGGCGTAATGATTTTATAGAATTCTTGTAATACGTATGCGTCTTCAGTCATGCATTAGATCAATTTGTGCATCAAAAAATGTTGGATTTCGCCAAAGAGCAGGTGGGAGGGTGCATCGAGCTCGTAGCCGAGTTTTTCATAAAAAGGGAGGGCAATTGCTCTGGCGTGCAAAACGATTTTTAGAATGCCCATTTCTTTTGAAACGTTTTCCATTTCTTCCATAAGGGCCCTTCCGATTCCTTTTCCTTGCTGATGTTCAGCTACCGCCATAAAGCGAATCTGTGTGGTTTGTGAATCAACAGAGTCTAGACGTCCAACGCCAAGAATCTGATTGGAGTTGTCAAAATAAGAAAAGTGTTGGTGTGCTTTTTCATCTGCGGTTTGTTCGCTTCCAATGGGCTGCCCCCAGGGTGCGCGCAAGATATCATAGCGCAATTGGTAGTAGTGTTCCCATTCTCGGGGCGTTTGTGGAGAGCGAATCATGCTTCAAATTTAAAGGCAATTTGCGAAACGCGTTTGGTGTTTTGTCCATCGATTTGTTCCGTTTTGACCAAGCTCATGGCTTTGGGGTCTTCAAAAACTTCTTCTAAGGATTTAATTTTAGCAACCGGAACGCCCAGTTCCAAGAGGGAAGAAATGATGTGAGCACAAGTTTTCATTGAAATGACACTTGCCATGTAATGATAAAGCACCCCTCGGTTTTTCACCCTTTCGATATTCGAACTAAAACGAGGGTCCTTGGCAAGTTTATGCAGATCGAGATAGGAAACAAGTTTCTCGAAATGTTGATCAGAACCAATGGCAAAGGTCAGCAATTGCCCATCCTGGGTTTCAAAAATTTCGCCATATGGAGCAATATTGGGATGCAAACTGCCAATGCGCTGCGGAACTTGTTGGGCCATCAAGTAGTTGGATGCCTGGTTGGCCAAACTGCAAATGGCAGCGTCGTAAAGCGAAACACTTACCAACTGACCTTTTCCTTGTTCGCGCTGCATGAGCGCCAAGAGCAATCCTTCCTTGAGCTGATGCGCAGCTAAGACATCAATGAGCGCCACTGGCATTTTGACTGGTCCGCTGTCTGGCGTGCCATTCATGGCCATGAAGCCACTTTCTGCCTGTAAAATGAGGTCATAAGCTATTCGGTCGTTGTCTGAGCCAAAACCGCTGATTTTGCCAATCACAAGTCCAGGGTTGATTTCCCAAAGTACAGAAGGTGTGACCTTCAGCTTTTGATCATCACCTTTTTTAAAGTTCATCAGTAGGATATCCGCGTCTTTGATTTCATTTAAAAAAATGTGGTAATCCGCTTCAAGTCCCAAGTTCAATTTCACCAGCTCTTTTTTATAATTGACACTTGAATAATAAGCGCTTTGCTTCGATAAATCGCTTTCTTGCCTGAGGCGCCAGGTATTGGTGACATCGCCGTGTGACGGATGCTCTATTTTGAGCACGCGGGCTCCGAGTTCGGCAAAAAAAGTGCCAACGGATGGGCCGGCAAGTACAGTAGAGAGGTCGATGACCTTGAGGTCTTCAAATAGGAGTGGTTTCATTGGCGTTTGAGCGTATCTAGAATACTGAGCTCTACCTGAGCGAGCCCGTCGCGCACAAAATTAACTTTTTTGGCGGCTGCCCAACTGACATCGATGATCCTTGTGCTTGAGCTTGCCATTCGGTCGATGATCCGCAGCGTAACAATCGAATCATTCTTCAGGTTGCGCACCGAAACCCGCGTTCCAAAAGCTAAGTGCGCATGCGCAGCGGTCAGGCTGTCTGAACAATAGCGCTCGCCTGAAGCCGTCCGGCGACCATTCATCGATTGTGCATAATAGGACGCTTTTCCGCGCTGATAAACGCCATCGGTACTAACAATGAAGCCGACCAATATGCAAGTTAAAAACCAATTCATCCATCTAATTTTGAAAGCAAGATACAACCTTCATTGATTTTGTCCCAATGATTTGGCGATTCAATGTAGCAAGTCACTGAAAGAACATTCATTTTTAGCCGCTGAAAAATCGAGGAAATAGTTTAAAATCCTTAAATTTGGAGCGCATTAAAAAATCACAATATCGCACTATGAAAGTTTTTGACCTCGACATGATCCAACGCGTATACGAACGCTATCCTGCACGTATCGCTGCTGCGCGTAAGGTAGTGGGCCGCCCGCTTACTTTATCAGAAAAAATTCTTTACGCTCACCTCTGGGAAGGAGAAGCTACAAGAGCATCAGAGCGCGGTAAATCATATGTCGATTTTGCGCCAGACCGCGTTGCCATGCAAGATGCAACTGCTCAAATGGCGCTTTTGCAATTCATGCAAGCAGGTAAAAAACGCGTTGCAGTACCATCAACAGTTCATGCAGACCACCTCATTCAAGCGAAAGTGGGTGCAAGCAAAGATTTGCAAGAGTCTTTGAATCAAAACAACGAAGTCTTTAATTTCCTTTCTTCGATTTCCAACAAATACGGAATCGGCTTTTGGAAGCCAGGCGCTGGTATCATTCACCAGGTAGTCCTTGAAAATTACGCTTTCCCGGGCGGCATGATGATCGGTACCGATTCTCATACCGTTAACGCTGGTGGTTTAGGCATGCTCGCCATCGGGGTAGGTGGCGCCGATGCTGTAGATGTGATGGCCGGAATGGCTTGGGAGCTCAAATTCCCGAAACTTATTGGTGTCAAACTCACAGGTAAACTCAACGGCTGGACTTCCGCCAAAGACGTCATCTTAAAAGTAGCCGATATCCTCACCGTTAAAGGTGGAACTGGTGCTATTGTCGAGTATTTTGGCGAAGGTGCACTTTCCTTGTCTTGCACCGGCAAAGGAACCATTTGCAATATGGGTGCAGAAATTGGAGCAACCACTTCCACTTTCGGTTACGATGAGTCTATGCGTCGCTACTTAATCGCTACGGGTCGTCAAGAGGTCGTGAACGCTGCAGATGCCATTGCCGAGCACCTCACCGGTGACCAAGAAGTCTACGCAGAACCAGAAAAATACTTCGATCAACTCATCGAAATCAATTTAAGTGAATTGGAACCGCATGTCAACGGGCCATTCACCCCAGACCGCGGTACGCCCGTTTCTAAAATGCGTGCAGAGGCATCAGCAAATGGCTGGCCATTACAAGTAGAGTGGGGTCTTATCGGTTCATGTACCAACTCTTCTTACGAAGATTTGGCACGTGCTGCCTCAATTGTTAAGCAAGCAGTTGCACAAGGCATTACGCCAAAAGCAGAATTCGGAATCAATCCAGGTTCGGAACAAGTACGCTACACCGCCGAGCGCGACGGTATTTTAGCTGATTTCGAAAAAATGGGTACCAAAGTCTTTACAAACGCTTGTGGTCCATGTATTGGTCAGTGGGCTCGCGAAGGCGCAGAAAAGCAAGAGAAGAACACCATTGTTCACTCGTTCAACCGCAACTTCTCTAAACGCGCCGATGGCAACCCAAATACCCACGCTTTTGTAACGAGCCCTGAAATGGTCGCGGCATTGGCCATCGCTGGTGACCTCGGTTTTAACCCGCTCACCGATACCCTTACCAATGACAAAGGCGAGCAAGTCAAATTGCATCCGCCAGTTGGCGACGAATTGCCAACCAAAGGTTTCGCTGTCGAAGACAACGGCTACCAAGCCCCAGCCGCCGACGGAAGTAGCGTCCAAATTGCGGTTGCACCAGATTCACAGCGTCTTCAATTACTCGAAAACTTCCCTGCTTGGGATGGACAGAATATCCTTGGTGCAAAGCTGCTTATCAAAGCCAAAGGCAAATGTACCACTGACCACATCTCTATGGCAGGGCCTTGGTTGCGTTACCGTGGCCACCTCGACAACATCTCCAACAATATGCTGATTGGCGCCGAAAACGCGTTCAACGGCGAGGCCAATAAAGTGAAAAACCAACTCACTGGCGAATACGGAGAAGTACCAGCAGTGCAGCGCGCTTACAAAGCAGCTGGTGTTCCTTCAATAGTTGTCGGCGACCACAACTACGGAGAAGGCTCTTCTCGTGAACACGCTGCAATGGAACCTCGTCATTTAGGTGTTCGTGCAGTACTCGTGAAATCCTTTGCCCGTATTCACGAAACCAACCTCAAAAAACAAGGTATGTTAGGTCTTACTTTCGCCAACGAAGCAGACTACGATAAAATTCAAGAAGACGACACCTTTGACTTTATCGACCTTCAGTCTTTTGCTCCTGACACCCAACTGACGCTGCAGATCAATCACAGCAACGGTAAGTCGGAGCAAATCAAGGTGAACCATACTTACAATGCTTCTCAAATTGAGTGGTTTAGAGCTGGGTCAGCACTCAACCTCATCAAAATGATGGAAGCGTAATATTCTACAAATGAAAATTTTATTTTCACTCATCTTGAGCTTGTTCTGCGTGTCGGGGCAAGCTCAAGGTCTCTTTAGGGGCAATGTAGTCTTGAATGCCTATGCCGGCTACCCCAACTTTTTAAGACTCAATATGGCTGCAAGTGAGGGTATTCCCAGCTCTGCGAATGCGTCGTATGTTGGTTTAGCGCCTTCGGGCTTGCGCTTTATGTACATGGCTTCAGATGACGTGAGTATTGGTTTGGACCTCATGTATGGTATGGCCAATGTGCAATACACAAGCACAGACAGCTCTTTTTTTAATGGAGAGTGGCTCACGCAACAACATTCTTACCTGATCAAAAAGCAGCGTTTCAGACCCCAATTTCGCGTAGATTTTCATTTGGGTTCCATGGACCCAAACCTAGATCAATACCTCGGACTTGCCATCGGTGGTAACATGCGAAAAAGAGAGGTGTATATGGACAATCTATTGATTGATCAAACGCCTTCTGAACTTGGTATAGTGATTCCCGTTTCTTTCAGATTCTGTTATGGTTTTAGGTATTTCATCGACTATAACTTTGCCGTTGGTGGCGAATTCGGGCTAGGTGGTCCGCTGATGCAGCTTTCATTGAGTTACCGCATTTAGCCTATTTAAATTTAAGTATGACCAAAAAATGATGAACAAAAAAAAGGCGAGCCAACGGCTCGCCTTTTTTATTTTTCTATTGCTATTAATAGCGGTAGTGTTCTGGTTTGAACGGACCTTGAACCGCAACACCGATGTAGTCAGCTTGTTCGGTAGAAAGGGTTTCGAGCTCTACACCAATTTTGGATAAGTGTAAACGCGCTACTTTTTCGTCGAGGTGCTTTGGCAGCGTATAGACGTCGTTTTCGTAGTTTGCACTGTTGTTCCAAAGCTCTAGTTGCGCGAGTGTTTGGTTGGTGAAAGAGTTGGACATCACAAAAGAAGGGTGTCCTGTAGCACAACCGAGGTTGACCAAACGCCCTTCTGCAAGTACGATGATATCGTTGCCTTTGACATTGTAGAGGTCAACTTGTGGTTTGATTTCCATTTTGGAAGCACCGTAGTTGCTATTGAGCCATGCCATATCGATTTCATTATCGAAGTGACCAATATTACAAACGATAGATTTGTCTTTCATGGCTTCAAAATGACGACCAACCACAATGCTCTTGTTGCCAGTAGCAGTCACGATGATGTCGGCGAGATGAATTACTTTATCGAGTGGTTTCACTTCAAAACCGTCCATGGCTGCCTGAAGCGCACAAATTGGGTCAATTTCGGTAACAATCACGCGTGCACCAGCACCTTGTAAAGAAGCTGCAGATCCTTTTCCAACATCTCCGTAGCCACAAACGATGGCTACTTTACCTGCCATCATGACGTCAGTGGCACGGCGAATGGCATCTACAAGTGATTCTTTACAACCGTATTTGTTGTCGAATTTAGATTTGGTTACGGAGTCGTTGACGTTGATGGCTGGCATCACGAGCGTTCCGTTTTTCTTGCGCTCATAAAGGCGGTGTACACCTGTAGTGGTTTCCTCAGAAAGACCTTTGATGTCTTTGGTGAGTTCGGGGAAGCGGTCAAAAACCATGTTAGTGAGGTCTCCGCCGTCGTCGAGGATCATGTTGAGGGCTTTGCCGCCTTCGAAAGCAAATAAAGTTTGCTCAATACACCAGTCGAATTCCTCTTCGTTCATGCCTTTCCAAGCAAAAACTGGAATACCTGCTGCGGCAATTGCTGCGGCGGCGTGGTCTTGGGTTGAGAAGATGTTGCAAGAAGACCAAGTGACTTCGGCACCGAGCTCAACGAGCGTTTCGATCAAGACTGCCGTTTGGATAGTCATGTGCAAACAACCTGCGATGCGCGCACCAGCTAGTGGTTTGGAGCTACCGTATTCTTCGCGCAAAGCCATAAGGCCTGGCATTTCGGCTTCCGCTAATTTAATTTCTTTGCGACCCCAGTCTGCGAGACTGATGTCTTTCACTTTGTAAGTGAGTTTTTCTGTTTGATTCATATATAGTTACTACTAATAAGTTTGCAAATGTACGTTGATTATTTCTCGATGTCAAGAAATGTTACAGCTCTTTTTGAATGAGTTCGCGAAGCCCATTGACAAAAAGTGGGTGTGTATTCGAACTCGGGACTAACTGTACTTTTTCTCCGCCGTGTTCTTCGAATATTTCTTGGTACTCATCGCCGATTTCAATAAGGGTTTCAAGGCAATCGGCTACAAATGCGGGGCTAAATACGAGCAATTTCTTGGCGCCTTTTTTGCCCCATTCTTCTACGACCTTATCGGAGAAAGGAGTGAGCCATTTTTTGTCTAGTCTGGATTGAAAACAAACGGTGTATTGGCCTTCATGAAGGCCAAGACGCTCGGCGACAAGGCGGGTTGTTGCGTAACATGTCGCTTTATAGCAAAACTTGTTGTCGTCGTTGATGGTTGTTTCACAGGGTTGGTCTTGGCAGAGATCAGAGCCATCGTAGACTTTATCGACTTGGCGCTCAGGCAGGCCGTGGTAAGAAAACAAGATGTGATCGTAGTCAGCGAGCTTGAATTGCTTGGCATTTTCGACAATTGAGCCGAGGTAACCTTCGTTTTCATAAAACTGACTTATGATTTTGATTTCGGGAATGACCCACCACTTGCGGATGATGTTCATGGCCTTTTCAATTGCCGATCCGGATGATGCTGAAGCGTATTGTGGGAAAAGTGGCAAAATGATGATGCGGTCGTAGTTGGCTTTGCGCATGCGCTCGAGCACGGTATCTAGTGACGGGTTTTTATAGCGCATGGCCAATTCAAAAGTGACGTCTTGGTCTTTGAAGGCATCCTGCAGCAAAGATTGTAGCTTTAGGCTGTGGGTGAGCAAAGGAGATTGGCCTTCGCCGAGCTCCCAGAGTTCTTTGTAAACCTTCGCTGATTTGGGCGCCCTAAAAGGAACAATAATGCCGTTGACGAGAATAGCGCGCAGAAGAAAAGGAATGTCAATAACGCGGGGGTCGTTGAGGAATTCGGATAGGTAGCTGCGCACGTCGGACACACGTGGTGAATCTGGAGTGCCGAGTTGAATGAGGAGAACGCCTGTTTTTTTCATGATATAGGTCCAACAACTTGGAAATTTCTTTGTTCAAAATTACCGATTTATTCGCGATTGCTGCTTGTGTTG
>ENA-OREM01000446-OREM01000446.1-marine-metagenome-genome-assembly--contig:-NODE-446-length-29384-cov-4.454328_pt1 | contig 29384 bp, 58 predicted proteins | sample MGYA00248623_ERZ508561 | MGnify/ENA primary metagenome ERZ508561 (study PRJEB26227, sample SAMN06264494) | marine metagenome | isolation source: Columbia River Estuary | place: USA:Columbia River Estuary...
AATTCAGAAAGTGATTTAGAAGTTAAAGGTAGAAGTTTTCTTGATATTCTTGAAAATCATATAGCAACTACAGAACGAGTTAAAGCATATGCCGAAGGTGTTAGAGAATTAAGTGATGTCTATAATTCGGCTGATGTTCAAGCTATATTAGAAGAGACATCAACTAAACCACTTCTTGATTTTTTCTTAGGAATTTCAATAAACCCTAATTCGGGAGCTACAGGTAATAACAAATTCATATCAACTATATATAGAAATATACAAGGTTACTTCTTAGCGTTAAATTTACAGCAAGCGTTAAGGCAGGCTTCAAGTATTTTGTTTGGCTTCACAAGCTATAAATTCAAACGTGATGGAAAAAATATACCGTTTCGTGATATATTGGGATTTGCTTACGATATATCTGAAGTATTAGCTACCTTACCTAAGCAGATAAAACAATCTAAAGATATATCAGCTACATTTAAAAAGCGTATCAGAAAGTCTTTGGGTGGAGATATAGCAGGGATTGAGTCAGGTGGAAGGATATCTCCAAGTAAGCTTATCAGAAGCCAAGGCATAAAGGGTAAAGTCGCAAGAGGTTTTTCTTCAGCTAAAAATATATTCAATGCTATAGGAGATATAGTAGGGATAATGGGGTATAAGGCAGCTTATAATAGAAATATAAAGAATGGTATGAGTAAAGCAGAAGCCCTTGAGGCTTTTAATAAGTACAATGAAACTCAGGGGAGTACCCGTAATACAGATAAGAATAGACTTCAACTAACTGATGAGCCAATTTTAAAAGCATTTACTCTTTTTGGAAGTGTGGTATACCTTAATTTAAACAATTCTGTTCAAGCTGTAAATAGTATATATAAACAAATACTAAAAGGAAAACCGGGGAAGATGGAGGATTATAGAAAGTTAGCGCTTAACTATTCTATTGGTTCAGGAGTTTATACGGCTGTGGCTCATTTACCACAACTTTTATCGAGTGATGAAGAAGATAGAGAGTATGCCCTTAGTAAGATTGCTGAAGCTATGTTAGGTCTAAATCTTCTTTATAAAGTACCAATTTTGGGTGCAGCTTTAGAGTCAATGCTAAATAAATTTGACAGCGATGGTGCAATAAATCCTATTGTTACAATAGTTAAAGATGTTAAAACAGACCTAAAAAAAGCTGAAAAAGAAAATAAAAATGACCCTAAGTATATTAAAGCAGTATCTAAAACTGTTATAGAATTTGCTGCCGGGGCAAAATCAGATGCTCCCATTGCACTATACAACTTATTAGTAGATGATGTAGATGATAAAGAGAGTGCTGGGTACGATGCTATTGGTGTAAGCAAGTCATACAGACCGGGTTATGGACAGAAGGAATCTAAAGGAGGATTTAAAGGAGGCAGAGGTTTCCAAGGATTCCAAGGAGGCAGACGTTTCCAAGGATTCCAAGGAGGAAAATAATATTTTTACAAAGAAGTAACTACCCTATACAGAACATACAGTAGCATTGAGTTTAATGCCAATGCTGCTGTAAATTCTAAGTATTTTTTTTGATTACTGTTCATTCTATTAAGTTAGTTTAACGCCCTTAGATATGTCGAGGTATCCTATCTCCTTGGAGATATTATTCCTTCCATTAAAATCAGTATGCCTTGGTAGGTCTTTCATCTCCCACTCAACATCCCCATACTTTAGTAAGTAGAAAGCCCACACCCCTTCAGGTGTAGAGTTTATGTATACGGGTCTTGTGCTATTCTCTTTAGCCCTCTTCATTAGTGCATCATACTTTTTCTTCTCAATGATTAGACCATCGTAGTGCTTTCGTCTGCACTTCAACTCAATGTCCATCTCGTATGCCTTTGATATGCAATCGTGACGAGACATCTCATCATCAGACTTCTCTAAGTCTTCAACAAAGTATTCCTTTAGAAAGTCGAACAGCTCTTGCTCCTTGAAAAAAAAATTGTAGTTATATTTCATCTTCTAATGAAGACTCAATCTCCCTGAGAAAAGAGATTAAGTCCTTTAGTTCTTTCTTTAGTGGCTTGAATTCTCGGTCAACTAAAGACTCGTATATAACATTAGAAGAGTCGTTGATTGTGTCCATCAGATAGTTAATGTGAGCTATTCTCTCTCTGTCGTATGCTGATGGTTTTGCCATTGTATTATTGTAATCCGTTATAGAAATGAGTTAACTTCTTTAGCACCTCATCTTCTGCCCCAATTCGAGTTCGCTCTTGTATAAGTTTAAATATATCTTGGAGCCTGCCCTTTGTCTTGTAAGATGATTCAATGCTATCCTTTAATTGTTTCTGCTCGGAATATAATTCATTTATTTTGTTTTGCAAAAAAAAGATTTCCTTAGTTAACTCTGAATTTGTAAATTCAAATATGTGACCCAAGTCATTTACGAACGATTTCCTAACAACAGCGTAGTCTTCGCTCAATGCCTTGTCTGTTTTCAAGTACCACTCAAATGTTTTTAAGTAGTGGATAATACTTGTGTGGTCTTTCTTTAGGAACCTTCCTATCTCTGATGGTCCGTAACCTTTCTCGTGCATTATGTAGGAGAACATCATACGTGCCTCTACCTTTTCTTTTGTTCGGGACTTATCTTTTATTACATCCACGCCTAAGTGGTGTTGGATAATGTCCTTCAATGCGTTCATTCTTACTGAGTTCTGTGTCTCTTTAGCTGTCTGTGTCTGTGTTTGTGTTGTCATATTTTTTTTTATTTAAGTAAAATTGTATTGATTTATTTAAGTTAACGTAATCTAAGTATGTGTCTGAGTCAATAGACTCAAAGTCAAGTAGCAATGGTAGTTCCCCTGCCGTGTTTAAAAATTCTATGCGAAAGAATAATGGAGACTTTCCCTTTACCACACCAACCATCTGCTGTGCCCATCTATCCTCTATCGGTAGGTAGTCTGTAACCTCAACAAGCTGTGTGAGTATATCGTCTGAGTAGTCTGAGAAATCAGATAGGGCTTCAAAGAACCACCCATCCATCTCAAGTCTTCCTACCATTGGATGCTCATCACCCTCTGTATACCTCTGTTCTGAATCCATATCCTTCTAATTCTTTTAGTCTGTACTCTTGAAGCGAAGATAGCTTTCCCTTGGGAGTCTTTATCTCGCTAAATAAAACATCTGTGTGTGGTGGTATAGCCAACAGGTCAGGTATACCATTCTTATTTGTAGTGGTTAGCTTTATCACATAGTAACCCTCTGCTTCGAGCTGTTTAATTCTCTTGGTCTGAATCTTCTGCTCGCTCATATCACAAAGATAGTAAATCCTTTTTAAAATGGTTAACAGTATAATCTTTTTTCTTGCTGACAGCTTTATATATATCTCTCTCTATGCCACCCTTAGCAAAGACCCAATATACATCTGACTCAAGTCTATCCTTGGTTGTCATCCTATCCCGGCTCTGCCAATAAGATGTAGCACTAAAGTCTATGTTGTAATAGACAAGAGCCTCAGCCTGTCGTAGTGAGATACCCTCACGCCCTGACACTATCTGTAGTGCTATCGACTTGTCTGTGTCTTCAAAGACACTAAGCTCTGTGGTTAGGCTATCCTTTCCGTACACCTCCATCAATGCGTTCAACTCTTCTTTAAACTTATAGAAGATACCAATCTTGGCATCAGCAAAGTTGTCGTGTATATACTTGGCTTTACTCAAGTCTATAATCTTAGAGTTGCCTGACTCAAACTTAACTGTGCCTGAGTATATCTGATGTAGTTTCATCATTAGCTTGACAGGAGTATCACCAAGTATGGTCTCCTCTTTGCCCTCTACTACTAGGTTCTTCTTTAGCTTGCCTGCTATGCTGTGTGTTAGGTCTGACATCTCTACCTCAAGTACGTGCTCTCGTGTGTCTACCTTGAACCCTGCCTCCTTCTGAGTGTATGCAATAGTGTATGGCTTCATCTTGTCCAATATAGTAGTCAACCCGTTCTTATATTCGTTGATAAATAATCCGTTTATCTTTCTCTGCTTTACTATCACGTAGTCTTTAGCAAACTTATAGAACGATGCGTACTTATTAAATGGGTTAGATGGTATGGCATATACTTGGTGGTACATCTGACTATAAGACTCAGGTGTTGGTGTGCCTGATAGCAGTATCACGGATGCCTTGGTCTTCTTAATCATATCCCTTACTGCCCTTGCTCTTTTACTTGGCTTAGGGTATGCTCCCATACTATGAGCCTCATCGCAGATGATAACATCAAACTTAATTGAACTATCAACCTTGTGTAGTGACTCGTAGTTTATAACCACTAAGTTGTAGTCGGGTCTGAGTAGATTGAAATCATTCTCAATACTACTGATTGCCTTCTTCTTTGTTATGAACAGGACATTCTCACAGCCCATAAGCTGCGATATCCCCATACTTGTAAGTGTCTTACCTGTCCGCACTTCCATAGCTAAGTATAAGAAGCCGTGCTGCATAAGTATCTGTGTGCCTTTTGATATTATCTCCTCTTGATAATCTCTGAATTTAATTTGTTTTGGTTTTTTCATCAGTTCTTTGTAGTGTGTTAGTGATGCCTTGGTCTTAGCATCTAATTTATTATTTGATTCGTAGACTCTTGTCTTTACGATGTGTGCAGCCCGACCTCGACCCACCTTCTTTTCTTTAGTTCTGAATATAATATTGTGGAATATCTCGCATTGTCTATGCATCATCTCGTCTGAAAATCCTGCTATCCTTTTGGTTATCCCACTCTTATACTCTCCCTTTAATATGCGTACCTTATCCATATCCTATTAAAAGTTTATGGTACTCACTCTTTTTATTTGCATCCACTTACCTGATGAAGTACGACCTATCTTTGGCGATTCCCCTGTGAGATATATACTATACTCTATGAGCCATCTATTAAACGCAATCGCACTTAGGTGCTGCTGTTCAGGATAGTCTCTCTTGAACTCGTTATAGAGATTGATTGTCTCAAGCCTTATACCTGTCTCTAATGACTCAGGTTTTTCAGAACCTTGGATTAATCCACACCACTCAATGAACTCGTGATGTGTCTTTTGACCTAAGTCCTTAACTCTCTTGTTCGCTGACTCGCTCTCAATTAAACCTGTACTTAGGTATCCTTGTAGGCAGAATATCATATAGTTATCAAACAGACACCACTCATCATCATCCCACTCGGAGAAGAAATGTTTTCCAAACTCATCAAGCGGAGTGTAGTTCTTATTGTATGCAGAGTGTAACTCTACCTCCCACTTGCGTCTTGCAAATGAATTACCCGAACCTCTTATTGCGTAGTTAGTTGTTATCCCAATCTTAGGAGACTTTGAGAATGGTATCTTGATTGCATCCTTATTCTTCTTCTCTAATGTCATACCCTCGGTTACTACACTAAACAGCCTTTCAAAATCAAAGTTCTTCTTGACATCATCAAAGCATAGTATCTGTGTATCTGCTGACACTAATTGGTATGGAAATGATTTCTCAAATGCAAACTGCTTTCCATCAATCACTACGAGCTTCTTCATTTGTGATAGTGCGTTCATAAACAATCCCTTTCCTGTACCTCCTTCGGGAGTCTCCTTCATTACCTCGTCATTAAGTATAACAGCAGGGCAGTAGCTAAGGTTCTTATGTCCGTGCATCATAAAGCCAATCGTTGATTCCATAGTCTGAACCCTTTGCTTGTCATCGTTAGATATACGAGATATAAATACCTTGTAGTCTGAACCCTCTGCATCACACATCGTGAACTTCCTATCTATTACGTGGTCTTTCCAAACGTATCCACCCAAGTCAAGGTAGTCAATTGGCTCAATGCCATCCTTAGTAATCTTTACTGCACAGTTATTGTAATATATAAACGAGGCATCCTTAGAGTCCTCAATGAAGTAAATGTCGATGGTTGATAGTAGGGTAAGGAACTCCTCCCTAAAGTACCTTACGCAGTCTGCAAAGTAGTTGTATATCGAAAGGTCATCTAACTCTATGAGGTAGTTTAAGACGTAGTCCTTAATCTCTTTCTCTGATGTGTGGTCAATTAGATTGTTTGTAACCTTTACAAACACATAGTTCTTGCTGCCTTCGGGGCAGTATTTGTAGAAGCCATTGTCCTCAAGGAATTTCTTGAAGCTAAAGTGTACTAATTTTATAACACCCTTGTCATTCTTTTCCCAAAAGGTTTGCTGTGCATTCTCCTTTTCAATTATATTTATTACAGATTCAATACTATCGCCATCAATCCCTGCATCCTCTAACTGAAGGCGAATCTCCTTTTTTGATACACCCCTCATCATCTTAGCCTTTATAGCATTTACCTTGTCCTCATCCTCGTAATACTTTGTTCCAAAGTTTGCAGTCTGAGAGTATGCTGAGTCTATAGTCCTCTCAATCTCTGCCTTAGAGAAGTCGTTCGCTGCATCCTCGAATTGGTTTAGTACATACCCTGCGAGTGATTTGTTTATACCATAGTCATTGAACGCAGCAGCAAGTATGTATGCGTGTTGGTTTCTCTGACCATCTTCCATTGGAAACTTCTTTGTCCACCACTTTACTAATATCTCAACCACCTTGTTCTCATCTGTGATTGGTATCGTTGGTGTATCTCTGTTCTTTACTACCTCATTGTACTCAGGCTCTGCTATTGTATCCCATACAGATGACTTATCATTGATGTGAATCAATGGGTCATAAGACTCGTAGCATACACGAGATATATTCTTTGATGTCTTGTCAAAGTATTTACTATCAAAGTATTTCTCAAGTGAGTTGAAATAGTTTACGTGATTGTTTATATCCGCAGGTATCTTTATCAAAGCCTTTAGACCATTACCCGATGGAGATATGAATACTGAGTATACATATTGGTCTTTGCTTAATCTCTCTTTGTGTTCGAGAAGTATTTTCTTTTTCTCGTATCCATCAAAGTCAAGGCAGATGATTCCGCTATGCTCTTCTATAGATGTATCCTTTCTCTTTTGGAAGATACCACTAAAGCATATAGCAGGAAGCCTTTTCTTTAGGTCGTTCCTCTCTATCTTATCCTTGGTCTGTCTTATTTCTTTTACGAGTTTCTTGGTGGCTCCGTTCTTAATTCTTAGTAATACCACCTCTAACTCCCTGTGGAAAGGGGCTTCGGTCTCTTTAATGTTCTTAAATATTGTTACTCTTGGCTGCATTTGTGTTTGTTTTTTATTATCTGTGTTCATCTTGTGTTTGATTTATGTTAATTTTATTTATCTAAGTTGTTGGTTATCAATAGCTGTGCTTATAATGCTTACTTTTTTTTAGAATTCTTAGTAAAAATAAATAAGTATATAAGTAGTAGTAGTAGTAGTATAGGAGAGTCAAAGTCTGCACCTATAAGGAGGTAAAAAAAGGGAGATGTGTAATCTCCCTTTAACAAAAAATATGAAATTAAAAAAACCTAAAAAGGCAAGCTATCATCCGCCTTCGCTGTAGTAGCTGTGGCTTGAGGAGCTGCCTGTTCGGTCTTGGCAGGTGCTTCCCACGTATCAAGTTCGCAATAGTAGTTTCCTCCCTTTGCTATCTTGATGTCGAGGTTTACCCAACCATTCTTTTGGTGTGTTTGTAGGAATGCAATTGCTGCATCTACTTTAATTGACTGTCGTCCTACGACAAATTCGGGGGCGTTCTCTTTTCTCTTGAATGAGAAGCCGTCTGCAAATACTTTTTCTTTTTGTGACATAATATTTATTTTAATTTACTTTATAGTTCTTCTGTTATGAAGTATTCATTTATATCCTCCTTTGGATTCTCTCCAAAGAACTTATGATATACTGATACTGCTCTCTTTACTTTCTCTTCGCCTCTTGCTACAAACTCCTCTGATGGATGGTATATACCAAGCTGCTTTGTTGTCTTGTCTACCACATAGAATACTAATGGCTTACCAAATAGCTTCTGATATATGTAGCATTGACTATCGTAGTTATACTTACGTGCTGACCACTTGAACTGAGTGATATCTCCTGTGGTCTTTAGGTCAATTAGCTTATCGTTACATACGATGTCAGCCTTTCCCTTCCATTGGAATCCATCAATAGTTGTGATGGCAGGAACCTCATACTCTACACCCTCAGACCTTACACCCTCAAAGAATGATAGGTTACCCATCATTGCATTGACGCAGTCTCTAATCTCTTGTCCTTCTTTCTCAAGCATAATGATACCACCTGCATTGGCGTTAACCTGCTCCTTGTATGCCTTTGTATTCCTACTTGACACATCAATAAAGTTGGTCTCCTTTGCCTTCTCAGGCTCAAGTATTAGCTGATGAAAGTATCTGCCCTTGTGATAGTTTACATTATCATTCTGTGGTTTTCTGAAGTTTGTTGGGTCATTCAGTAGTGTGCCTATGTCTGAGTTAGACAGGTACTGCTTCCCAAACGAGCCGTAATACTGCTCGTCATCTCTAAGTAATTCTAATACGTCCATACTACTTAGTTATCTTTTTAATCTCAGCAAGTGCATTGTCGCTAAGTGTGTATGATGAACTTATCTTTTTAACTACTGCATTGTATCCGATAGCCTTGTTCTCTTTACAGAAATTTACCAATGCCTCCCACTTAGGGGAGTCGGTATCCACTACCTCTGACTTACTTGGTGTAGGCTTGATTGGCTCTTGTGCTATCGTATCTTGTGGCAAGTCATCGCCTGAGTATAGGTATATACCTAAGCCGAACATCGCAAGATTCTTTACCAAGCATCTCATAATCGTCTTATTGATATCAAATGCCGTGGCAGCAGCAACCTGCTTCTCTCCATATCGTGTAGTGTAGGAGTATGAAACCTTCTTCATCGCTTGATTCTTGCTATCCATTACAGGTAGCCACATCGTTAGTGTCTCTCCATCTATGGTTACAGATGTGTAGCACATAATACCTAAGTCATTGTCCACTAACATCTCGCCTATCTCATAGGTGGCATCAGGGCAATTACTCTTTGTAAGACTCCACGCATTTGCCCAAGACAGATACGTTAGGTTACTCTTCTTCTCAACATACTTGTTGACGTTGATGGCAGATAACTTCTCAAAAGTAGTCTGCTTTTTTGTTGTTGTTTTTTTAGTTGTTGTCATTTTTAATTTTATTTAATTTGTTATTTATTTCTGTGTACTTTTTCAATACCTCATCTCGTCTGTCCTTGAGCATCTGAACAAGTTTTTTACTTCCTCTCCTGCTCATCGCATCCTTTATTTTATTCTCAATAGAGTCAAGCTTTAGACAATAGTTAGACAAAGCTACAACAAAAACTCCAAACCTCCAACCATTATCTAAAAATATTTTTACTTGGTCTTCAGTTAGTTCTGCGTAGTAACCCTCGCTGAATTGTGCGTGTAGTATCTCCACATCTGATGTGATGTTGTCTCTTATAATCTTTACTCCGTATAGCGTATTGGATATGTATCCAACACCATTTAGTCGGGCTGCGTATCGGTCTTTATTAGACTGATTGAATACTTCTTCCAAGCTATACATATCTACTTTAATCTATTTACAATAGTCTTCCAATCTCTATCAGACTCTACCTTTTCGGTAACCTTTTTAACTCCGTATATTATAGGAGAGTGGGCTATGGTATATCCGTTGTCCTTCATATACTCTTGTATCTGTATCCATTGCATATTCCTGTGCTTACATAGGTAGTACAATAGGTGTCTTGCATCTGCGATTGTGTTCGCCTTATTCTTTTTGAATAGTTGTGATGGCTCTATGTTGAATACCTTGCAGGTCTTCTCTACATACTGATTGAATATCTCTCGTTTCATTTTCTTTTCTCCTCGTAGTCCTTTACTATAGTGCTGATTGATGATAGGATAGTATTCAATGCCTTGTCCTTGTTGAACGTGATTGATACTACCTCTGTCTCTTGGTAGCTTAGTCTCTCTCTGTTGTTGCGTCTCCACTCCTCGTATCTGTAGTCATCATCTGTGTACTGATACATCATCTCTTCTTGCATTTGATTAAATAATTCTTTTGATTTTCCCATAATTTTATTTCTTTGATTTTAATTTTAATTTTTCTAACTGAACTCTGTATAGCATTAGGTATCCTATCAAGTCGAGAATCGTGTCCTCTGTCTTGTCGTTCACACCCACCTGCTTTATCCTACTTAGCTTGTCATCTATCCGTGCGAGGATTGCCTCTATCGGAGATAGCTTTGAGAATATTTGTGGTGGCTGATTAGCCGTGTCTCCATACGCCTTGTTCTTTTCGATTAGTAGCATCACTACCTCTCGTCCTACTTCTTTGATTAATTCTTCTGTTGATTTCATTACTTCTTCATTTCTATTGCTGTCTTGTATGCTGCCTCAAAGCTATCGAACTCTTGAATAAGAAACTTTTCGGGTACGATTAGTCTTTTGTGTGACTTGATTAGTTCTTCTATTTCTAAATAGCTTTTAGTTACAAACAAAAAGTAGTCTGCATCGTGTGCTATAAATAAATAAACCTTGTCACTTGATGTGTCGTTAGCAAAACATAATCTGTCAACCTCTTCGGCTAACTCTTTTCTTTGGATGTCTATCTTCTTAACATCCTCTCCTTTTGCGTAGTGCAATACTATTTTATTTTCCATTGGTACAAATTTAGTTTAAACATTTTATAATTCCTAATTTATTTTCTTGTGTATATATCTTTCGATGGTCTCTAAGTTCTTTGAACGCTTGCCAAATCCCTTGCCCGATGGTCGGTATAGATAGTACCCATTGCTAAGTATCTCTATGTAATACTTGTCTTGGTATACGATGACATCAACTGCCTTGTCGTGTAGCTTTGATACATCGTAGAATGATGTGTCATCTATTGGCTCTATGTGTGAGCCAACCACAAAGTTAGCGAAGCTATTATCTTCCATCGCTACCTGCAATGTATCTGCTAACTGCTTGTCAGCCATCTGCTGAAGAGTCCGTATCTCCTCAGCACTTCCACCCTTCATCTTTAGGGTAAGTATCTTTCGCCACAAGGCATCCATCTTACTTTTCATCCGTCAATAATAATACTTTATTTATACATTTGCAATGCTCGATGTGAACTTTATGTCATTTATCTTGGCATACCAATACCCATCCTTGAGTATCTTGTCTGCATTATGAAACCATTCATCCTGCTTATGGTATCCTATCTCTATACATACTCTTGAATGCTTTAGTGCCTCTGTTACCTCATCAACGCTTTCAAGTTGAAAGTCGTGTTCCTCATCGGTTAACTCATACAAGTCAAACGCTTGCCATAGTTCTTTGATGGCTGATTGTGTCTTTAACTTATCGGTTATATCCAACCACATAAAGTTATCTTTAGTTTTTATTATCATAATTTTTCCTTTACTTTTTTCCAATATTTTTTTGTTGACCTTTTCTTATCTCCTCTATGTCCACCATTCCATTTCCTTGCAACTATCTCGTAGAACTCTAACCTCGTTAAGTCCTCGCAGCACTCAACCTCCTCTGCCATTATCTCAAATATCTCTAATGATTTAACCCTGCTCCACCTATCGTTCAAGGTGTATCGCATCTGTATGTCATTAAGCTTGAGGATCCTGTTAACCTCACGCACCATTATAGGACGTATCTGTAGGCATCCTACGGCATCCTCCTTGCGGCAGTATGCATTGTCATTGCCTCTGCTCTCAACTTGGATGACTGCTGCCACAAAGCTATCCCATACCACTACCTCTGCCTCTTCTTCTATTGGCTCAGTCTGTACTTTTATCTGTGTCTTTGAAGACACATCCACTCTGATGGATGATAGTAGCAGTATGACAAATATTGCTATCACTATTGTTGTTACTCTTTTCATATACTATTTGCGATAAAGATTGTGAATGATACACCTATCATAAATGACATCGTCATCACGAATGGTATAGTTATAGTTAACTCACCGAATCCAATCGGTAGTAGTAGAGATAGTGCCAATACATATGTTACCATACCGAACGCTATCCTGTTCTGCTTTCTTATTTTCTTTAATTTATTTTCCATAATTTTATTTTTAATCTCTAATAGGTTCTGTTTCGTCTGTTCCACAGAACTCCCAATCATCTATGTTATCTCTAATGAATAGTTCAATATCTTTTAATGCAATCCCCTTATCATCAGAGGATAAATCTATATCGAACTCAACTCCATTGATAATTAATGTTGAGTCAATATTCTCAACGCAATAATAATCCTCAATCTCATTTGCATCAAAGGTATGCACCATATGTACACTATCTAATGTGCCATCTGTTAATGTATACATCATCTCTTTACTGTTGCCTTTAATTTGTCCCTACTTATCCAAGCATATCTTGGTTTGTTCTCTTGGTATACTCTGTCCTCTGCCTCCCACTTGGAGTGTGCAGATACAACCTCAATAAACTTGGTCGCATACCTCACGTTGTACATTCTTTTAGTCTCTCTCATTGTATCCCCTTTCTTTACCAATGTCATAAATCCCTTCTTGGATTTTTTCTGTTATCCAATCGCTTGTTAACACCTCATCGAGTATGTCTTGTGCATCGTCATCGGATACATCCTTAAACTTGTCTTGAACATCGTCAATGTGCCACAGGTTACCTACATAATAACCTGCGTCCATAAGTACTTTTCTTGATTTAATTTTACTTTTCATAATGTCTTTCTACCACCTCATCCCCCCTTGAACTGAATCAAGGTGGGGCTTCGATGGGGTGTAAGGTCTGTGTTAAAGCATATCTGATGGTACTTTATATCCCGCCTTTCGGATTAGTTTTACTGCCTCTATTGGTAGTTCAAATACACCATCGTAATCTACCAATTCTTTGCCTTCAAACCATAGTCCTATATGCTCGGTTATTTCTAACTCTTCAACATCCCATTCAATCATTGATGGTACATTCTCATCGTCTGTGAATAGTTCCATTGTTGAGATACTCTCTCCCAATCTCTCTACCATAGGAGACATTGATGTCTCAAGTCCTAATACGCTGCTAAATGTCAGCATTAAATTTCCGTTTTTTGTTATTGTGTATGTCATATCTTTCTAATTCTTTTACAAATATAGTACAAAACTATTGCACTACCTAATTTCATCTATTCTTTTATTATAATCTTTTGATACTTGCCTTACTTCTTCAAGTGAGCAGTCCATTTCTATGTTCGCTGAGTAGTCTATGTCATTGTCCATACAGAACTTACCCAAGGTGCAGCCGTGCTTTGCGTCCAATACATTTGCTTGGGTTAGCATTCGCTTTGCCTCTGTCTCATATCCTATACCTTTTGCTTTCTGATATGGCATAAGGAACTCACGTTTGAATGTCTTAGACTCAACCAAGATAGTGCCTGCGAAATAGCTTGCACCATCTACGTCATCGTAATGCTCGAAGCATTCTATTGTTATTCTATTGCTCATATGCTATTGCTCATTAGTACCTCATCCTCTTTGAACCATCCATCGCAAGAAGAGCAATGGTAGTTGTGAAATAAATCATACTCCACTTCATTAAGACACTCAACACACATCGCATCTTCTCCTCCCACTAACTCACTATCATTGTAGAAATCGTGTAACTCTTCTTTGTCATATGTGTCCATCTGTTGACTAACGTATGACTGCTTGTAAGACTGATGTAGTTGTGTCTTTGAAGACACTTCCTTTGGATTGAAATACACCCAACAATTCAACACACGATTGTCCACCTTGATTGGTATCTGAACCCTCTTGTACCATCTTGGATGACCCTCAAGTTGGTCTAATCTTCCAAGCTGCATATCACTTACGCTGAACACATCAACCTCAACATTGTATCCCACATCTTTTTTGTTTACCAAATAGGGTAAGCCCTCTACGATTAGCGGATACTTGTCTTGCGTCTTACCTCTGCCTATATGCCTTGCATTGGCAAGGTAAGAATAGTAGTTGTTATACCCTCGCTTTAATGTACCATACACCGCAACCAAGTTGTCTTGCAGTACGTTATCCTTTGAGTACCACACCCCATCTCTGTATGTATACAGATTGCGATTGTAGATTTGGAATGAACGATTACGCAAGTTGACCGATACAAAACGTGAGTCATACTGCTCAAGATGTTTCTTCCAATCGCCACGATTCATCGACCCAAGACTGATGGCTAACTCTTTTGAGTCGCACACATCTTTGCTGCCAAGACCTGCGATTGTTCCGTTATGCATAAGCATCTCGTCTTTGTTATTGCCGCACACAAATGGATGCGTATTTGCTCTGTTGACAGCACCCTTTGTCGCATACCTAAAGTGAGCGATGAATGGTCTCTCGGTTATTATCTTGCGATAGTCTTCTGATTTGTGGTAGGTTACCTCGAAGGTATCCAACCAAATGATTCCCAACCCATCGGGATTGATTCTTGATGATGTCCTTGCTATCTCTTCTGATAGCAGATTCTTTTTTTGTTTTATTATTATTACACACATATTTAATTTAATTTTTTTTTGCTTGTGTCTTTGAAGACACATTGTTGTTATACATATATTACACAAAGGTAATACTAAAATTATACATATCCTAATTTATTTTTTATTCTTTAAAGATATATAGGTGTTAATGTATTTCTCAGTCGTACCCAAAAGAGTAGGATCTTGCCATTGGATTTCGTGTTCACGATACTCGAACTTCTCGATTTCAGAATTGTGAGTCTCAAGCATCTCGCTAAATATCTCAGCAGGATTGGTGTACATTAGGAGTTCAGCATCTATCTCAATATAAAATATATGACTGCCTTTAGGCTTCCAAGCTTCACGACCTTCATTGAACCCATAGTTTTCATAATACTGCGTATGAACTAAAACTTTATTTACACTCATAATCTTGCTTGCTTTTTTGTTGTACCACTTAATAAATTCTACGACTGCTTTGTATGTAGTATCAAGTTTATAAGACCCTCCACTCACTTCAATGGTAGTGCCTTCAATTTGAGCATTACACATATCAATAGTGAATCTGTAAGCATTACCATTGGTATCTCTAAGACTTTCTATCTTCTCCACCACGGGCATCAGCCAATTCCATTCGTCATAAGGTAAATCCTCAGCCTCATACCACTCCCCACTATCAAACTCTATGTGGTAATATTCGACAATACCTTTGTTAGATACTTCCATTTCTAAATCCATAAACTCTGCGATTAATCTGTTATCTGTCATCTTACTTGTTTTTATTGTTGTACCACTTAATAAATTCTATAACTACATAATGACACGCTATTAGGCTATCAGTATTAAATTCTTGATAAAGAATATCATTACCTTTTACTATTAAACATTGCCAATCTTTATCTATTGGTTGGAAGTTCTTTTCAAATGTATATCCTAGTAACTCTATCTTCTCCACCACGGGCATCAGCCAATCCCAAGATGTGTCATATTCCAATTCATTAATCCTTTCAACCTTGAACGTACCACTCGGTAAACCCTCGCTGCCTTTTACGCAAAATATACTTGATTCTCCTATTGTTTGTGGTAGGCGTATTATATTTGAACTTGATTGTATCCCACCCATAAACTCTGCGATTAATTTGTTGTTTGAATCTCTCATCTTACTTACTTTTTTGAGGTAATACAAGGTACACAATCGCTCCTAACAAGGATAGAATAAACAAGGTAGTGATACTGAATGACACCATCGTAAAGATGTCATTACTCACATCCTCTGCCATTGAGACAATCATTCTCGCTGCGTTCACGAATACGAATAGCAATGCATTTGCTATTAAAATCTTCTCTGTAATTTTACTAAATTTTTTCATAATATTTTTTGTCATTTACCACCACATCCCACATACCAATGAAGATATGTGGGTAAGTGATTGTGTCTTTGAAGACACATTGCAAACTACTCTGCGTAGATAGCTTTGAACTCCTCAAATATTTCTACCATTTCTTTTATCTGCTCGCTGACGCTCTTTGCATTGCCCTTCAGTCCAAAATACTTTTTGGTATCGTTGAATTTCCATCGCCTATGAGGTTTTAATCCTATTGCGAATAATCCAAAGTCACGCTTTGAAATTATCATATTGTACTCCGCCATAAAAATCGGCTTCCCGTTTACGTTGATGGCTTTGCCGCTTGCCAAGTCCTTGTAGAATTGTGCAGTCTGATTGTTGTAGTTGTCTACTAATTGTTCTAATGTCATATCTTTTTATCTATTAATTTATACAAAGGTAATACCTAAATTGTACATAACCTAATTTATTTTATACTGAATAATAATAATCTTCCGTGCGTAAGAAATACTTCCAATCATTTTCTGTGTTAAATTCCATATCTTGAAATTCATCTTTTGAGAATTGCTGCGTGCGATACTTTGAATAGCATTTGCCATTGTCATAAAATCTCAACGTGAACGTGCGTTTACTTTTGTTTGGTGTTACTTTTAAATTTGTCATAATCTTCTTATTTTTTTAGTGTTAATCTAATTAATGCAATTGCACTTATAATCGTAAGTGCTTCAGCTACTCCTAATAAATGTACATTTCTCAAAATGATGGATGCAAAGCAAAGGATAAAGCCAAATGCTAAGATTGAAAAGTAAAAACTTTTTTGTGTTTTAATGTTTGTGTTTGTCATATACCACCACATCCCCACATCCAATGAAGGATGCGAGGTGAATGGATGTGTCTTTAAAGACACATTGTTAGAAACAATGAGCGATGTGATCTCGAATGTTCTCATCCCTTGCTCCGCTTTTTAAGAACTTGTGGAATGATTTAGCCAATGTCATTATCTCAGCTACCTTATCTGCATCTCCATCATACATAAGGCTTACGATTGGCTCACATTTCTTAAGTAGTGATGAATGGCTGCCATTTGGCTTGTTGATGCTAAAATCCATAAGGATGTACATTAACTCATATCTCCGCATCATCTGCTTTACTGACTGCACTCGTGATGGCAATCTGAATTCAAGTATATTATTTTTCACATAAACGGGCTGATACTTAGTACTAACATATCTGTCGAAATCCATCTCAATATTGTTGCAGGTATATGAATTGCTCAATCTCTTTCGGAATAATGCATATATAATTCCGCAGTTTAATCTTACCGCTTCTCCAATCTCCTTACCGCTCATCCCCTCAACACCTATACTGATATGGCCGCCACATTTAAAATAGGCTTTTCCGTTATCGTCATATCTTAATGCGTCTGATGGCGAATATTCATCCTCAATAACTCGTTTAGCATCTGCGAACATTGAGTATACTTTGTTTCTCCATTTACCTCCTGCTACCAATGGCAAAATATTTGTAACTGCTTCTACGCCGCAGCTACCATCTCTTTCGTATCCTGCGATAAGTGAAAATAACTTTGTATTTCTTGATGCAAATGTGTTCTTCTCAATCTCGAATCCGATTGTGAATTTTGAAACATACTCGATTCCAATCTTTTTGAGATTAGCCAATTCAGCCTTTTTGAGATTTGCCACATCAATTCTTTTTGCTCCTTTGTGCAATTCCTTGAATCCAAGGCTTTGTGCTGAATGATAGCCACGTACTCTAGACCTATCATATCTGTCATAGTTGCCGTCATCTTCGTAAACTTTTTCTGCCGTGTAATTAATTTCTTCTGTCATAATTTTTTGTTGTCTTTTACCACTAAATCCTCGCATCCAATTAAGAATGCGAGGTTAGTAGATGTGTCTTTAAGACACAATTACATCCGAGAAACAGATGTATGCATAAACTCAAGTGCTGCCGATAATTCATCTAAATTGCTACCTTGTGCATTTCCATTCTCGTCAACTCGTAGTGAGATATTCTTGCCGCTTGGATTCTTGAATGATAGGGTAAATATGTATTTTGGTCTATCTGTAGCGACATCTGCTTCTGCAATTGCTGCATCTTCTGCTTCTGCAATTTCCTCTTCTGTCGCATCATCTGAATGCTCAAGGCTATCTAAATCAATCCCTCTGCTGAATTCAATTAATCCTGCGACTGAGCGATTAGAATCTTCGCCAATTTCATCGCACTTGCTGATGTACGCTTGAACTATTCTACTGTCCATTTTTCCTACTCTCAGAACTTTGTTGTAATACCTACCTGCTTGAGCATATTTAAATACCTTTTCGCCAAATTCTAACTTAGTCCATTGGATGCCTTCTTCAGCCATCTTTGCCTTACCTGCATCGGAGGTAAACCATTCATCAGCAGCAGCCACAATAACTGCTTGTTCGATGGATAACTTAAAGCCTTTTTTAGCTGCCGTTTCCATTTGACTTGCTTTGAGATTAAAACCTTTTTGGTTTAGGGCTAATTTTACCTCCGCATTTGCTAAGAAGTCCTTTTCGATTGTTAATAATTCTGTCATATCTGTTGTTTTTTTAGTTAATTTGTTGATTATCAGTTAGTTAGCTTGTTTTCTATGCACTTTTTATCTCTTTCTGTGTACAATATTAGTTCAAATAACTTACAATTCCTAGTTAGGTTATCCACATTTTTACTATCATTCGTTTAGGCTTGCAAAATTGCGCTAAGAGGTGATGTCTTTTCTCTATCTATGTGATGTGTCTTAAAGACACAGGACTAGGTAGGAGCAGCGCAGATGAACTATAATTTATTTCTCATAGGTATATACTATATGTATTTAATAGTACACTAGGGTGTACCTATGAGTATATTTAAGCTATGTACTTATGTAGACAGATGTATATATAAAACGCCAAAAAATTGGGCTGCAAGAATTAAATCAATACCCCACCCTAACTTTTTTTTTTGGTTTTTTTTTTTGGGAAACTTTCCGATAACCCTATATTACCCAAATAGTATATACAACTAATGTGTTATATTTGCATATGAGTTATAAGATATCAATACACAATCGCATATTCATAGGCTTCGCATTGGGATGGAGTTACTATGGAAAGACAGAGGAATATGACTACAGTGAGTTCACATTGTTCTTAGGGTTGTTGAGTATCGTTATAGTAAGAAGTTGATATTATGAAAATGTTTAAGTATAAAAGTATGGGCGGTCTTCGAGTAGAGGACGGTAGATTAGTTAACGACCGTGAAGACGGTGTAACAGGAATTGCGAAAGCTGCAAACGTAAAACAGATGTTGAAGCGAGCAAAGAAAGTTGATATGATAGCAGACGGAATTAGTCTTGCTGAAGCCAAGAAAGGATTTTATAGGATGTAAACCTATAATTTTGTGTTGTTCATTTATAAGGGAATTTAACGATTCCCTTTTTTTGTGTTAAGATTTATATAGTAAATGCTTTAATAATGCTTACTAAATGTTTTCTTTTTTACTCTAACTTATTGATTACTAATACTAATGTTTAAAATGCTTACTTTTTTCTATATTTTCTAGTAAATATTTTATAGTAGTAGTAGTAGTAGTAGTAGTAGTAGGGGAACCCTAAATTCTGTCATCTGCTAATTGTTGGGATTGTTGGGAGTAGTTGGGATTATTCCTAACTCCCAACTTTGGTATTACCCCAAGTAAATATTTTTATGTATCTTTGCAATCGAATTAAATACACTCTAAAATTATATGTCAGAAATCGGATACACTCCCAAGAACTTATTGTTCAATGAAGATGGTAGAGAAAGATTATTCTCAGGTATTGAGAAATTAGCAAATGCGGTCAAGTCAACATTAGGACCATCAGGTCAGACTGTACTTATCGAGTCCCCACAACACACACACGGAATCACGGTTACCAAAGATGGTGTAACAGTAGCCAAGTCAGTATCACTCCTTGACGCTACAGAGAATCTCGCTGTACGCATTATGAGGGAGGCTAGTGAACGAACTGCGACTCAGGCAGGTGATGGTACTACAACAGCCATAGTATTGGCTGAGGCACTCGTAAAAGAAGCCTACAAGCATTTGAACGATGGTAAGCACAACAAGACTATGGTATTGAGAGATATCGTAAGTGAGACTGAGAAGATTGTAAGCGAGTTAAAGAAGAAGAGCCGTAAGGTAAACAAGTCGACCCTAAGGGATGTGGCTACCATATCAGCGAACAATGACAAGGAGATTGGCTCCATCATCGCTGAGGTGTACAAGAAATTAGGAAAGCACGGTGTTGTTGCGGTTGACAAGTCACAGACCTCTGAGACATACTATGAGGCAACGAGTGGTATTAAGATTGACCGAGGGTATGCAAGCCCATTGTTTGTGAACGACCAAAAGAAGGACGAGTGTGTACTTGAGGACGTATTCATATTGGTATCAGATGCAACGATTGAGAACATACTTCAGATTGAGACGGTATTGAAACCAATCATTCAAGAGAACAAGCGACTATTGATAATAGCCCCGACATCGGGAAATGTGACGAACACATTAGCTGCGAATGTTATGAAGAGTAACTTACAGTTGTGTGCGATACAGCCACCAAACTTTGGATACAAGCAGCACGAGCTTATGCAGGACATAGCGATAAGTGTTGGTGCAACGTACTTTAGTGAGAAGACGGGTGATGACCTAAGCCATATGACGTTTGCTGACTTGGGACACGCATCAAGGGTTGTGGTAGGCACAGACTCAACGGTTGTGATAAAAGATGACAATGCGTTAGAGGATGAGATTAAGAGTAGAGCAGAGGAGTTAAGGATTGCTGCTGACAATTCAACCAAGAAGGCAGACAAAGAGTTTATAATGTCAAGGATAGCCTCATTGATGGGTGGCGTAGGTGTCATCTATGTAGGTGGGAATACTGACCTTGAGCAGAAAGAGTTATACGATAGGGTTGACGATGCGGTATGTGCGGTACGTTCGGCACTTGAGGAGGGTATACTACCCGGAGGAGGCGTTGCCTTGTACAAGATGGCTGAGGGTATTGACACGAGCACGGTATCGGGTAAGATACTATCAAAGGCTTTGATGGCTCCAATGTTGCAGATATATGAGAATGCAGGACTGACTGTAGGTGGCTCACGTATGAGTGATGAGTTTAACTACGGACAGGACGTAAAGACTGAGGAGTATGGAGATATGTACGAGTTGGGTGTTATAGACCCTGTAAAGGTTACGAAGTGTGCATTGCAGAATGCGGTGTCGGTTGCAGTAACTATCCTATCAACCAATGCTATCATCACGATGGCGAGAACATACGAAGACAAATGATTTGCCCAATCTGTAAAAAAGAGATGATATGGGGAGGAGACCACGACTCTGAGGATTATTGGGGCGAAGAGGCTGAGGGTGGTATAGTATCAAACGCATCCTGCCATAATGACGAGTGTGATGTGGACACGGTGCTGATATACAACAGGACGACAACCCACTTAGACTTATATGACCCGGAGAAGGGAATAGAAATAGATTAGATATGAAACCAATAGGACCATATATTTTAGTAACGGAAATCAAGGAGGAGATTAAGACTGACTCAGGCTTACTCCTCTCAAGTAATGACGCAAAGGAGCTTCGCTATAAGAAGGCTCAGGTTAATGCGGTAGGTACAGACGTATCGAATGTATTAGCAGATGACCTTGTGTACTATGACTCAAGGGCAGGGTATACGATGATAATAGACGAGAAGCAGTATACTGTAATCAGTCTACGTGATATCGTTGTTGTCTTGTAAACTTATTCATACGCTTGATAAAGTTCCGATAGACCTTATCCATATAGGGGACATTATTTCTGAAGAGGGGGTTTGACCCTTCTGATTCGGGAATCTCTTCGCCCTCAAGTTTTTTGTAGACGGAGGTAAGCATACGATTGGCTTTGTATGAGAGCTTGTATACAGCCCTCTTTCCATTCTTAGCGTTTCTAAACTTTTCTATCCAACCTCTTTCTCTTAGGCTCTCGAACCTATTCTTATCCCACGAGATAAGCTCATTGAACTCATCAAACTTATTCTTATCGAAATACTTTTCACTTCTAAGGAAGAGCAAGAACTCCAAGTCGGGTGCGGAGAGATTGTACTTAGATTGCACAAAGTATCTAACGGGTCTCCAATATTTAAGGTAATCTTTCATAAAAAAAAAATTCGTAACTTTGTGGTGTAAAGATACGCAATATGACCAAATCTTCAAAGAAAACATCTAACTCATATAAGCAGACTGATTGGAAGAAGCAACTTAGTAGCATATCAATTCCTGACTTTAAGGATGATATATTCCAAAGAAAGAAACCAACTTGGACCCCCAAAGGTGGACCAAAAAGAAGACGAGTGTCAGGCACAGGAAAAGGTCTTCCGAAACTTAAAACTCTTGGTAATAAAATGATATTACCGAGAAAAGACAAGGGAAGGTCAGTTAGAAGAAGAACACGATAATGCCAAAGGACGCTTGCTATAAGAAGGTAATGAAGAGCTACGGCAAGTGGTCGGCTCGTGCAGCTCAGGCTACGGCTAAGTGTCGTAAGGCTAAGGGCAAGGTGCGAAAGACCAAAGCAGGCTCTAACCTAAAGAGGTGGACTGCTGAGAAGTGGGTTGACACCCGTACAGGCAAGCCCTGTGGGACAGGCGGAAAGAGCGAGTATTGCAGACCATCAAAGAGAGTGTCTTCAAAGACACCCGTAACCAAGTCTGAGATGTCTAAGAGTTTGTTAAAGAAGAAGCAGGCTCAGAAGAAGAGTATAGGCAAGCAGGGTGCAGGAGGAAAGAAAGTATCACCAATAAGAAAAAAACGAAAATGAAAAAAGTATTAAAGCCATATTTCACAGCAGCAAACAAGAAGACTAAAGGGAAACCTGAAATGTTAGGACTACCATCTGAAGAGTACATTAAAAATAGTCGATACGCTAAGATAGCTAATAAGAAGTAATGGCTGACAAGAGCAAGATGAAATGCAATGTCGTAAAGAGAAGCGACAGGGCAGGGAAGAAAAAAATGGTAAAAGCCTGTGAAGGTGGCAAGGAGAAGTTAATTCACTTTGGTGCTAAGGGCTATGGTCATAACTATTCTCCTAAGGCTCGTAAGTCATTCAAGGCAAGACACAAGTGTAGCACGGCTAAGAGCAAGCTAACGGCAAGGTATTGGTCTTGTAAAAAGCTATGGGCAGGACCGGGAGGTTCTACAAAAAGCTCTCCAAAAAATCGTAAAGGAAAATATTAGTATCTTTGCAATATTATGAAGCAAGGATATAATGCAAGACTCGATGAGTCAATGGGAGCAAAAAACGGAAAGAAGTCTCAATCTATGAAGTCTCGCAGAGATGAATCTAAAGGAATGGAGAAGGCTATGGGAAAGAAAGCTTACTCAGGAAACAAGTCTTCTGCACAGGGATGCTACCATAACAACAATGTAGTAATCAAGAAGCATAACTTTTAATGGGGAGATTCTTTGTAAAGTTAGGTTTGTGGATTCAAGCATTGTGGTGTAAGTTTCAATGCAAATGGAATAAGCTCGTATCTAAGCTAATGTTTAGTGTAGAGAAATGTCCAAATAAAAATTGTACTTGTAAATAAAATGAAATCAAAAGGATTAGGAGACACGATTGAAAAGTTCACCAAGGCTACCGGAGTAAAGACAATGGTAGAGAAGGTATCAAAGGCTACAGGTAAAAGCTGTGGCTGTGAGGCAAGAAAGAAAAAACTAAATAAGGTATTCCCTTATAAAAAATAAAAAGTAAAAATGGCATACGAAAAATTACAAGCAAGTGCAGCGATAACGATATATAAAAGCAATAACGCTAATATACCTAATCCGGCAGCACAGACTATTACAGGGGTAGTAACATCTGTAATAGCTAACAAGTTAGTAGATAGTGCAGCACCCTTCGCAGACGTAAAGGTTGGAGACATTGTGTTAAACACAAGTGCAGGTGAATCTGCAACGGTAACAGCAGTTGACTCTACGAGTCAGTTAACGTTGAACGCTGATATCTTTACGGCATTAGGAGAGCCTTATGTTCTATACACCCAACAGCTTGACTTTTTAAAGGCAGGTAACGGATGTGTTCTATATGTAGGAGTGTCGGGAGACTTGAACGTTATTACAGCAGCAGGTCAGACTGTACTATTTATAGGAGTTCCTGTAGGGTTCTTTCCCGTACAGGTTACTAATGTTCTTTCTACAAGCACAACAGCAGACAGCATTGTAGCTTTATGGTAAACCAAAGCGTTGTAATATTTGGAGGTCATATCTCTGTGATTACTCATCATAGTGGGAATAAGAGAAAGTATATTTCTACTACTACTAATAGTGATTTGAAGTTAAAGGTTAAAGTAAAATAATTATGAATGGGTGGGTATCAGATATGAAGCTATTTTTACTTAATGGGGGTACATTTATGATATCCCTATCAACACTTGAGACATCATTAAAGATACTATTGCTTTTAGTATCTATAGGGTATACTATCTACAAGTGGTGGATTACGAGTAAGAGAAAGAAGAATGATAATTAGGAAGATTATAATCCATTGTTCCGCAACAAGAGAGGGTCAGGACATTAGTGCTGATGAGATAAGAGGGTGGCATAAGGCTAAAGGATGGTCTGATATTGGCTACCACTATATCATAGGTCTTGACGGAACGATAGCAAAGGGCAGGGAGGATAATATTCCCGGTGCTCATTGTAGGGGTCATAATGGGAATAGTTTAGGTATATGTTACATCGGTGGTGTCGAGCAGGATGCAAAGACTCCTAAAGACACGAGGACTGATGAGCAGAAAGAAAGTTTGGAGACGTTGCTAACGGTGTTAAAAATTCAGCATCCTGAATCTAAGGTTCACGGTCACAGAGATTTTTCACCTAAAGCGTGTCCAAGTTTTGATGCAACGGAGGAATATAATTAATGAAGAAGATATTTGATTGGTTTGGAGGTAGTGTAGTAACAGACTTACTTGGTGGATTGGATAAGCTATTCACCTCTAAGGAAGAGAAGATAAAGGCACAGAATGTAATCAAGGAGATTCTTGTAAAGAAGCAGATTGAGTTACAGCAGTTGCAGACTGAGATAATTGTAACAGAGGCTAAGGGTAATTGGCTACAGAGAAGTTGGAGACCAATACTTATGTTAGCGTTTGGGTTTATAGTTATCTATGTAAAATTTTTAGCACCTGTATTGGAGCTACCTATTCCACCACTTGAGAATGAGTTTTGGAATTTATTGCAGCTCGGTATTGGTGGATATGTAATTGGTAGGACAGGCGAGAAGATGATGAAGTCATACGCCACAAAGAAATAATATATGATAAACTCAATATCCATAACAACAAGTAACAGATATCCCGGAGGCGGAGGATATGTAATAACAGACCAACTTGCTCTCGCATATGCAAATGAGCTTAGTTCTGTTGAGGGGTATACTCTAACTAACGTAGAGGCAGAGTCTATTGATAATTTTTGCAAAAGAATAAAAGGAGAAGACCCTGCGTATGCAAACTTTGGGGACGCTGAGATATTTAATCAGGCTCAAGGATTACAGATATCTCCAATGCTCGGAGACACATTAGGTACTAAGAAGTATAATCTTATGGACCCATCAAGCACTTCACTGCAACAAACATACGTTGGTGGGTGTACAGCGAACTATGACGGGGTTACTACCAATGGGGTAAATGGATATATAAACTCCAATATAATTGCAGATAATTTTGCAGGGTTAGACTCTTCAAGTGCCTGTGTAGGTAATGTCTTGAGAGATAGCACTTCGAGGTGGGACTTTGGAAATTATGCTACAAACAGTGGATTTGAAGGGAACTTGTGGAGAAGAATGGGAACAGGTGTATCATCTTATGGGCGTAGTTGGTGTTTAGATAATGCAGTAGGCGGTGGCGGTAATGATGATAATCAAGGGCATACTTGGATTAATTTATTTGCATTACCATCAGAAGGAGAGAACTATCACAACGGGGTATTGGAATCTACAAATAGTCAGTACCTTCGTCCAAGTGCTTTCAGCCAATTAGTGCTACCCTTTGGAGGTGTAAATGTTAATGGTAATACATTTGCACAGGCTTCAAATACAATGATGTTTGGGCATTACTTCTCAGGTCTTAATCCAACAATGGTCCCTGTTTGGAGTACTATTGTAGATGACTTTATGAATGAATTAGGAAAGAAAACTTGGTAAAAAAAAATGGAAGCATATAGAATACATAACGACCTCAACTTAAAAACTTGGGTAGAAATCGAAACTGAATACACAGGAGATTTAATATTAAATCCGGTGCAGGATATTATAGGAGATGTTTATATAAGCATTATTGAATTTGATGCTATAGAGGATATACTTGAAGATATGTTTGCAGATGTAAGCCTGTACTTTACTCTTCAGGAATTTATTCCTAAGCCTACGCCTGTATAAAAAACACATTTCATATAAATATGCTATCTTTGTAGTATAAATAAAATCAAATGGCAAAATTAAGTAAGAAAGAATTAGAGAGGGTACAAGGTATGCTCAATGCATTTAATCAATCAAAGATGCAGTTGGCTGATGCTGAGTTAGCAAAGAGGTCAATCATCAACGAGATTGATAAGATAAAAGAGGAGTACACCAAGATAGAGGCAGAGATGGCTGATAAGTATGGTGGCGGAGACTCTATAAGAATTAATGTTCAGACAGGACATATAGAAAAGAAAAAAGACAAATAAGCAAATGGGATACATAGCAAATTACGCACAAGCAACAGCACCATCATTAACCGATAAGGTTATAGGTACTGACGTAGATAATAACAACGCAACAAAGAACTTCACTATACAAGATATATTAGGGTTAGGTGGGGTTACACTTACAAATGTTTTATCTGCTGAAGACGTTGCAGTATCTCAAGGACCATCTACAACAAACTCATTGTATCAGATAGTTATCGGTGGGGCACAGGGCACAGCATCTGACCCTGTTATGTTGGATGCATCAGGTAACATTACATTTAACCAAGCAGGTACATACTTGCTAATAGCACAAGGGTGTTTTGGAAGGTCAAATGGAGGAGCTTCTGCATTAGTTCACTTTGGTACTTTTATTGATGGAGTTCAAGAGGGAGCAAGTCAGAGTGTAGGTATTAAGGATGCAGGAGACAAGATTCCATATGAGAGGACTGTTCCTATTGTTGTGACTGCAGGTCAGATTCTAAACTTTAGAATGTCAAGAGATAGTGGATTTTTTAATGAAGGGTCTTTAGTATCTTCTACTGATACAGATGGTCTTTTCACTATCACTCCCAACTTTAAGATAAATATATTAAAAGTAAAATAATGTCAGGTATTATTAGGAAGATATCTATAGGACCCGATTATAAATCCGGGGCTATGCACTACATAGTAGGGCAGGCTGTGGGTAGGGGTGCATATACCATCCATCTAATAATGTACGACAATAATAGTAATTCAATTAAAATATGGATTGAGGATGATAGTGAGGCGGTAATACTTTGGAAAGAGTTTACTTCAACTATGCCTGTGTCCATAGAGTATAACATAGAATTTTAAATGAGGTCACCCCATTCATTTATTGTAAAACCATTAAACAACAAGAGATACAACAACACCAAAGATATTGGTGGCATAGAGTTTATTGTAAGCACATCAGAAGAGGACCACAAGTTCTCTAATAGGTTTGCTGAGGTAGTTGAGACTCCTGTTGGGTATGATGGAAAAATCTCCAAGGGAGATACACTACTTGTACACCACAACGTATTCAAGTTCTATAACGATATGAAAGGGAGGCGTAAGAGTGGCAAGAGCTATTTCCAAGATGACCTATTCTTTGTAGAATTAGAGCAGTTCTACGCATATAAAAAAGATGGGACTTGGTACTCTTATGATAGGTATTGTTTTGTAAAGCCTGTACCTACAACAGAGTCCTATATATATAAACCATTTTCGGAGGAGCCACTTGTAGGATTAGTAAAGATATCCAACGACTACTTGATTAGCAAGGGTGTTAATAATGGAGATAGGATATCCTTCAAGCCTGAGAGCGAGTATGAGTTCGACATTGATGGCGAGAAGCTATACAGGATGTATGACCATCAGATAACAATGAAGCTATGAAGTTAGGATGGATTCAAAGGATATAAAATTAAAAATAATAGAAGCAGGGTATAAAGCAGTAGAGCAGCTAATAAAGGTTTCCAAGGAGGCTATTATAAAACACGACCCGGAGGATGATATCTCTGCTGACAGATTAAAGAACGCAGCAGCTACAAAGAAGTTAGCTATATTCGATGCGTTTGAGATATTGAATAGGATTGAAGCTGAGAAGGAGGCGTTAGAGTCTTTGAAGAACGGTCCTAAGAAGACAGATACAAAACAGGGATTTGCAGAAAGACGGTCTAAATAGAAACTTACATAGGGTTATAGAAGACTATATACCAAAGACAGTCCTTGTGAATAAGAACAAGGCTAAGACTTGGACGTATGGATATGACAGTAAGTATGACTTAGTTATAATATCTAAGGACGGAACGTTAGGAGATGTCATCGAGATACAGAGTCTAAGAATAGGGCTACCTGCTAAACCGAAGGAATGCTTTAAGAGACATAAGAAAAAATCTGAGCAGTATTGGGAGAGGGCAGATATACCAAAGGAATTAAATAAGATACAGTCTATATTCCAATGGAATGAGAAGCCATCTGAGTTTAAGGATAGATGGGTGGACTATATTGAGAAAGAGTTTGAGAGAAGAGAAGATGGGATGTGGTTTATGTCAAACGGTATCCCTACATATATCACAGGCTCTCACTATATGTACTTGCAATGGGCTTCTATTGATGTAGGATACCCTGACTTCAGAGAGGCTAACAGACTATTGTTCTTACATTGGGAGGCTTGCAGGGCAGACAAACGTAGCTTTGGTCAAGACTATCTAAAGATAAGACGTTCAGGTTTCTCATTTATGAGTTCATCTGAGTGTGTGAATACAGGGACACTCGCAAAGGATGCGAGGGTTGGTATGCTATCCAAGACAGGGGGCGATGCAAAGAAGATGTTTACGGATAAGGTCGTGCCAATAAATAGCAGGCTACCTTTCTTCTTTAAGCCTATTATGGATGGTATGGATAAGCCTAAGACTGAGTTAGCATTTAGGATTCCTGCATCAAAGATTACAAAGAAGAATCCAAAGATTACAGAATATTAAGTCATGAACTACAATTAAAAGAAAGTGATTTTATTTATAAAATGGATTTGGCATATGCTTGTGCTGATCTTATAATTTCTAGAGCTGGAGCTATGACAGTATCAGAACTGATTGCTTCAAAAACAATTGCAATACTTGTTCCATTTCCTTATGCAATAGACAACCATCAAACAGTTAATGCTGAACACTTATCTAAAAATGGAGCAGGGATAATTATTCAAGAGGATTCATTTAGTGGTGAAATTATTGACAAAGAGCTACTTGCACTAGACTCTCTAAAAATTCACGAAATGGCTAAGAAGTTAGAGTTACTTTCAGTTCCGAGTCCTGAGAAGATAATTGCTGATTATCTTCTTGGTTAATCCCAAGGCGACTGAAAAGTAGTTGGT
>ENA-OREM01000453-OREM01000453.1-marine-metagenome-genome-assembly--contig:-NODE-453-length-29134-cov-7.321403_pt1 | contig 29134 bp, 28 predicted proteins | sample MGYA00248623_ERZ508561 | MGnify/ENA primary metagenome ERZ508561 (study PRJEB26227, sample SAMN06264494) | marine metagenome | isolation source: Columbia River Estuary | place: USA:Columbia River Estuary...
TAGGGTCCTCCCCAAGGGTAAGTACCGCCTTTAATTCCTCCTCTAGCAGCGTATTCCCATTCTGCCTCTGTAGGAAGTCTGAAAGGATTTACTGTTTGGGCTCCCCTAACACGCTGATCATCATTCTTTAATTTTGTTCTCCAATGGCAAAAAGCCTGAGCCTGTTTCCAAGTAACCCCAACAACTGGATAATCTGAATAAGCGTCGTGCCAGAAGTAGTCGTTGTGCATGGGCTCATTATAAGCGTAGGCAAAGTCTTTAATCCAAACGGTTGTGTCAGGATACACCATAGCCACTTCTTTTCTGATATAATTTTTTCTATTGTCAGAACGCGCTGCAATAGCAGCGTCTGTATCCAACCAATTGTAAGTGTATTTTAATTCTTTAACCCTAAAACTTCTCTGACCGTTATACGCCTCTTCTTCAGATAAATAAAGCTGGTCCATGACCTCTGCATAATACTCGTCAGGATAATCTTTTGTATTCCAAATAATGTCTTCTGTCCTATTTAAAGTGTATCCAGCGTAAGGATTTTCAGGATCTGTTGGAGCATTGTAGAACTTGTATTTTTCATAAGGAGTCATGTCCGTAGTATCTGACTCTTTAAAGGCATATAAACCAATGCCTTCATCTTCCGGAGTTAAACCTAAATCGTCTGCTAAAACAGCTAATTTTACACGCACAATAGAATCCTTGACCCAGTTCACGTATTGTCTGTATTCCGCATTGGTAATTTCCGTGTTGTCCATATAAAAAGACTTTACCGTAACTGTTTTAGTGGGAGCGTTTAAGGCACTCGCCATATCTTCCTCAGATTTTCCCATGACAAAAGAACCACTTGGAATCAATTCCATTCCGAATGGTTTTTCAGAAAACCATTTTTGACCTGGAGCACCAATTAATTCTCCTTTTGTGTTATTTGACTTGCAACTAAAAAATAATAACAAAGCTAGCATGCTATATATAGAAGTTTTTACAGTTGTGTATGAGATTATATTTTTCAAAATAATAGATGTTCTTTTTATAATGTTAACAAAAATAGCATAATGCTACTTAAATAAAACCTTTTTTTTGCGCTTTAAACCACCTTTCTGGAATATTGTGATTACAAGCCGCTAAATAATCTTGTTCTGTGCAGGGTAATAACGCCGTAGCTGCGGCTTTATTATCCTCAGTCTCTAAAAAAGATACCCCAACCCACCAACGCTGTGTAAACTGGCTTTTATAAAAAACCAAGTCCCTGTCTTCAAAAGGGAGGGTGTATTTAATAAAGTTATCTGGTGATTCCAAAGGAGATTCAGGATGTCTAAATCCATACCCCTCCATAAAGTACCATATCATTTGAGCAACCATCTGGGTGCTCTGAGGATGATTGTCACTTTCAAAAATTCCAAAAACAGCCACAGTATCACTCAAACCAGCATACCTAGAAAGCGTGCAAATTTCTCTGCCATCAAAACCATTGGGAGAGAAATCACTGCCTCCGCCCATTTCAGAGGCCCTAACAGCCCTTGCGTCTATACCTACAATGTGCGCCCCTCTCAAAACAGGTTCCGCCACGCTTAAATCTTTGGTTAGACTTCCCAATCTGTAAGCATCAAAAAAAAGTCTATCCATCAAATCCATGGCCTCCTGAGCGTTAAAATAGCTCTGGTAACCAAGGTTTGAAAAATTAAATAAATTATTGGGCTTTTCGGTGATAATCTTACTCATATAAGAGTGAGATGAAATCAATTCATCTTGGCTGCCAAAGTCAAAACGACTGTCTACGGAAACCATATTGACCATTTTCCCACTCAGATCAAAAGACCTGTAAATAGGGTAGGTAATATCTTGAGTAGCCCCAACAATAATGGGTACTATGCCCTTAGTAACCAATTCAGAAACTACCTGATTCAACACATAGTAGGTATCTGAAACCTCAGCACCTTCTGGCACATCTCCAAGATCCACCACAGCACTATTCCAATTGCCAAACATGAGCTTGTACCATTGAATTCTAATGGCGTCAATAGCTAATCTATACGGCTTTTTTTCAAAGGCATTTCTGGATTCATGTACCCCTAAAAAAGCCAATTGAACGCCATCTAAAGGAGGAATCCCTGATTTTTGCGTATGTACTTTTATTTTATTTCCAATAGCCTGCTCCGGTAAAAGTGCACTATGTGCCAAAACTTTATCTGAGACGGGGAGTAAAAATTCTAAGGCCATGTCAAAAGATGATAAGGGAAATTAAATACTATTTTTTAGCCGTTGCTTTTGGCTTGGCTTTAACAGCCGATGCCTTTTTAGTGGTCGTTTTCTTAGCAGCCGTTTTTTTCTTAGGGGCCGCTTTCTTCTTAGGGGCCTTTTGTTCTATGATGGCCTCTGCTTGTTCCAAGGTCATGGCTTCCACCGCCACTTCCTTTGCCAGTTCAATTTTTACTTTACCCTTCAAAATATTATGGCGTCCCCACCTGGCTTTTTCAATTCTAACCCCAGCTTCCGGCCAGTCATGTATTACTTTTTCAATTTCTTTTTGCTTTTTTAACTCAATGAGTTCTGCAATGTCTGCAGTAGATAAAGCATCAAAATCATATTTTTTATTCACGTTTATAAATAGCCCATTCCATTTTATAAAAGGACCAAAACGACCTGTCCCTTTAGTCACTTCATGGTTATCATAGTGTGCGATTGGGGCGTCTGCTTTTTGCTTCTCAACAATAAGTTCTACGGCCCTATCAAAGCTAACATCCATAGCGCTTTCTGCCCTATCCATAGAAACAAACGCTTCTCCAAACTTAATGTATGGACCAAATCTGCCCACATTGGCTAGAACTTCTTTACCCTCATAGGTGCCTAATTCACGGGGCAATTTGAATAAATCCAATGCCTCTTGAAAAGTGATTGTACCCAGTGATTGTTCTGGCAAAAGACTGGCAAACACGGGTTTCTCCTCGTCGTCTGCATGGCCTATTTGTGCCATAGCACCAAATTTACCCAAACGAACAATAAGGGGTCTTCCGGACTTGGGATCATCTCCCAAAAGTCTTTCTCCAGAAGCCCTTTCCGCATTTTCCTCTACATTGAGTACTTTGGGATGAAAGTCTTGATAGAAATTTTTCATCACTTTTTTCCAATCCTCTGTGCCTTGAGCTATCTCATCAAAATCTTCTTCTACTTTAGCCGTGAAATGATAATCCATAATAGAAGCAAAGTGATCCACTAAAAAATCATTGACAATCATGCCAATGTCTGTTGGGACCATTTTGCCCTTGTCAGAGCCTACATTTTCAGAAAGTGTACTGGCTTTTAAGACGTCTTTAGAGAGCACCAACTGTTGGTATGCCCTTGCGGTTCCTTCTATAGTACCTTTTTCCACATACCCCCTATTTTGAATGGTAGATATGGTTGGCGCATAGGTAGATGGTCTTCCAATACCTAATTCCTCGAGTTTCTTTACTAAAGAAGCTTCTGAATACCTGTAAGGAGGTCTTGAAAAACGTTCGGTAGCTGTAATGTTTTGATAATCCAAGCTTTCAGATAGACTCATTGCAGGTAACATACCTTCTTGTTCCTCCTGATCTTCGTCATCTACTCCTTCCAGATAAACCTTTAAAAAACCTTCAAAAGTAATGACCTCTCCACTGGCTGTGAATTGTTCGTCATGGGTGTTGGCCGCAATTTTAACATTGGTTCTTTCTAATTGAGCATCTGACATTTGAGAAGCCAAGGTACGTTTCCAAATAAGGTCATATAATTTGGCTTGGTCCCTGTCACTCACTGGATTTTGAACCATCATATTTGTCGGTCTAATGGCCTCGTGAGCCTCTTGAGCTCCTTTGGTCTTACCCCTAAAATCTCTCGGATGAGAGAAAGATTTTCCATAATTTTCTATAATCGCAGCAGCAGCAGCTTCTTTTGCCTCTTTGGAAAGATTAACGCTGTCTGTTCTCATATAAGTAATGTGTCCAGCCTCGTAAAGTCTCTGGGCTACTTGCATGGTTTTAGATACAGAAAAATAAATTTTTCTAGAAGCCTCTTGTTGTAATGTAGAGGTGGTAAATGGTGCAGCAGGTGTTTTTTTCGCAGGCTTCTTTTCCAATTGCGCCACTGAAAAATGAGCCCCAATATTTTGATTTAAAAAGGCAGATGCAGCCCCTTGGTCAGCAAAGGTCTTGTATATTTTTGCAGAAAACAATACCCCAGCCTGGGTCTTGAATTGGGCCGTAATTTTAAAGGAAGCTTCAGGATTAAATGAGTCAATCTCTCTTTCTCTCTCTACAATAAGTCTTACAGCAACGGATTGAACCCTTCCTGCAGAAAGTCCTGGCTTAATTTTTTTCCACAACACAGGAGACAATTCATAACCTACCAAACGATCTAAAACACGCCTGGCTTGCTGTGCATTGACAAGATTGTAATCTATCTCTCTAGGGTTTTGAATCGCATGCTGCACCGCAGATTTTGTAATAGAGTTAAATACAATCCTCTTGGTTTTGGCTTTATCTAATTTCAAAGTTTCTGACAAATGCCAAGAAATAGCCTCTCCTTCTCGGTCCTCATCACTAGCCAACCAAATGATCTCTGCTTTATTGGCCAATACTTGTAATTGTTTTACCAATGCTTTTTTATCGGAGGAAACTATATATTTTGCTTCAAAATCATCATCCACTGCTACCCCCAATTCCTTGGACGGAAGATCTGCAATATGCCCATAACTAGAGGCTACTTTAAAATCTGGTCCTAAAAATTTTTCTATGGTTTTGGCTTTTGCCGGGGACTCTACAATTACTAAATTCTTTGCCATTGATCGTATTTATGGAAACAAAAGTAGGTCAATTTTTTTATTTTAACCGGTCTCAGTCATATCTGTTTTGAATAGCACCTTTAAATAAAGCCCTACTAAGGACCAAAAAATCCATGACAAAATGTCACTAATTTGAATTTAGTACTATCTTTGTAAACCATTTTAAATACCGCTTACTCCCCTATGGAAAAAACTATTGATCCAAACATACAAGGAACCGCATTGAAGCTAAACCTTCAAGGCTCAAACGCAAAAAAACTTTATATAGAAAGTTATGGTTGCGCCATGAATTTTTCAGATTCCGAAGTAGTTGCGTCAATATTAGCCGCTGAGGGGTATCACACCACAGAGGTATTAGAAGAAGCAGACCTTGTGCTGATCAATACTTGCTCCATTAGAGATAAGGCGGAACAAACCGTGAGAAAACGCTTAGAGAAATTTCAGGCCGTGAAACGCAGCAACCCACAAATGAAAGTAGGGGTGTTAGGGTGTATGGCAGAAAGACTCAAAACAAAGCTACTCGAAGAGGCCAAAATTGTAGATATGGTAGTAGGCCCAGATGCCTATAAAGACATTCCTAATTTACTTAAAGAAGTGGAGGCTGGAAGAAATGCCGTCAATGTGATTTTATCAAAAGAGGAAACCTATGGGGACATTGCTCCTGTGAGACTGGCCAGCAATAAAATTACCGCTTTTGTTTCCATTACAAGAGGCTGTGACAATATGTGTACTTTTTGCGTAGTCCCATTTACAAGGGGGAGAGAAAGATCCAGAGACCCACTTTCCATACTTACAGAAATACAGGACCTCTGGGACAAAGGCTATAAAGAAATAACCCTTTTAGGGCAGAATGTAGACAGCTACCTTTGGTACGGAGGTGGTTTAAAAAAAGATTTTAATAAAGCCACCCAAATGGCTCAGGCTACAGCAGTAAATTTTTCACAGTTGTTAGAAAAAGTAGCGCTAAAGTTTCCTGAAATGAGAATTCGTTTTTCCACTTCAAATCCACAGGACATGACCTTGGATGTGGTTAGAACCATGGCGGCACATTCAAATATTTGCAAGCACATTCACTTGCCCGTACAAAGCGGAAGTAACCGTATTCTAAAAGCCATGAACCGCCAACACACTAGAGAAGAATATATGGCTCTTATAGACAATATTAGGGCTATAATCCCTGACTGTGCTATTTCTCAAGATATGATTATTGGGTTCCCCAATGAAACCGAAGAAGACCACAAGGACACCCTAAACCTTATGGAATATGTAAAATATGATTTCGGTTATATGTACTCCTACTCAGACAGGCCAGGAACTGCAGCTGGAAAAAACTTAGCAGACAATATCCCGGAAACCTTAAAAAGCAAAAGACTTGCAGAAGTCATAGCCGTCCAACGCAAACATGCTGCCATGCACACTCAAAATAGGATAGGTAAAATTGAAACCGTGTTGGTAGAGGGGGTATCTAAAAAATCAGAGAAAGACCTCATGGGAAGAAACAACTACAATGCCGTAGTGGTATTTCCAAGAGAAACTTATAAAATTGGTGACCTAGTTGCAGTAAAAATTACAGATTGCACCTCCGGAACCTTATTAGGAAAAGCCATTTCACACACCAAACTTTCATCATAATGGAAAACTTGCAAGCCATTAAACAACGATTTGAAATTATTGGAAATGACCCTACATTAAATAGGTCATTGGAGAAAGCTATTCAGGTAGCCCCTACAGATATCTCCGTATTGGTTACAGGAGAAAGTGGGGTAGGAAAAGAATCTATTCCAAAAATCATTCACGGACTTTCCCACAGAAAACACTCAAAATACATTGCCGTAAACTGCGGAGCTATTCCAGAAGGCACCATAGATAGTGAACTTTTTGGTCATGAAAAAGGCGCTTTTACAGGCGCAACAGCAACCAGAAGTGGCTACTTTGAAGTGGCAGATGGTGGAACTATTTTTTTAGATGAAGTAGGAGAATTGCCTTTAACCACACAAGTGAGACTCCTTAGGGTACTAGAAAATGGAGAATTCTTAAAAGTAGGGTCCTCACAAGTCCAAAAAACCAATGTAAGAATAGTCGCTGCTACCAACGTAGAAATGACCAAAGCCATTCAAGAAGGCAAATTCAGAGAAGACCTTTATTACCGATTAAGCACTATTGAGATAGGGGTTCCTCCATTGCGCACTAGAAAAGAAGACATCCATCTTTTATTTAGAAAATTTGCATCGGACTTTGGACAAAAATATAAGATGCCTACCATTCGACTTTCAGAGGAAGCGGTTCAAATGCTCATAAAATACAGGTGGCCAGGCAACATTAGACAACTCCGAAACATTGCGGAACAAATATCTGTATTGGAATCTTCAAGAGAAGTAAATGTCAAAACCCTACAATCCTACCTCCCACAGGTGCACAGCAGCCAATTGCCTGCAGTCATTGGATCTGAAAAACAATCTAGTGATTTCTCCAATGAAAGAGAAATACTGTATAAGGTACTCTTTGACATGAAAGGAGACCTCAACGACTTGAAAAAACTGACTTTAGAATTGCTAAAAGGAAAAGATGGTGCTTCAGTACAAAAAGAAAACGACAACCTCATTAGAAAAATATACGGTAATGAGTCTCAAAAATCCGCGCAATTAGAAGCACTTTCCTCTTATCAAGAAAATGAGGACAATTATGACGACGAGGCGGTTTCAGACAATGATTATGAACCCCTTCCCTCTAAATCAATATTAGCCATTCAAAACAGTGCTTCTGAAAAAGACCATATGCCTGATTCAAATCCTTCCGACAAGTACCATTTTGCAGAAGAAATTGAAGAAGAAGAAACCCTATCTTTACATGACAAAGAAATTGAGCTCATTATTAAAGCCTTAGATCGCAATAAAGGGAAAAGAAAATTAGCAGCATCCGAGTTAGGTATCTCAGAAAGAACACTTTACAGAAAAATCAAACAATACAACCTCTAATGCGCCATTATACATTTAAAACTTTTAGGTTAGAAATTAAAATAGCCCTAATCATAATCATTGCACTAACACTAAACGGCTGTGGAATTTACAATTTCACAGGAGGGAATGTGGGTACAGCTAAAACATTTCAGGTAAACTTTTTTCAAAACTACGCCTCAGACAATCCAGGCTCTACCATAGAACCTGGCTTAGACAATACTTTTACCCTAGCATTGCAAGATTTCATACAAAATCAAACCAGTCTAGACCTCACAAATACCAACGGAGATCTTATTTATGAGGGGGAAATTGTAGAGTTCAGGGTATCTCCAATGTCTGCAACTGCCCAACAAACTGCGGCTCAAAACAGGTTAACTATAGGTATTAATGTGCGTTTTTTCAACACGACCAAAGAAGACGCAGATTTTGAAAAAAGATTTTCGTTTTTTTATGACTACCCAGCAGATTCCATGCTAGACAGTGTCAAGAATGACGCTTTTGATGCCATATTTGAAAGGATACTCCAGGATATATTTAGTGCCTCTCTAGCAGACTGGTAAACCATAGACAACTATTTAAAGGGAACTCCTTATATTAGCCACATGCAAGTAAGTCGCTTTACAGATCTATTAGAAAAACCTTTGGAAATAATACAAGAGTCAGACCTGTCTGCATTGCGACAGATTGTGGAAACTTACCCTTATTTTCAGGCAGCCAGAGGAATGGAATTAATAGGCTTAAAAAACGCTAATAGCTTTAAATACAACGCCGCCCTAAAAAAACATGCTGCCTACACCTCGGATCGCTCTTGGCTTTTTGAAATAATCACACAAGAAGCTTTTAACAGCCAGACAAAAGTGAAGAAAGCGCCTCAAACCTCGCTTTCTAAAGAAACAGACCTAGCAAAACAAGGCGCAGAACCATCGGAAATACCCACTATTACTCAAAAATATACTGAAGAAGATTACACGGAACAAACTTCGGATAAAAAAAACGACTCTCAGCAAGTCAAAGAAGCAAACTTTTCTTCCCTTGAGCTCGGTAAACCACTAGAATTTAACAAAAATGATCGATATTCTTTTGAAGAGTGGCTGCAATTGAGTGCTAAAAATTCTGTTGAGAACAAAACTGAAACAAGCATTGTAAAAACCTCCGATACGCCCAAAAAAGCAGCTAAAATGGCACAAATTAATGCCTTTATAGCCACAAACCCTAAGATGAGTACTCCTTTGACAAACCCAGAAGAAATAACGATTAAAGACGCTCAGAAAATAAACAAGGAAGCGTTAATGACAGAAACACTAGCCAGGGTTTACTTAGAGCAAAAAAAATATAAAAAAGCCCTTCAAGCCTATAAAATATTAAGTTTGAAATATCCAGAAAAAAATAGTTTCTTTGCAAGCCAAATTAAAGTGGTACAAAAATTAATTAAAGAGAATTTATAGTCATGAGTACATTTACCATATTTCTAATCCTGATCCTTATTGTTAGTGTTTTACTAATGCTTGTTATTATGGTCCAAAACCCTAAAGGTGGCGGATTGTCTTCTTCATTAGGAGGAGGTTCAAGCCAAGTAGTTGGTGGCGTTAAAAAAACAGGCGACTTTTTAGACAAGAGTACTTGGACACTTGCCACGCTTTTAATTGTTTTAATTTTACTTTCAAACGTAGCTTTAAAAGGCAATTACGCGGGTGCAGATTCTAAACTTTTAGATACTGAAATTAATACTGCAGCTCCAGAAGTACTCCTTGAAGAAGCTGTTGAAGTTCCTGTGGAAACTTTAGAGGTTCCAGCAAAATCAGAAGATACTCAAGAGTAATACCCTGAAAGACAAAAGGTCTTTTTTAAGATATTTAAAATGCCAGCTTATGACAAGCTGGCATTTTTTTTTACGGTTTTGTCATAAAACTGAATTGGCACAATTTATGACACTAGTTGTACATAAAATTAAATTATCTAAATAATCATATTATGGCTAAAATTAACATTAAACCATTGGCAGACAGGGTACTGATTGCCCCTATGGCCGCTGAAACCAAAACAGCTTCTGGAATATACATACCAGACACTGCTAAAGAAAAACCACAAAACGGTAAAGTAGTCGCGGTTGGTCCTGGCACCAAAGATGAAAAAATGACCGTAAAAGTTGGAGACACTGTACTGTACGGAAAATATGCAGGTACAGAACTTAAGCTAGAAGGCGCAGATTATATTATGATGCGAGAAAGCGACATTTTAGCAATTGTTTAATTAGAAACGAAAAAGAAATCATGGCAAAAGACATTAAATTTGATATAGATGCAAGAGATGGCCTTAAAAGAGGGGTAGACGCACTTGCAAATGCAGTAAAAGTAACTTTAGGCCCAAAAGGCAGAAATGTAATTATTAGCAAATCATTTGGAGCCCCTTACGTAACAAAAGACGGGGTTACGGTTGCTAAAGAAATTGAATTGGCAGACCCTTTAGAAAATATGGGTGCTCAAATGGTAAAAGAAGTTGCTTCTAAAACCAATGACCTCGCAGGAGATGGAACTACCACTGCAACTGTATTGGCACAATCCATCGTTAAGGAAGGCTTAAAAAATGTTGCTGCTGGAGCAAATCCAATGGATTTAAAAAGAGGTATTGACAAAGCGGTAGAAGCTATTGTAGAAGACCTTGCCAAGCAATCAAAAAAAGTAGGAGACTCTTCAGAGATGATCAAGCAAGTAGCTTCTATTTCTGCCAACAATGACGAAACTATTGGGGACCTCATCGCGCAGGCATTCGGCAAAGTGGGAAAAGAAGGTGTAATTACTGTAGAAGAAGCTAAAGGCACAGATACTTATGTAGATGTTGTGGAAGGTATGCAATTCGACAGGGGTTACTTATCGCCATACTTTGTGACTGATTCAGAGAAGATGGTTGTAGAACTAGAAAGCCCTTATATCTTGTTGTTCGACAAGAAAATCTCTGCTATGAAGGATTTACTCCCTGTATTAGAGCCTGTAGCACAATCTGGAAAACCATTATTGATCATTGCAGAAGATGTAGACGGAGAAGCATTGGCTACTTTAGTGGTTAATAAATTAAGGGGGTCACTTAAAATTGCTGCAGTAAAAGCGCCAGGTTTTGGAGACAGAAGAAAAGCCATGTTAGAAGACATTGCAATTCTAACTGGAGGAACTGTTATTTCAGAAGAACGCGGCTTCTCTTTAGAAAATGTCACTATGGATATGTTAGGGACTTCTGAAAAAATAACCATAGACAAAGACAATACGACAGTTGTAAATGGTGCTGGTGATAAAAACAACATCAAGACAAGGGTCAACCAAATTAAAGCACAAATTGAATCTACTACTTCTGACTATGACCGTGAGAAGCTTCAAGAGCGTCTCGCTAAATTAGCTGGAGGGGTAGCGGTACTTTATGTAGGTGCGGCTTCTGAAGTAGAAATGAAAGAGAAAAAAGACCGCGTAGACGACGCCCTTCACGCTACAAGAGCAGCGGTAGAAGAAGGTATTGTAGCTGGTGGTGGTGTAGCTTTAGTGAGGGCTAAATCTGCATTGTCTAAAATTAAAGCACTTAATCCAGACGAGGAAACCGGAATTCAAATTGTGGCCAGAGCTATTGAAGCACCACTGAGAACCATTGTTGAAAACGCTGGAGGAGAAGGTTCTGTTGTGGTTTCTAAGGTAATGGAAGGTAAAGCAGATTTTGGATATGACGCCAAAACAGAAACCTATACCAACATGCTTAAAGCAGGAATTATAGATCCTAAGAAAGTAACTAGAGTGGCCTTAGAAAATGCTGCCTCAGTTGCTGGAATGATCTTAACTACAGAATGTGCTTTGACTGACATTAAAGAAGAAAGCGGTCATTCTCACGCTGGACCAGCAATGGGCGGCGGCGGAATGCCAGGCATGATGTAATGTTTTAATACCATATAAAAACCCCCTTTGGACGTCCAAAGGGGGTTTTTTATTTTAAAAAATCAGAGAATACGCTAAACAAGCATGGCCAAGGCCATAGCAATCATTATTGCATTTTCAATAAAAGTAGCCTGTGTCATGGGTAGCTTCAACGCAGTTCCCAAGCAAGCACATTGGATTTGCTGCTTACTTAAAAGAGATTGTACCACCCCAATCGTAGTGGCCCCTAAAATAATTAAAGTAATGACCAATACTTGGAACACCCCTATTCTCATTAAAAGCAACACCCCCAATGCCAGCTCTATAAAAGGATATATTTTTCCATAAAAAGAAAGCCGCTTGGCAATAGGATCGTACATGGCAAAACTTGCTGGAAAGCCCTTTAAATCCAATAATTTAAAAAAGGCGAACACCAAGTAAAATAAAGCCATAAAATCCAACATCATTTCAGACCACAATAAGGCAAAGCCCAATTCGCGAATGTCTGCAAAATAGGCTAGAAAAACGCCGCCAATCAAAAATCCAAAGATTAAATAGAGGGGCTTAAGCTGCTTCCAAGGAGAATCAACAACATTTAAATGGTCGCTGTTATTGTGGTGATCTACCTCAGAAACAGGAACCGTAATTTTATCTTGCTCCAACGTTTCAACACGATATTTCTCTCCTAATAATTTTTGAATATCGGCTGCTTTAGGGCGCAGCTTGGCTTGAATAAAAGCACGATTCAAAGTTAAATCTACTATGACATGCGACACCCCTTCCATGGCTTCAATGGTCTTTTTAACATGTGCTACACAGCCCATGCAAGTCATTCCTGCTACACTATAAATTGTTGTTGCATCCATTAATTGTCAAAATAATAACGGTTCATTTGCTGTTTTTTATAATCTATCACATACAGTTTTTCCTTATAAATGATAGCGTCTATAGGCTTTTCCAATCCAGTCTCAATGATTTGAGCCAATTGTCCGTCTTTAAAAAACACCAACAACCTATGGTTCTCAAAATCTGTTACAAAAACCTGCGTTTCGCTCACGTATAAACCCGTAGCAGCATTCATTTTCTGATCCACTCCAATCATTCTCACAAAAGTACCACGCTTGTCGAACAACTGAATTCTATTATTATAGGCGTCTGCCACCCAAATATTTTGGTCCGTAATCTGAACATCTGTAGGGTAATAAAACTGCCCAGCGTCTTTTCCTTCGGTACCTATAGAAATCCAGTCTGCTCCATTAAAGTACAAAATCCTATGGTTGTAGAAATCTGCAATAGCGCGCTCTTCTCCAAAAACAGCAATGGATGCAGGTGCATCTAAGGAGTCCTTTAAAATTAGAGGCAGCGGAGACTTTGAAGGTAGCTTAAACTGTGCAATGGTGTCAGATCCATATTGTGGCACCCACAATCCTTGCGCATTCGCATCTATATGCATGGGTCTGTCCAATCCCAATATACTGTCTTGAACTTGCCCTAAACTATTTACAGCAATCAGTCTATTGTGGTCTCCATCAGAGAGCCAAAACTGGTCCTCAAAGACCCCAATACCAATAGGATTAATCCCCGGAAGAGATAGGGAATCTTCCAACATCCATTGCTGGGTAGCTGGTGTCTTGCGCTCACAACTCACTAGAGTGATGAGTGCCACTAAAACAATCGAAAAAATATATTTTACCTGTCTCATACTATTTGTCTTCTATTCGTTCGTATTTACAACACATTGGCAATCCGTCATAAGTGTTTTCACTAGCTTTATGGTCTTTGGTGTCATGTCCTGCTGCTGCAATTGCTTTTGAAATAGAGGCTAAATCTAAAGCTGCTGCGTCATAAGAAATGTCTAGCATTTTTGTTTTGGCATCCCAAGCGGCAGCTGCAACTCCTTGCAATCTAGAAGTGGCCTTTAATATTCTCGCTTCACACATTTCACAGTTTCCGGCCACAAACATTTTTTTAGACACCACTCCTGCAACCCCTTGATCTACAGCAGCTAAAGGTGCATCTGTCTCTACCAGTCCATTGGCTCTGGTAATCACTGTTTTCATAGGTGTGTAACCCGCTTTTTCTACCTGTTGTACTACAGCAGTTAACGAAAGTGACTTTTCAGAAGGGTATTGAAAACTAAAATCTCCCGTTTCAATATCTATCTGTACTCCCTTAATTCCTTTGAATTCTTTGAATTTTTTCTCCAGGCCATAAGCGCAAAAAGGACAGCCTAAACCGTCTACTTGTACTTGAAAATCATCCATACTCTTTTGTGCAAATGCCAGGGAGCTACCGAGCATTAAAAAGCTAAAAATTGATATAATTATTGTTTTCATAATGGTGTTTTTAAAAGGTTAAAAAGTAAAGCGAGTTCCCAAGAACAAGCTTCTGTTAAAAGTCATGTTTTGAGGCATATCGTTAATCATTGGAAGCTGATATGCCAAGTCAAAGGTGATATTTTTTCTAGCGTATTGTATGCCTTGGGCATACAAAAGCTGATACCCCTTTTGCTCCCACAACCACTGCTGGGTATACTCAAAAAATAAATTAATCTGCCTATTGGGGTATTGTGGCTTAAGAAGTGGCAAACCAAATCCCAATTTGTGCTGCAGAAAATCTAAATCTCCTTCGGGAATATGATTGAGTCCCAGCTCAAATGAGATGCCGTATTTGAGGCTTTCATAACCTGCTACAAAACCGTAATACCCTTGGTACAAACCACTGCTGAGCTCCATGACGCCTAGTGCCTCTCCGGTTGGAAGCGTCTGAAGTGTTTTGGCGACCATTCTAAAGGTCTTTCCTGTTCCATCTATTCTGAGGAATTGATATTTGGCTAAGAGCTTGACATCGGCCAGGGACTGGCCAGAAGTTCCGTCTGCCAACTCATAAGAAACTTTAGGGATGTGAATGGCTACAAGTGCATTTGAACTGATCAGATAATGCAGCATTATAGGGGTGTATTTAAAGGTCCCCATAGCGGTTTTTCTGTGTTCAATTAAAGTTTTGGCCGTAAAACTTCCACCACCCAACATAATGGGTTTGTCTGAAGTAATTGGGGGTCCTTGAGCGAAAAGACTGACTGAAAAGCACCCAAATATACCTAGGGCGTAGAGGTATTTAATACAATATTTCATCGTAGATTTTTTTAAATTAATAGCGCTGCATCCAAAACATTTGGAAGAGAAAATTTTAAAAAAGCCTAACTGATCTAGATTAAAAATTGTTGGTGAAGTATGAAAAGTGAGTGACCCTGCTTGGGTGGAGGTGGCTCAAATAAAAGCACCTTTGTTAAAGGCCTGATCCAAAAAACAACTTCATATTTAATGTCAATTTGAGGAACAAAGTCTGCCAATACAGGAATAAAAATAGCTTCAACTGCCTGTTTAAATAGTGGCGTTGGTTCAACCACTTCTGCAATTTCATTACAACAAGAGGGCTTTGACCATTCGCCTTCTTCTTCCATCTCCATACCACAAGTTTCCGGTGTACCAAAAAGAGCAGAATCTACTTTTATAGTCCCGCAATAATGGGTCCCAAAAGTCCATGAAGTAGACGCTCCTAAAACCAAGAGTGCCAAAAGGGTAGAAATGAATATAGAAAGTCTATTTTTCACCTTACAAAAGTACAAAAAAACCGAGAAAAAGAACGTATTTTTGTTCTTTGATTAAAACCCTTAAAATAGGGTAATATACAAATACAATTTTAAGTGACTAAGTACATGTTTACCGCACTCTACCCTAAATTAGACAGCATTTTTGCTTGTACTCACGATAGTGAAACTAAGTTAAAAACCATCTGTACCCTTTTAGAAAAAAATATCCCACACTACAATTGGGTCGGATTTTATTTTAGAAATGGCGAAAAAGAAGAACTTTTGTTGGGTCCTTACGTAGGGGCTCCTACAGACCATACGATAATCCCTTTTGGTAAGGGCATCTGTGGCCAAGTAGCCGTAAGCAATAAAAATTTCGTGGTCCCAGATGTAAAGGCTCAAGACAATTATATAGCCTGCAGCATTTCTGTAAAGTCTGAAATTGTAGTGCCAATTTTTGTTCATGGAAAAAATATTGGGCAAATAGATATTGATTCCGAAACCATTGATCCATTTACCAAAGAAGACGAAACCTTTCTAGAATACGTATGTAAAGGAGTTGCTTCATTTATTTAAAAATATTGTTTATTAATCCTCTTATATCCTTTTAATTCCAAACGCATGAGTAGTTCAAAAAAAGCCACCGCAGCCCTAATTTCAGTATTTCATAAAGATGGACTAGGTCCTATTGTAGCGACCCTTCACGCCCAAGGTGTTGTGTTGTATTCTACTGGAGGAACCGAAACATTTATAAAAGAAATGGGTATTCCTGTGGTTGCTGTTGAAGACTTAACGAGCTATCCTTCTATTTTAGGTGGCCGTGTTAAAACACTACACCCAAAAGTTTTTGGTGGTATTTTAAACAGACAAGACAATGAAGGAGATGTAGCACAGTTAAAGGAATTTGAGATCCCTCAATTAGACATTGTCATTGTAGACTTATACCCTTTCGAAAAAACAGTAGCCAGCGGAGCGAGTGAGCAAGATATTATTGAAAAAATAGACATTGGCGGAATCTCGCTCATTAGAGCAGCTGCCAAAAACTACAAGGATGTTTTATGCGTGTCTGATAGGGCAGACTATGCAGATTTCTTAGAAATATTAAAAACACAGGACGGAGCCACTACTTTAGCACAGCGAAAAGATTTTGCAACCCGATCTTTTAACACCTCTTCTCATTATGACACAGCTATCTTCAATTATTTCAATGGAGGCAGCGAAATAGATAAATTAAAAATTTCTGAAACCAAAGGTCAGGTGCTTCGCTACGGTGAAAATCCGCACCAAAAAGGGGTGTTCTTCGGAGATTTTGAAGCCATGTTCACTAAACTTCACGGTAAAGAACTCTCTTATAATAACCTGCTCGATGTAGACGCAGCGGTTCAACTAATGGGAGAATTTAAAGAAGATGGTCCTACATTTGCTATTTTAAAACACAACAACGCTTGTGGTCTAGCTACAAGAGATCAATTAGTTACAGCTTACAAAGATGCACTTGCTGGAGATCCAGTGTCTGCCTTTGGAGGGGTACTAATCGCCAACAGACCTATAGACCTAGATACCGCTTCAGAGATTCACAGTTTATTTTGTGAGGTGGTTATAGCACCAGGATTCTCTCCAGAAGCACAAGCTTTACTGCAAGAGAAAAAGAATAGAATTTTATTGATTCAAAATGAGGTAGCCCTACCACAAACGCAATTACGTACTTGCCTAAACGGTTTCTTATTACAAGAAAAAGATGGAATTACTGACGCCTCAAAAGACTTGCAATACGCCACAGAGACCCAACCAGATGCAGCTGCCTTAGAAGACTTAATATTTGCTTCTAAACTTTGCAAGCATACCAAATCAAATACGATTGTTTTGGCAAAAAACAAACAACTATGTGCCAGTGGTACAGGACAAACATCACGTGTAGACGCTTTAAACCAAGCCATTCACAAAGCCAATAGCTTTTCATTTGACTTGAGTGGAGCTGCTATGGCGAGTGATGCTTTTTTCCCTTTTCCTGACTGTGTGGAAATAGCAGGAAATGCCGGAATCACCAGTGTGATTCAACCAGGAGGATCTATCAAAGATCAATTGAGTATAGATTATTGCAATGAAAATAAAATTGCCATGGTACTTACTGGGACCCGCCATTTTAAACATTAATTTTATTACCTTCGTTATCACTAACTTAGACCAAGCAATTTAACATCTTTCCCATGGGCTTTTTTGATTTTTTAACTGAAGACATTGCCATAGATTTAGGAACTGCCAATACGCTGATCATTCACAATGATAAAGTAGTGGTAGACAGCCCATCTATTGTCGCTAGAGATAGGACTACTGGGAAAATTATTGCCGTTGGTAAAGAGGCCAATCTCATGCAGGGTAAAACCCATGAAAACATCAAGACTATCAGACCGCTTAAAGATGGGGTTATAGCTGATTTTGACGCTTCTGAAAAGATGATTAGCATGTTCATAAAGAACATTCCATCACTCAAGAAAAAATGGTTCCCACCAGCACTCAGAATGGTGATTTGTATCCCTTCTGGGATTACTGAAGTAGAAATGCGTGCGGTAAGAGAATCTGCGGAACGCGTAAATGGAAAAGAAGTCTATCTTATTCACGAACCAATGGCTGCTGCCATAGGTATTGGTATAGATATTATGGAGCCTAAAGGAAACATGATTGTAGACATAGGTGGTGGAACCACAGAAATTGCTGTAATTGCGCTTGGTGGGATTGTATGCGACAAATCTGTTAAGATTGCGGGAGATGTTTTCACCAACGATATTGTGTATTATATGCGTACGCAACACAACCTTTTCGTAGGGGAAAGCACTGCTGAAAATATTAAAATTACTATTGGTGCGGCCACAGAAGACTTACAGAGCCCTCCAGAAGAAATGTCTGTGCAAGGAAGGGATTTACTCACAGGGAAACCCAAACAAGTGCAAGTATCTTATAGAGAAATTGCGAAGGCTTTAGACAAGTCTATATTGCGAATTGAAGACGCAGTTATGGAGACACTATCAAATACGCCGCCTGAATTAGCCGCAGATATTTATAATACCGGTATATTTTTAGCCGGAGGTGGGTCTATGTTAAGAGGACTGGACAAACGATTGTCTTTAAAAACTGATTTACCTGTTTATATTGCAGAAGATCCTCTTAAAGCTGTAGTTAGGGGGACAGGTATTTCCTTAAAGAATTTAGAAAAATTCAAAAGTATTTTAATGAAATAGCCGCAGGCTAAAAGAAAACACCAACCCATGCAACGCATTATAGATTTTTTTCTTGGCAATAAGCTGCGTTTGTTGTTTTGGTTTTACCTACTCATTGGAATTGGACTTACGACCAGTCAAAATCTTTATTTTAAATCGAGCTACCTAAATACAAGTGGCCAGATTAGTGGTGGTATTCATTTGTTTTTTAGCGGTATTGGAGACTACTTTTCATTAGCTGCTGAAAATAAATTTCTCAGCGAACAAAACAAAGTACTGCTGGAGCGATTAACAGCGCTAGAAAAGCCTGGTTTAAACCAAAACCCTGCGGAATTAAAAAAGAATTTTGAATATATTAACGGAAGGATACTAAAAAACAGCTTTACAGGATTAGACAATTACCTCACCCTTTCCTTAGGAAAAAAAGACAGCGTTTTTACTGACATGGGTGTGGTGAATGAAAAAGGCCTACTGGGTATTATAGAGTTCAGTGGAAATTCTTTTTCTACCGTTCAAAGCATCTTACACAGTAAGTCTAAAATTAATGTCAAAGTAAAAGGTACTGACTATTTTGGGTCTTTAATATGGGATGGAAAAAAACCCAATAGGGTGCAACTGACAGATATTCCCGATCTAGCACCCATAAAAAAAGGAGATACCATTATCAGTGGCGGAATGTCTAGTATTTTCCCTGAAAATATTCTTATAGGCACCGTTGAAGACTTTGAACTAACAGCGGCTAAAAATTATTACCTCATTCAGGTTCGACTCTTCAATGACATGCAAAATATTGGGCCGGTTTACGTAATTAAAAACCGATTCAAAAAGGAGATTAAAGCGGTAGAAAATAATTCGGATGAATAGAGAACTTCCTATATATCTGCCCATTAAAGTGATCCTTTTGATCCTTATTCAAGCTTTTATATTCAGTAAAATGGCTTTGTTTGGGTTCATTAGCCCCATGATATATATAATACTTTTGTATATCTATCCCACTCACAAAAATAGAAGTCTTTGGATCACATGGGGGTTTTTATTTGGTCTTTGCTTAGACATTTTATTAGATACCTTGGCGCTTCATGCCACTGTTTTGGTTTTCATGGCTTACTTAAGACCAAAAGTAATGCGTGTTATTTTTGGATTAAATTTTGAGCAAAAAAGTTTTAGAATCCAACAAGCGCCTATAGCACAACGATATGCATTTATAGCTACAGCAGTCTTTTTACACCATTTAGTCTATTTTAGTTTAGAAGCATTTAGCTGGTCTAAATGGATGCTGGTCCTTGAAAAAACTTTTGCCACTGGACTCTTTAGTTTTATTTTTAGCCTGCTCTTAATTACCTTATTAAGCCCGAAAAAAAAATGAGAAAACTATTGCTTTTCTCCGTCTTAGTAGTAGCTGCCATAAGCTTTATCGTTAAACTTGGTAGCCTTCAAATTAGTGGCTCAAATCCAGAGGCTTTCAAAACGGACCCCGCTATAAGTGCCCAAACAATCTACCCAAGCCGCGGATACATCTATGACAGAAATGGTTTATTATTAGTAGCCAACCAGGCTGCTTACGATCTTATGGTCGTACCCAGAGAGGTATCTCTGAGTGACACTTTGGCTTTTTGTCAATTACTGAATATTAGCCAAGAGACTTTTATTAAACAGATGGAAAGGGCCAAAAGGTATTCGCCTAGATTGCCCTCTGTTATGGTCTCAAAACTGTCCAAAGAAACTTACGCTGCTTTCCAAGAAAAAATGAGAAAGTACGAAGGTTTTTATATTCAAAAACAAAACTTAAGAGACTATAAAACAACTTCAGCAGCCAATGTACTTGGTTATATCAGTGAAGTAAATCCTTGGGAAGTAAAGAACAATACAGACTACAACTCTGGAGAACTCATTGGCAAAACAGGGGTAGAGAAACAATATGAGTCTATTATCAGAGGTAAAAAGGGGGTCCAGTACTTACAAAAAGACCGATTTAATAGAATTATAGGGCCTTATAAAGCGGGGGCACACGACCAAACACCCAAAGCTGGAACCAACCTACAGATTACCTTAGACAAAGAGCTTCAAGAGTACGGAGAGCTGTTGTTTAAAAATAAACGGGGGGCCATTGTCGCCATTGAACCCAGTTCAGGTGAAATTTTAGCACTGGTTACAGGCCCAAGTTTTGACCCTTCCTTATTGGTTGGAAGAAATAGGTCCAGGAATTACACCAACTTATATTATGACTCAATTGCAAAACCTACTTGGGATAGAAGCCTCCTAGCACAACCTTCCCCTGGCTCACCATTTAAATTAATCAATGGACTTGCTGCATTAGAAGAAGGGGTCATAAACCCGCTAGAAACCATAGTATGTTACAATGGCTACTATGTAGGAAAAGACAAGAAAAGCTGTCACTGTGGGGGTGGTTCTAGAAATTTATATTCTGCTATATCCGAGTCTTGCAACGCTTATTTTGTAGCTGTATTTAAAAAAATATTCAATAAATACCCTAATTCAGACGTTGGCCTAGAGGCCTGGGTAGCGCATATGAAAAGCTTTGGCTTAGGCGATTTTTTAGGCACAGACTTACCCACAGGCGCCCCAGGAAGAATTCCCGGAGTATCTTTTTATGATGCCTATTATGGCGACAATAGGTGGGGACCTACTTACTTTATTTCCAACGCTATTGGGCAAGGAGAAGTGGCTACCACACCAATTCAATTGGCCAATATGACTGCTGCAATAGCCAATAGAGGGTTTTATTTTAGACCGCACATTCTTAGAGAAATTGAAGGTAAATCCTTACAGGACAGTGTGTACACAAGTCCCATCTACACCAGTATTGGCAAAGTGCATTTTGACCCAATTATTCAGGCCATGCAAAAAGTATATGAGTCTGGAACCGCAAAGCACTTGAAAGTCAAAGGACTTACCATGGCAGGAAAAACAGGAACTGGAGAGAACTATACCCGAATTAATGGGGAACGAAAACAACTGACCGACCATTCTATTTTTGTGGGATTTTCGCCAGTAGAAAAACCAGAAATTGCCATTTCTGTATATGTAGAAAACGGGTATTACGGCTCTAGATATGCCGGCTATATTGCCACACTAATGATGGAAAAATACCTTAAAGGAAGTGTTAGCAACAAAGCCCAAGAAAATAAAATACTACAAAGCAGTTTGGAAAAAGAATACGCTAAATCTCTAAGCGGGAAGCCCTTTAAAATAAATGAATATGCGTGGTAGTATAGGGAAAATTAGGGTAGACTGGGTTTCGATTGGCCTTTACCTGCTTTTGGTGTTTGTGGGATGGATAAATATTTACTCTAGTACGGTTACGGAAAACCACAGCAGTATTTTTGACTTTAGCACCATTTATGGAAAACAACTTTTTTTTATTGGGATTAGTCTATGTGCAGCAGGATTCATATTTATAGTCAACACAAAAGCCTTTGAACGCTTTACGGCCATTTATTATTTCACAGCGCTTTTATTACTGATAGGACTCTTTGTTTTTGGAAAAACAATTGCAGGAGCTACTTCCTGGTACAACCTTGGTTTTTTTAATTTCCAACCTTCGGAATTGGCAAAAATAGCTACAGCCTTGGCCCTTGCAAAATACCTAAGCGACATACAGACTGATATTAAAAAAACCCTTCACGCTGCCATAGCATTTGCCATTTTATTGATTCCTGCTTTACTCGTCATTCCCCAACCGGATCCTGGTTCCGCATTGGTGTTTTTTGCTTTGTCTTTTGTGCTGTTTAGAGAGGGCTTTTCCCTAAAATTATTTTGGGGCGTTTTCGGAGCCATTTTATTATTTATAGCCGTATTAAAATGGGGCGTAATCTGGAGTATTGGAGGCCTTGTTTTAGGGGGTGGTCTGGGATTTATTTTAAAACCGAAGCGCATAAAATGGTCTTGGACTAAATTAGGCTTAGGAATCCTGACTTCAGTAGTTTTTGCCACCAGCGTAAATTATGTTTTTAACGGTGTTTTTGAGCAAAGGCACAGAGATCGTTTTAGCCTTTGGTTGGACCTTGAAAAAGACCCTGAAGTTTTAGAAAAAATCAACAGATCTATTGGATATAATACCTACCAATCTACAGAGGCCATAAGGGCTGGCGGATTTTTTGGAAAAGGGTTTTTAGAAGGCACCAGAACAAAAGGAGATTTTGTTCCGGAGCAACACTCAGATTATATTTTTAGCACATTGGGAGAAGAATGGGGCTTTGTAGGCACTACAGGAGTAGTCCTATTATTTACTGCACTGTTGCTTAGGCTATTATTTTTAAGCGAGAGACAAAGCCATTCCTTTAACCGTATTTTTGGGTACGGGGTGGTGTCTATTTTAGGCATTCACTATATTATTAACATTGGCATGGTACTAGGTTTACTCCCTACTATTGGAATTCCGCTGCCTTATTTAAGTTACGGAGGTTCCGGAATGCTCGGATTTACATTATTGCTTTTTATATTTTTAAAACTAGACGGAAATAGGTTAAAAGAATGGGATTAGAAAATAAGGAAATTATACTAGGAGGCGGATGCTTCTGGTGTGTAGAGGCTGTTTTAGAACTTGTCAATGGGGTAGAAAATGTGGTGCCTGGTTATATGGGTGGAACCGTACCTGGAACCCCTACCTATAGAGAAATTTGCTCAGGACTTACCGGACACGCAGAGGTGATTAAGGTAGATTATGACCCTACTATTATTTCGTTATCTGTACTATTAGAAATATTTTTAACCACACATGATCCAACAACCCTTAACAGACAAGGGGCAGATGTTGGCACGCAATACAGGTCTGTTATTTTTTATGCCTCTGAAGAAGAACGCGTTTGCGCAGAAACAACCATTCAAAGTCTTAAGGAATATTTTGACCAACCTATAGTCACTTCTTTAGAACCAAAGGCAGTATTTTATGAGGCAGAAAAAGAACACCACAATTACTACAGCAACAATCCTTTTCAAGGGTATTGTCAGGTGGTAATTTCTCCTAAAGTAAGTAAGCTAAAAGCGCAGCATTCAAAATGGCTTAAATAATAATTATGATACCCTTTCAACCGGACCATTTCATACAGTCATTACCCCAAGATCCTTCTTTGGATGAATATCCCCGTGCGGTTCAGGGCGCATTGTACTCATTTACGCAGCCAAAAAAAACAGCTTTTCCTCAGAAAATACACCTAAATACAAATTTATTAAAGACTTTGGGAATTAAAGAAGACGACCCAGAACTCGTTCAACAACTTACTGGAAATAAAATCAGTGAGGGCCACATCCCTTTTGCAATGAACTATGGCGGGCACCAATTTGGCCATTGGGCTGGACAGTTGGGAGACGGACGCGCCATTCACTTAGGAGGCCTAAAAATTAGTGGTGACACAAAAGATTTAAACTGGAACAGCCCGTCTAACTGGGCTCAAATTCAATTAAAAGGAGCTGGTCCCACGCCATACTCTAGGTCTGCAGATGGATTGGCCGTATTGAGGTCTAGTATTAGAGAATATTTGTGTTCGGAAGCCATGTACCATTTGGGTGTTCCTACTACTAGGGCTTTGTCCTTATGCCTCAGTGGCGATTTAGTCAATAGAGACATGCTATACAATGGCAATCCCGGTTTAGAACAGGGTGCAATTGTCGCTAGGGTTGCCCCAAATTTCATTCGATTTGGCTCTTTTGAATTACCCGCATCTAGAGGAGAAATAGGGCTTTTGAAAACACTGATAAAACAAACCATCAAATATTATTACCCAGAAATTAAAGCCCCTTTAAAAGAAGCTACTACCCTTTTTTTTAAAAAAGTTTGTGAAGACACCGCAAAAGTAATCGCAGCTTGGCAGCGTGTAGGTTTTGTTCATGGCGTACTCAATACCGATAATATGTCTGTACTGGGACTTACTATTGATTATGGCCCTTATGGTTGGATGGAACCTTATGATTTAGACTGGACGCCCAACACAACAGATGCTAAAGAAAGTCGCTATAGGTTTGGAAACCAACATCAGGTGGGTCTATGGAATTTGTATCAATTGGCTAACGCCCTCTACCCTATCGTAGAAGATGCCGCTCCGTTAGAAGCCGCCTTAGACCATTTTAAAGAGACTTATGAAACAACCTACGCTCAGATAAGAAAAGAGAAGTTGGGGCTTTGCCAAAGCAATGGTGTTGTTCTAGATGCACTTATAGAGGACCTTGACCCACTACTGTCTCTTATAGAAACAGATATGACGCTATTTTACCGGGAATTGGCCCTATTCAAATCAGATCAATTTTTAGAAAAAATTAAAACGACTCCTATACACACTAACTCCGACAGCAGCACCCATGCCAACACGACCCATAGCACCTTAAGCATTGACAACCATGCGCTCTTTGGCTCTTTGATAAAAGCTTTTTATGATCCAAGAGCACTAAATGGTACTGTGAAAAACAAATGGATTTTATGGCTGAGTAGTTATGCGAAAATTAGATTGACTCAAAAATTAGCTGATCAGGTCGTTATAGAAAAAATGAATGCGGTAAATCCCAAATATGTCTTGAGAAATTATATGGCTCAAATGGCTATTGAGGCTGCAGAAAACAGCGATTACTCCATCATTGAAGAGCTGTTTCAACTACTGCAAAATCCCTATGAAGAACAAGATGAATTTAACAAATGGTACGCCAAAAGGCCTGAATGGGCCAGAAACAAAATAGGCTGTAGTCAATTGTCTTGTAGTTCTTAACAACAACACATTAAAATCCAATACATTAATGAACCCCATTCAATGCTCGTAAAAGCTATTAATCATTAGCCTTTAACAGAAGCTAATTTCAATGGATTGGTAAACCTTATTTTTAAATCTTGGAGTACATTTACAGCCTCTTCTACATAAACATCTTTGGCTAAATCCCTGTGCCAACGGTCTCTTTTCTCTCTGAGCTCTGCATCTTGGGCTAGCATTGTTTTCTCTACGTCTAAAGATTGAAAAGTCAATTTAGAATCGTACTTAGCTATTTGCTTAAAATAAGCCGCTTTCTCTTTATCTAATTTTACCTCTGTCACATAATCTTCGTAAAGCAAAGAAACTTTTTTATTGTCTTGTTGGGATTTTAACCACTTAGCGTTCTCCTCAATAAGCATTAATTGCGGATTGGCTTCCATTCTCTTTTTAGAATTGGCAATGGTGTTTTCAAAATCAATATATCCTTCCCAAGGGGCATAATCTGCTGCAGGAATTTTATCCCAAGCCATAGGGTGGTCCATATCTCTTTCGCCAATATCTAAATAACTGTACTTGTCTGGAACAACCACATCACTCATCACTCCTTTTAATTGGGTAGAGCCTCCGTTAATTCTGTAAAATTTCTGGGTAGTTAACTTTAAAGCCCCCAAATCTCCAAATTCACTGCTCCTGACAATATTATTTAAAGGCACTACATTCTGAACCGTTCCTTTTCCAAAAGTCTGTTTACTTCCTATCACTACAGCCCTTTTGTAATCTTGCATAGCAGCTGCTAAAATTTCTGAGGCAGACGCAGACAATTCATTAACCAATATGACCAAAGGACCGTCCCAAACCAAACGATTGTCTGTGTCTTCGTACAATTCTATTTTCTCTTGTCCTGTTTTAACTTGTACAACTGGTCCGTCTTTAATAAATAAACCTGCAATATCTACCACTGTTTTTAAAGATCCCCCTCCATTGTCTCTTAGGTCTAAAATAAGCCCTTGAGCCCCTTCAGCTTTTAATTTTTCTAATTCAGCCGCAATATCGCTAGCCGCATTTCTCTCGTTATAATCTTCAAAATCTACATAAAACTTGGGTAAATTGATCAGACCGTATTTGTAATCTCCTTGATTAACCGTAGCTGTTTTAGCAAAAGTCTCCTCTAATTTAACCACATCTCTGGTAATAGAAATCACTTGTATGGAACCATCCACTTTTTTTACGGTCAGATCTACCAATGAGCCCTTTGGACCTTTGATAAGCTTTATAGCGTCGTCTAATCGCATTCCCACAATATCTACTGGGTCCTCTCCTGATTGTCCCACTTTAATGATCTCATCCCCTACCTCAATGTTTTGGTCCCTCCAAACAGGACCGCCAGAAATTATTTCCACAATTTTCGTTTGGTCTTTACGCTTTTGAAGCCTGGCGCCAATTCCTTCGAATTTACCCGACATATCCATGTCAAACCTGTCTTTTTCTTCTGGAGCAAAATAAAAAGTGTGGGGGTCATAGGTCTCTACAATACTGTTCAAATACTGCACAAACCAATCTTTTCTTTCTAAGTCTGCTACAAAATCAAAGTACTCTTCAAGGCTCTCTTTTGTTTTTGCCCTTGCCTCTGATTCCAGCACAATCACATCTTTAGGGGTATATGCTGTATCTTCAGTAGCTTTCAAGGCCTCATTCTCTCGTGAGGCAAAATAGGTGCCTAAAGACACATATTTTAATTGCAACCTCCAACGGGCCTCCAATTCTTTTTTGGATGCTGCATAAGGCAATAAGTCATAATCTACAACCAGTGAATCTACTTCTGAAAAATCATAAGGCGCATTAAGTACTTTCTGATAAAGGTCTTTAGACTCGTCTATTCTATAGATTAAACGCTCGTAAACTAGGTTAAAAAAACTAATGTCTGTTCCTTTAATCTGATCGTCTATTTGGGTTTTGTACGCCTCGAATATTTCTAAGTCGGAAGCTAAAAAATAACGCTTCATAGGGTCTAACCCTCCTATAAAATTATCGTAAACTCGTTCTGAAAATGCGTCATTTACTGCTGTAGGTTCAAAGTGTAGCCTTTCCAACACATAACTAATCAGCTCTAGTAAAAGTTTGTCTTTATCTGAAGTCTCACTAATACTTTTTGTGAAACTACAAGAGACAAAAGCAAATAAAACAACGGAACAGACTAATATAAAATTCTTTTTCATCTTCTTCATTTTTTAGCAACCAGCCTTTAAAAGGCTTTTAAAGTCCTAAGATAAGTAAAAGTGCTAGCAATTATTAGGCGTTCACAAATAATTTTTTGTTAAAATAGTCCCGGTAGTAATGCCTATAATTATTGTATTTTTGTTCACAAATAGCCCACTATGCAAAAACCACTTATCCTCATTACTAACGACGACGGAATTACTGCTCCAGGAATAAGACACCTCATAGAATTTGCCAAAGAAATTGGTGAAGTAATCGTTGTGGCTCCGGACAGTCCTCAATCTGGAATGGGACACGCAATTACCATAAACAATACTCTATTTTGCAAAAAAGAAAAGATTGATGATGGCCCTCAAATTGAATATAGCACATCTGGAACTCCTGCTGATTGTGTGAAACTTGCTGTAAATGAAATTTTGGAAAGAAAGCCTGATATTTGTGTTTCAGGGATTAATCATGGTTCAAATGCATCTATAAATGTAATATATTCTGGAACAATGAGTGCGGCCATAGAAGCGGGTATTGAAGGCATTCCAGCTGTAGGTTTTTCACTATTAGATTATAACTGGAATGCTGACTTTAGTCAAATTGATAGTTATATCAAAACAATTGTAGAAAATGTACTTAATAATGGTCTAAGAAAAGGAGTTGTTTTAAATGTTAATTTTCCAAATATTTCAAAAGAAAACATAAAAGGTATAAAAATTTGCCGTCAAGCTCGAGCTAAATGGGTAGAAGAATTTGACCATAGGCAAGACCCTCATGGACGTGATTACTATTGGCTTACAGGTAAATTTACAAATATGGATAAGGGTGAAGACACCGATGAATGGGCTCTTGAAAACGGCTATATATCCGTCGTCCCTGTGCAGTACGACCTAACAGCACACCACTACTTAAAAGAATTAAATAACTGGGCTTTCAATGGATAAAAAATCAATCATAACTGGTGTTGTAATAGGACTTATTTCAAATGCTGTAGGCTTGTTTATTGTGTGCTTATTTACGGCAAAAATGTCTGAACGTTCAGGTGGAGTTACAGCTGTTTTAGAAGCTGCAATTTCAGAGGATTTTATAGGCAAATTAATTAGCTTAGGAGCCATTCTAAACTTAATATGTTTTTTCTATTTTATTCGCAAAAAAAAAGATGGTCATGCAGGAGGAATTTTGATTGCTACTATTTTGATTGCTGTGGTAACCTTTATAATTAAACTGTAAATGAAGTATTACATTATTGCCGGAGAAGCCTCAGGAGATTTGCATGCTGCGAACCTCATGAAGGCCCTAAAAAAAACAGATGCGAACGCAGAATTTAGATTTTGGGGTGGTGACTTGATGCAAAATGTAGGAGGTACTTTAGTAAAACATTATAAAGAATTGGCCTTTATGGGCTTCTTTGAAGTAATAATGAATCTAAGAACTATTACCAAAAATTTATCCTTTTGTAAAAAAGATATTGAAGTTTATCAACCTGATTGTTTGATTTTTATTGATTACCCAGGATTCAATATGCGGATAGCAAAATGGGCGAAAATCGAAGGCTATAAAACCCATTATTATATTTCTCCACAAATTTGGGCTTGGAAAGAAAACCGCATTAGTGCCATCAAGCGTGACGTCGATAAAATGTATGTCATACTCCCATTTGAAAAAGAGTTTTACGAAGATAAACACGGTAGCTTCCAAAGACCGATTCAATAAAGCTGGGGTTTTATATCCAAAAACAAACTCAACTTTACTTTCTAAAGAAAAAAATGATGAATTTCATTTATCAGATCA
>ENA-OREM01000454-OREM01000454.1-marine-metagenome-genome-assembly--contig:-NODE-454-length-29132-cov-4.974152_pt1 | contig 29132 bp, 26 predicted proteins | sample MGYA00248623_ERZ508561 | MGnify/ENA primary metagenome ERZ508561 (study PRJEB26227, sample SAMN06264494) | marine metagenome | isolation source: Columbia River Estuary | place: USA:Columbia River Estuary...
GAAAAGTTAAGTAACTGATTATATTGAAAGTTTGGTAGCGGCACAGGGACTTGAACCCCGGACACGCGGATTATGATGAAATGCGGCATAATTTAACCACTTAAGAACAAATGTTTACAACAGCATTATCATGATGCGCTAATAAACGCGCTAAACTCTAACTCACAGAGTGCAGAAACTCCCTGTTCAACACTCATAATCTGCATCAAAATCTGTATGGCGTCCAGCAAAACATGTTGTGATAAGTACCCATAAAGTCGCCCTGCCCGCTTCAAGCAAGTTTAATTTGATAGTGCCCTCAAATCTCTTTGCCCAAAATTACCACTTGTATAGTTTTCTTTTTTCCCACTTTGTTTGTGACGAAGGCATTGGCATCGATGTTTACAACTTTGAATTCACCGAACGCGAACTGAACCCGGAAAAAGTTTCCATAATCCTAGCAAGTTAATCATCTTACACTGCATGACCGGACAGTAGATAATGCCAACATTCACTTCGAAAATTAGAAAAATGCCCCAAAAAAGCTTTATGGGTATTTTGTATTTTGCAGCAGGCATGTTCTTGTTTGCTGCTGTGGATACCATGGCCAAAGTTCTTACTGAAAGTTTTCACCCTCTCCAAGTCGCATGGTCAAGGCAATTAGGCCTGTTTATAGGAATTATAATTTTATTAGTAATTAAAGGCACAGTCATACTAAAGACCGATCACTTTTATCTACAGGTTTTGCGAGGCTGTTTAGCAGCAGCTTCAGCCTTAATGTTTATATTTGCAATATCAGTGGTGCCTATTGCTGATGCAGTGGCAGTAAGCTTTGTAGCACCCTTTTTTGTTACAATTTTGGGTGCACTGGTTCTGAGAGAACGCGTCGGTGTTCGAAGATGGACAGCAATCGCCATCGGCTTTATTGCGTGTTTGGTAATTATCCGACCTGGTTTTAGTTCATTTGAACCAGCAGTACTTTTGGTTGTGATCGCAGCGCTTGCTTATGCATTTCGCCAAATAGTATCGCGAATTTTGAGCAGTTCCGATCTCACAATGACAACGGTTGCGTATACAGGGCTAACAGCGAGTTTTCTGCTATCTACTCCACTTCCTCTAGTGTGGCGCGCACCAGTTGGAAACAAAGAATTTTTATTGATTGCGGCTTTGGCTACACTAGCAGCCTTAGCTGAAATATTGGTTATTAAAGCCCTCGAATTAACGCAAACTGTAGTTCTAGCACCGATCCATTATACATTATTAATTTGGGGTACCACCTACGGCTGGATAGTCTTTGGTCAGTTTCCCGATAAATGGACATGGTTTGGTTCAGCAATAATTTTTGCAACCGGAGTTTATGTGGTGTTGCGGGAATGGAGTAAGAAAAATCAACGCTGACTTCTTTCCTCGCTCCAAAAACAAGTGACTTTATTTTGACAAAGCCCAATACCAACTTCGTTCAGAAGATCTTCCACATTACGCAGTGAGAGCGGAAAACGAACGTACAGTATCACAGCGAGACGGATGATCTCTCGGCTAGTTTTAAAGTAGCGTAATAGAGAGCGTTTTGTCATACGGCAAGGCTACGAAACCGCACGACCCGTCTCAAGTTAGATTTGTTTGACAGTACCCCCGGGGATGGTCAAATTCAGTCAATTAATACCAGCCAATTGCATGGAATGCAGAAGATTTCATGAAGTATTTTAGATAACCACCCTTGCCAAAGTAAATCAAATTAGCAGATGTATCCATAACTAAAACCGATGGAAAGCTTCCACCTATACAAAGGGAGAGCAAATGAATTAAAGTAACCCATAGGAAAAACTGAGGGAATACCGCCAATGAACCTGCGTCAGCTAGAAGCATTCAGAGCGACCATCCGCTGTGGCTCCATCACCGAAGCAGCCAAGATGATGCATATCTCTCAGCCCAGTGTCAGCAGGCTGATCGCTGATCTTGAGCAGTCAGCCGGGTTTCCCCTGTTCCTACGGGTGGGGCGCGGGTTGACGCCCACGGTGGAAGGGCGGCATTTCTACGAAGGTGTAGAAGGCATGTTCATGGGCATTGATCGTCTGCAAGATTTGGCGAAATCCATTCGAACATCACGGGGCGGTACAATCTCCATCGGGGCAATCCAATCCATCGCAACGATTGAGCTGCCCAAAGCGATCAGCCGTCTTTACCATGAGAACCCCGATATCGAGTTTGCTGTACAAACGCGCAACACGCCCGCCATTCTAGATGCGGTTCAGATGCGCCAGCTTGATCTGGGAATTGTTGGGCGCGAGCCGGATTACGCCGGAGTCGAAGTCTTGTTTAAAAAATCAGTTGCATATGTTTGCCTGGTGCCGGAAGAGCACCCTTTGGCAAGTGAATTCGGGCTTATCGATCTTGAAGACGTAGCCAAGACAGAGACCTTTGTCACCTTTGGTGCCAGCTACCCAGATTCAATGATGTCGATAGATCCTGAGCTTTCGGACACATTGCGTGCACGTTCACGTCTTTCTGTTGCCAATATGCCTTTGGCCGGCGCTTTGGTGCGCGAAGCCTCTGTGCTAGCCATTGCCGATCCATTTTCAGCAGAACAGGCAGTGCGTATGGGCGGCGTGGTGTTTCGACCAATCAAACAACAGCTGACCTATTTTGTCGCTGTCGTTGCCGCCCGTCGCGAGGAGCTGTCACGCGAGGCGTTGAAATTTGTCGACCTCTTTGACCAGCAATTGCAACAGCGGGTGGATCACGTCGAAAAACTGAGCGCCGAGCTTAGTTAAGCAGATTAGGCAACCATGTCGCAGCCGGTGGAAAAGCGATCATCAGCTTGCCAAAAATGATCCCGACACCGACAAACACCGGCACTTCGCGGAACGCTTTCTCGGGGCTCTCTTTGGCGACACCTGCGGCGGTGTAGATGCCGACACAGACGGGCGGCGTGATCATCCCGATGCCGGCGAAGGCGACAAAGACGATATAAAGTTGTAGGATATCCAGACCCAGCGACAAGGCCAGTGCGGCAAAGATCGGCACAGTGAGGTAAAACACCGGCACAATCTCAACGAAGGTGCCAAGGATCAGGCAAATCACCGCAACAGCCAGCCAGAATGCCATCGGCGTGCCACCCATTTCAGTGAAAAAGGCAATCAGCTTTTGTGGCGCCTGAGTATAGGTCAAAACAACGCTCAAGAAAGTGGCCATCGCGATGATGGAAAAGATCACAGCAGTGATCCGCGCGGTCTGATGCAAAGCGTCTAAAAGCGCGCGAAACGTCAGCTCCCGGTAAATCAAAATACCGATCAGAATGGCCCAGATGCCTGCAACCGCGGCAGATTCAGAGGGCGTCAGCAATCCAGCATAGATGCCACCCAGAATAATAAATGGCGTGAATAATCCCGGTACGGCGGAGCGGAAGGCTGACAAACGCTCAGCGGCGGTCGCTTTCTCAGGATTGCGCAGATTGCGGCAGCGCCATGTGACAACGATGGACAAAAGAACCAGCAAAACAATGCCCGGCACGAAACCCGCGGCAAATGTGCGCGACACTGGCACATCGGTCAGCGCGCTGAAAAGGATCGCTGCGTTAGACGGTGGGATCAGCGCTTCCAGAAACGCAGCAGAGGCTGCGAGCACGATTACAAAGGGTTTTGGATAGCCTTGTTCGACCATCTTTGGGATCATAATCGTACCTACCGCAGTAATCGCCGCCAGAATAGATCCGCAGAACGCTGCGAAAAAACCCATAGCAAGGATCATCGCCAAACCCAGGCCACCAGGCCAATGGCCAACCAATGTGGTGGCAAAATGAACCAGCCTTGCGGCGGCGCCACCTCGCAGCATGACCATGCCCGTGAAAATGAACAACGGCACTGCGATCAGCACATGTTTGGTCATCGATCCAAAGGAGACCTGAATAAGTGTGGACCATGGAAGGTCCATGCCAAGTATCGCCACTGAAGCACTGCCCAGGCCAAAGACCATAAAGATCGGCACCGACAAAAGCAGCAAGAGCATAGAAAGTAACGTAGCAGCAGCGTTCATGATGCGGTTCCTTCACGGGTTGTCAGTTCACAGAGCGTCTCTAGCCACAACTCAAATGAAAAGAGCAAAAGAATGAAAAAACCAGTTGGAAACGCCAAATACATCCACCAGATCGGCAGTTCGATTTCCAGTTCCATGAGTTGGCCAAGACGACGGAACAAAGCTACAGCCTCATTCCCCGCTTGCAGGAAAATCAATGACCCCAAAACCATCAGTGAATAGACAAACAACTTGAGCCACAGCGCCGCCTTGCCCTCCAAGAGAGTAGGCAGCAGGTCGACCTGAATATGCGATCCTGACCGCAGCAACGGCCCCAGTAGCGGAAAAACCATCCAAGGCACCAACGCCGGGGGCAATTCGATGAACCAGTCGTACCCGGTGCCGCTTATATAGCGTGTCACTGCGCTTCCGGTCAGGGCCAGAACCATAATCGCCGCAAGGCTGGAAGATGTCACAGCGGTGAGTTTTTCAAGCGCGCCGTTGAGGATACGCATTAACGACAAGATCGTTGTCATTAGAAAACAGCCCCGCAGGTGTTAGTGTGACGCCCACACAGACTGCGCAGGCGTTCGCTTTCATTCATCTCAGTTGGCGGCGAAAGCAGAAGCTGCTGAGATAACATCTGCATCAACTGTGTCTGCAATGACTGGTATCACTTTGTCGCTCATCAACGTGTTGAATTCGGCCAGCGCGTCGCCTTCGAGTTTGGTGACGATCCCACCACGTTCTTGAAATTCTGTCAGCGTTTCCTCGCCTGTCTTCAGGATCTCGTCAGTCGATATTTGGCCGACCTCTTGGCCCACGTTGATCAGCAATTGCTGCAAGTCCTGAGGGAGCCCGTTGAACCATGTCTTGTTCGCCATGATGTAGGCATCCGCGTAGTATTGGTATGGCTTTTGACCGTGAGTAAGGTATTCCCACCAGCTGAACGCGCGGATGGAACCTGGAGGGCTGTTGATCGTGTCGATCATACCGGTTTGAAGACCAGAATAGACCTCCCCCGTCGGCATGGACACCGTGTTGGCGCCAAGTGCCTCCCACATCGGCCGCTCTGCCCCGATCAAGGCCCGAGCCTTTAAGCCTGACATCGACTTCACGCCATTCAATTCCTGTGTTGAGAAGGTCATCACAGGACCAACGGGGTCATACATCAACAGTACAGAGTCTGATTTTTTTGTAATGTCATCCCAAACGGCCTTGCCAGTTGGATCGTCCTGAAAGAATGCGCGCTGTTCGCCATAGCTGTCGAACATACCGGTGATCGAAACCACGTTAAAATTCTTGTTGATCGGCGGAAACGACACCACCCCGACGATACCGCCCATCTCAATGGCTCCAGAGGTAACCGCGCCAAGTTGCTCGCGGACGCCAAAAAGCTGACCGGACGGAAAATAGTCGATACGAAGCCGCCCATCGGCGCGTTTGTTAACCTCGTCAGCGAACATCTTGGCGTGAATTGCACTATGGTGTGTTGGTCCCCAGTGCACCGACAGTCGCGCAGTATATTCCTGTGCGCTGACGGCGCCCGTGAGTATCAGTGAAATTGTGCCCACAGCAACCACCGCACAGCTAACTTTGAGCCTCTGAGTTGATTCTCGAAATGTCATCGGGTTCTCCCAAACGATGCGCGCCCAACGTTCCTGTTGCAAAGCGTTCAAGCGCAATATGTGAGGCGACGGTAAAGCCTCGTCTAATGTTTAAAGCATAAACTTTAGTCCGAGTTCTTGACTAATCGAAAAAGCGAGGCGACATATTCATTGGACGTATGAATGCGAAAAGGAATAGCCCTGACGTATGGGTTAGAGAGATTATTCGATTGGTCAGGGCAACCAAATTCTTTTAAACTGAGAGAAATCAGACATAATTAAAGGCATTCGCCCGTATGATGCAGCGCAGTAGCAGAATTTTTTCGAACGAAGACGCGAGACGGCTGGCTGACCGGCGGCTGCCCCGGCTTGTCTTTGATTTTGTCGAAGGGGCTTCTGGGCGCGAAGTCGGCACGGCGCGCAATGTCTCTCAGTTCGATAATGTCATGCTGCAACCCCGTGTGATGACAGATGTCGCACAGTCTTCTCTAGCCACGACTTTTATGGGGCAATCCTACAAAGTGCCATTTGGAATCGCCCCTATGGGCATGTGCAATCTTGTGCATCCGATGGCCGACGCGTCGATTGCAAGTGCCTCAAAGGCCATGGATTTCCCCATGTGCCTGTCCTCCGCCGCCTCCACCTCAATTGAAGATATGGCGCGCATGGCGGGACTGCATGCTTGGTTCCAGCTCTATTTTGGCGGTTCTCAAGAGGCATCTTTTGCCATGGTCGAACGTGCCCAAATTGCCGGATATGAAACGCTGATCTTGACGGTGGATGTGCCGCAGGTTTCTCGCAGGGTGCGCGATCTGCGCAATGGCTTCACGGTTCCCTTTGCCATGACGCCCCGCGCATTCTGGGACTTCGCCACCCACCCAAGCTGGTCTCTCAGCACGCTGGCTGCAGGCGCGCCGCGCCCGATGAACTTTACCGATAGTAAAGGCAGCAACACCTTTGATCGCGGGGCAAGCCGGTCTGGTGCAGACTGGGCGTTTCTGGAGCGGTTGCGGGGCAAATGGCCGGGCAAGCTGATTGTCAAAGGTGTGACATCTGCGGCGGATGCACTCCGCACCCGCAGTTTGGGGGCCGACGCAATCTATGTCTCGAACCATGGCGGGCGGCAGTTGGACAGCGTTCCCCCCGCGATCCGGCTTTTGCCACTGATCCGTGCCGCTGTTGGTCCCGAATTCCCGCTGTTGTTCGACAGTGGCATTCGCAATGGTGAAGACATCATCAAGGCGCTCGCCCTTGGTGCTGATTTTGTGATGATTGGGCGCCCTGCCCTCTTTGCTTTGGGGGCCGAAGGCGCGGCCGGTCTGAACGCGCTTCTGAGCTGCTTTGCGACAGATATCAGTGTTGTAATGGCGCAATTGGGCATCACTTCGATTGACCAGCTTGGACCCAATGTCATTTTCCAAGACGCGAGTCACGCGCACGTTGATGCGGAAACGAAAACACAGGCGGCCTTGCGGCTCGCCGCCAAAACCTGAAGTAGGACATATCCAATGACGGATTCCAAAATGATCAGAGGCGGCGCTTTGCTGGCCCGCGCCCTCAAAGAAAAAGGGGTGGACCATGTGTTCACGCTAGCCGGTGGCTTTTGCAATCCTGCGCTTGAAGGATTCATGGAATGTCAGATGCCGGTCATCAACACCCCTCATGAACAGATCGCAGGGCATTTGGCGGATGGTCACGCCCGCATCACCCGCAAACCCGTCGTTTGCCTTGTCGGCCCCGAAGGCTTTGCTAACGCCGTGCCCGCGATGCTGGAGGCAGGCGGCGAACGCAGCCCGGTCATTTTTGTCACCGGATCATCAACGCTCAAACGTCAGGGTGCGGGCGGTTTCAAAGAGATCGACGATGTCGCCATTGCGGCCCCCTTGGTCAAGTATTCCGCCCAGATCACCGATGGCGAACGGATCAGCGAGTTTGTAAACCGCGCATGGACCGCCGCAACAACCGGCTACCCCGGCCCTGTCCATATCTCATTGCCGGTGGACATCATGTTCTCATCCTTCGCGCCCGATGCGGGACTGGACGAGCGCCCGTTCAACCGCACGGATCGCACTGCCCCGCGTGCATGGCCTGACCCTACCGCCTTAGGCGTAGTTTTGGAGAAGGTGAAAAACGCAAAGCGTCCCGTTATCATCGGTGGTCATGGCGTCTGGTGGTCCAAGTCCGAGGAGAAGCTGGAACAGGTAGGTAAAGCCCTGCGCTTACCGATTTTCAACGTTCCTTATCATTCCAAACTGCTTGGCGAAGAATGTGAGGCCTATATGGGCCTTGCAGATTTTCACCAGTATCACCCGTCGAAACCCGCCATTCACGAGGCTGATTTGGTCCTGATGATCGGGGCGCGTCTGGACAATCAAATGAACTTTGGCAATCCGCCGTTTTTCACTGAGGATCAAACACTGGTCTGCATCAACGGCAGCCACGAAGAATTAGAATACAATCAAGCTGCCGACGAGGTGCTGCTCTGCGATCCCGGCGCCTTCCTTGAGGCCTTGAGCGGCGTGGGCAAAATGTGGCCCGAATGGTTTGATCTGCAACGGACCCGCCGAGCTGCTTGGGTGGATGAATGGTACGCCCATATCGAAGCCGAGAGTGCCAAGCCCGGCAAGATGCACCCTCTGCAACTGTCACTGGACGTGCAGGAGCAAATGGGCGAAAACGACTGGCTGATCTTTGACGGCGGCAACACCCATTTCTGGTCAGAGATTGCGGTGAACATGGCCGGATGGCGCGGGCAGAAACTGGGCGGGATCATGCACCCCGGCAATTACTCTTTGCTTGGGGTTGGAGTGTCCTTTGGCGTCTCTGCCAAGGCGCTGCATCCAAATCGCAATGTGGTAGTGATCTCCGGCGATGGCGCGTTTCTGTCTGGCGGCCTGTCGATTGAATCCGCCTTTCAGGACAATCTGCCCATCACCATCGTGATCGACAACAATGGCGGTCTGGACTGTATCTCGCAGCAACAAGAACGCCTGTTTGCGAACGGCAAACACTTTGCCACCGATTTCCGCGATATTCCGTTCCACGCGATGTGCGAAGGTCTAGGTGGGCATGGTGAATTGGTGGAAACACGCGACCAACTTGCCCCCGCCTTGCAACGGGCGATGGCCAGCGGCAAAACTGCCATTGTGAATGTCAAATGTCGCGGTGTGATTAGCCCGATTGTGGCCGCAACATCAGATAAACGGGACAAGGCTTCGATTGAATAATGGCAACTCTTACGTCGCATACGCTCAATGGCACTGATGGCACCCATGCGGGAGAGATTCCTGTGACATTGACGAACCTGACCACAAGCACCGTGACCTTTACCGCGCAGATGGATGAAGGCGGCCGGCTATCAGAAAACATCGACGCCAAAGACATTGATCCTGACGCGATGTATGAATTGGTCTTTGACACTGCCCGCTATTGGGCCGCCCGCAACATGCCCGCTGCGGTCACGCAAATCGCGCTGCGCTTTGCCATGACAGACCCCGAAGGCGCATATCATATGCCGATTATCTTGAACCCCAATTCCTATTCGATCTGGACCTCGCGCTGATGGACGGCCTGAACATGTCGCGGCGCATCCGCCGCACGCCTTATACCGACCGTGTCGAACAGAACGGTGTGAGGGGCTTTTCCGTCGTCAATCACATGCTGCTGCCCAAGGCGTTCCAGCCCACGCTGGAGGAGGATTACTGGCACCTGCGGGCCCACGTCCAGATCTGGGATGTCTCCTGCCAGCGTCAGGTCCAGATTGCGGGACTGGATGCTGCTGCCCTTGTACAATTGATGACACCGCGCAATATCGCCCGCGCAAAGATCGGCGACTGTTTTTACATTCCGATCATCGATGCACAGGCTGGCATGATCAACGATCCCGTCATGTTGAAACTGGCAGAGGACCGGTTCTGGCTGTCCATCGCGGACAGTGACGTTTTGCTTTATGCGATGGGTCTTGCCTTGGGGCGTGGTCTGGATGTCGCGGTGAGCGAACCTGATGTGTCGCCACTGGCTGTGCAAGGTCCAAAGGCCGAAGATCTGCTGGCAGAGCTTTTCGGCGCGCATATCCGCGATGTCGGCTTTTTCAAATATGGCTGGGTCGACTTTCAGGGCACCAGACAATTGATCGCCCGCTCGGGCTATTCACGCCAAGGCGGGTTCGAGATATATCTGGAGGGGGGGCACCTGGGAACGGCACTCTGGGACGCCATCTGGGACGCAGGTCAAGCGCATAACATCACCCCCGGTTGCCCCAACCTGATAGAGCGGATTGAAGGCGGCCTTTTGTCATACGGCAATGAGTTCACGCGCGAGAACAACCCGTTTGAGATTGGGCATGGCAAGTTTTGCGTGACCGATGGCTCAATTGACTACATCGGGCGCAAGGCGTTGCAGGATATCGCGGCAAAGGGTGTGACGCGTGAAATGCGCGGTGTAACATTTGACGGTGGGCACTGCCCGACTTGTTCCAAACCTTGGCCTGTGATGGTTGGTGATACGCGCGTGGGTCAGATTACCTCTGCCATCTGGTCCCCGCGCCTGAAATGTAATGTTGGGCAATCCATGATAGATCGTGCGTTTTGGGATGCAGGTCAAGCGGTAACAGTTCAAGTTCAAGATGGCAGCGTTTCGAACGGCATCGTGACCACGCTACCAATGTGCTGAACCTAGGCGTCGGGATATCCATCATAAACATACTGCTCGGTCGACACGTCGCCATGCCAGACATAGGCCGATAAGAACGCCACTTCTCCAGTCTTGTTGGCATGGGGCATCATGGAAGGATGATAGGATCGCCCGCCCGGTCCAAGGATTTCGTAGGCTGCCGCACCCCGTTTCCAGAAGGCTTGCCCTGCAAACATGACAAACACCTCTTCGGCGGGGTGGCTCCGTATGCCATATTCGAAATTCGGCAACATGCCATAGAGCCCCAACCGGACCTTCTCTGACTTGACCAGACCGTCGGGGCCCAACAATTCCACATTCACCTTCGGCAGGCTATGCGCGATGTAAAGCGGATCAGAAGATGTTTCCGGAGGTGCCCAAGGCAGTGGAGTTTGCCCAATAACGCTGCAGACGGGATGTGCGTCAGGGTGTGACATAACGGTCGTGAACGGCTCTGTTAGTGGATGCATATCATAGGTGGTTTGCGTTGCAAAATCAGCTGTGCGAAGCGCGTCTTGCGCTTGTTTCTCAATATCTTCTGGACCATCAAAACTGGCTGCGAGGACTTCGAACAATGTTGGCAAATCCATCAGCCACCTCACTTATTCAGTCGAAAAATCTAAACACCTAAGTCTCGGTTGTGTAAAGTTACGGCCGCCCCGCGCAACATGCGCCACCAATTGCACTATTGATGCGTGACGAGAGCCTCCCAGGTACGGGCGGGCAAACGCAAGATAGACGTCTGCGCCCGATGTATCTGTTCGCGCTCGCCACAAACTTCAACCCGGTCAAACCCTGGTGCAGGTGGGCAGTTACGCAATTCATCCAAGATGGCTTCTGCAGCGTTTTGAAGAGAACTCTTCGCGCGATATAGTCCCGTGTCCACCATCAGAATAAACGTATTGCACTCAAGTGTTGCCGGACCCAACATCGCGTCACAAATCAGCTCGCCCATGGTGGCAAGACCGTAACCCAGAACGCCACCCTTTGGTAAGATCGCGCCGCCATTGAAGTAGTCCGCTGGATCTGTCGATGGGTTGCCACTGCTGTCCACAATCGATCCCTCAGTCAGCGTCGCACCTGCACGCTGTGCCGCATAAATCCACCCGCCAGCAACTTGGCCGGTCGCGCAGTCCAGAACGACAGGACCCTGCGCGCCTCCCGGAATACCCAGACACCACGGGTTTGTTGGCAGTACCGCTTTGCTTCCGCCATATGGGGCGACCATACGCCAACGCTCGCGCGCGCCACCGCCGCAAGCGATGAACAGACATCCCGCATCTGCCGCTCTTTCGGCAAAGGCACCCAACCGCCCAGTATGGCCTATGTTGCGCACCGCAAGGGCGGCAACACCATGTTTTCGCGCCGCGACGATCCCTGCGTCAGTGGCCGCGTTCATCGCAAGAATGCCGATCCCGCCAGCCCCATCAACGTCCACAGTTGCACTGGAGCCAGAGGTCACGTTTGGAATCACATTGGCAACAAGATAGCCGCGTCTGAACTCATCCGCATACTGAAGGGCGCGCATAATGCCATGGGATTCTACACCGCATAGTTCCGCATCCATCAGATGATCGACAATCGCTTCTGCATATTTGGCATCGCAGCCATTTGCTCTTAGAACTTGCACCGCTTGTGCGTGGGCCTGCGCGATGGGCACGGACACGCGCGCCTCTGCCAAGCGCAGCTTGCTCAAGCGCGTTGTCCCGCTGCACCTTCGGCTTGAGCCGCTGCAAGGTCCGCAATCGAATGGTGGCACTTGATTGTATGGTCTTTTACACCCTGCTGCCAGGGCGGTGTATCAGTGTCACAAATCCGTCCGATCTTGCGCGGACAACGGCGTTGGAACGGACACCCCTGCGCGGGTGGTGACAGCTCAACCACATCATCAGCGCTCAGCGTTGGGGCCGTGTCAGGGTCAGGTTCTAGCACCGCGCCCAGTAGAACTTCGGTATACGGATGCGAGGGCATGGCATAGACATCAGCCGACGGCCCCAGTTCACAAAGCCGCCCCTGATAGAGCACCGCGACACGGTCAGACAAGGCGCGCACCACAGCAAGGTCATGGCTGACGAACACGTAGGTCGTGCCTTGGGTCGCCTTGAGATCATTCAACAAATCTAGGACGGCAGCCTGCACCGATACATCCAGCGCCGATGTCACTTCGTCACAGAGCACCAGATCAGGCTCAGCCGCAAAGGCACGCGCAATTGCAACCCGTTGCTTTTCCCCGCCAGAAAGCTGGCTGGGCAAACGATCCAGATAGTGCGCACCAAGGCGGACGCGATCAAGGATCTCAGCAGACCGCTGATGTAGCGCATCACCCGTCAGGCCAAAGTATAATTTCAGCGGTTGCTCAAGGATTTGGGCAATGGTCTGGCGTGGATTGAGACTGTCATCAGGGTTCTGGAAAATCAGCTGAATTTTACGCAGATGATCCGGGCTGCGGTGTTCAACCTCAGGCGCAAGTGCTTGTCCTCCAGCGACTGTGATCTTGCCGCCCGATGGCGGCAACAACCCCGCAATCGCTTTGAGAATTGTTGATTTACCCGAGCCGCTTTCCCCCACAAGGCCCAGTGTTTCGCCTTTGGCCACCGTGATTTCGATCCCGTCAACTGTAGGAACGCCTGCGCTGTCGCGACCCAGCACTTTGTCATACAAACCGGGCCGGCGATAACTGATCGCAAGGTCATCCAGATGAAGGGCTGAGGGTGACGCCCCATCAAGGCTGGCGGGGATTGCACCGCTTCCGGTCAATGACAATTGATGCGCTTCTTGATAGTGAAAACACCGCACCGCCTCGCCGCTTGGCAGACGCTCAAAATCGGGGCGGCTGGTCCGACACCCGTCTTGCGCCAGGGCACATCGATCAACAAAGGAACACCCCTGCCCCGCCCCACCCGGTGCTGGGGGCCGCCCGTCCAACGCAACTGGCAGCCGCGGATCGCTGAGCCGCGGGATCGAGGCCAGCAGGCCGCGCGCGTAAGGGTGAATCGGCGTCTTGAGCACCTGACGTGTGGAACCTTCCAGAACCACCTCGCCCGCATACATCACCACAACGCGGTCACAGACCCGCGCAATGGCCCCCAGATCGTGACTGACATAGACCATGGCCATGCCGCGATCTCGGGCAATATCGCGTAGCAATTCGAGAATATGCGCCTGTGTCGTGACATCCAACCCAGTGGTTGGTTCGTCCAATAACAGCGCCGTCGGTTCACCGGCCAATGCCATCCCAATAGCCGCTCGTTGTTGTTGCCCGCCTGACAGCTCATGTGGAAAGCGGGTCATAATTGCGGCTGGGTCTGGTAGGCGCACCTGCCCCAACAGCTCAATCGCTTTGGCAGAATACTGCGCCTCGGGGACGTCCGCGTGCAGGCGCAACGCCTCAACCAGTTGCGCGCCAATCCGCAAAGTTGGCGTCAAAGACTGTCCGGAATTCTGTGGGATCAGGGCCAATTCGCCGCCTCGGATCTGCTCCAGCTCGGTGCGTGTGCGGGCGAACATGTCTTGGCCCTGAAAGGCGACAGACCCATCCATCAGCCGCAGCCCGCGTTTGAGGTATCCCATCGCAGCCAAGGCAAGTGTCGATTTTCCCGACCCGCTTTCCCCAACGATGCCAATGCTCTCACCAGCATTCACCTTCAGGTCAATGTTGCGCAGCACCGGCAGGGTCGCGCCGGACTTGCCAGTGAACCCGACAGAAATGTTGCGGATATCTATCAACGGTCCGGTCATACTGGCGCCTTTTGTGCACGGTCAATCCCTAGGGCCTTGGCCAAAGCGTCTGCTGTCAGATTGATCCCGATAATGAGCGAGGACAATGCAATGACCGGCCCCAGAACGCCCCAAGGCGCGAACGACATAAATCCGCGGGCATCCGCAATCATTAAACCCCAATCAGGTGTTGGCGGAGACACACCAAATCCGAGGAACGACAGTGACGAGAACGCCAGCAACATCCACGACCAGCGCATCGCGCCCTCAACCATCAGCGTGTCCAGCACGTTGGGCAGTAGCTCATGCCGGATGATGGTCATACGGCTGTGCCCCCGGGCACGGGCTGCCGAGACGAAGTCGCGCGCCACAACATCATGGGTTGCAGCACGTGCGATGCGGATCACCGGAATGCCGTAGAAGAACGCCAGCGTCGGGATCAGCACTTCGATGCCGGTGCCAAAAGTTACAATCAGCACCAGCATTTTCAAGATCCATGGCAGCGACAGGAAGGCATCAACAACGCGCATCAACACTTCGTCGATACGCCCGCCGATCAACCCAAACAGGATTCCAACAAAGCCGCCCCATGTGACCGCGATAGGCGTCGCGATACCTGTGACCAAAAGCGCCTCGCGCCCGCCAAGGAGGACACGGGTAAAGACATCGCGACCCAGATGATCGGTGCCCAGCCAGTGGGTCGCCTCTGGCCCTGTCAGCATCATCGCTGAATTCATCGCCTTGTAGTCATACGGCACGATCCATGGGCTGACCAATGCCAGCACCACATGGAAAACCACCAAGAAAAGGCCAATCGCACCTGATGGGCGCGAGACGACATCGCGCAGGACCGACAAAGTCCGCATCAAACGGGTGTTTTGTGGAGAGGCTGACGTGACGGTCATCCGCGCCTCATGTGCAAGGTGCGCAAGCGCGGGTTGGCGAACATAGTCAGTATGTCTGCAGACAGGTTCACACAGACGTAAACCGTCGCGACGATCAGCGCGATGGCTTGGACAACGGGTAAATCGCGGTCAGATATGGCGTCGATCATCATACGGCCCAGTCCGGGGTAATTGAACACAACTTCGATCACGACCACCCCGCCCAAAAGCCAAGCTATCGTCAAAGCGACAACATTGATCGCGGGCAAAAGCGCATTCGGCAATGCGTGCCGGAAAACGATGCGCCAATACGGCACACCTTTGAGGGTCGCCATCTGGATATAGTCGCCTGCCATGACCTCTATTACCGAAGACCGAACCATGCGCAGGATATGCGCGGTCATCACCATGGTCAGCACTAAAACAGGCAGAATAATCTCGGGGAAAAACTCGGATGCCGGCGCGCTGGCAGAGGTCAGCACAATGCCTGGTAACCACCCTAGCCAGACCGAAAAGACAAGGATCAGAACCGTCGCAGAGACGAATTCAGGGATCGTCATGGCGAAAATTGCCAACGTGGAAACAGCCAAATCAACCGGGCGGTCCCGCCACAGGCCTGTGACAACACCAAGGAAGATCGCCAAAGGCACCCCGAGCGCCAGCGAACACGCGGCCAGCAGCAACGAATTGCCCAGCCGGTCGCCGACCAGTTCGGCAATGCTCTTTTCGCCATTGGCAGAGATACCCAGATCACCGCGCGCGGCACTTGTGGCCCAGTCAAAATACCGCTCTGCTGCGGGACGGTTCAGGCCTTGCGCCTCGCGGCAATTCTCTAGCAGTTTGCCTTTGGCTTCGCGTTCAAGGAACGCTGTGCAACTGTCGCCTGGCAGCATTTCGACACCGGCGAAAATGATCATGGAGACGATCCAGACTGTGACAAGCCCTAGGAACAATCGGCGGAGCAGCATTGCTAGCATAGGTCAATATCCGTTTGTTAGAGAGACGAAGGGCGTGGGAATATCCGCACGCCCTCCTCCGATTCAGCAATGAACTGCCAAGTTACTCAACCGTGATCATGTGCCAGCGCACAGCGTCGTTCTTGACCTCGTCAAGGTTTGACACCCGCGACGATACGCCAATCAGCTTGGTCACTGTGTAGGGGATCAACGTGCCAGCAGTCTCCAGCAGGTGCTCTTGGGCTGCCACATAAATCGCCTTGCGTTTGTCGAAATCCAACTCACGACGGGCATCGCCCAACATCGCGTCTAGCTTTTCATCTTTGTAGTAGCTTTCGTTCCACTTTGCAGTCGACAGGTAGATCTCGTGCAGCGCCTGATCTGCAGGGCGTTCGTTCCAGCGGGTCGCAGCCACGTCTTTCTTCATCCAGACCTCGGACCAATAGCCATCGGTCGGGGCCTGCACCACGTTCACACGAATGCCCGCAGCGGCAGCCTGTTCTTGATAAGCGACGGCCAAGGTGGGCCATGTGGGCTCTAGCGTCGCAACATGCACGTCAATGTCGATGCCATCAGGATAGCCAGCCTCGGCCAACAGCACCTTGGCCTTTTCGATGTCCTGCGGACAGCTGAGGGCAGCGCGATATTGGTCGTTAGGCTCAACTGGTGTGTCACAGGCGACGACACCTTCGCCGCCCAACACCAATGCCACCAATTCTTCGCGGTCCGCCGCCATGCGAACGGCCTGACGGACGCGAATGTCGCTGAACGGCTCCACATCTGTGCGGAACACAAGGCCGCGCCAGTTGCCAGTTGGAATCACCTGAACGTTGAACTTGTCAGAACCTTTCAGCATGACCTGTTGCTGGGCAGTAATCCCCCGCTCCATGTCGATCTGACCGCCCAAGAGCGCCTGCAAACGGGCTTGACCGTCAGCAATGCCAATGATCTCCATCCGCGCCACACCGGGCGCACCCTCCCAATAGTCGGGATTTGCAACAAGGGTTGTGGTGCCTTCCGCATCAAATTTCTCGACCTTGAAGGGGCCAGTTCCGTTGCCGGTCATCGCAATCGTATCGCCCGACCCTTCGTTCAGCATCCGCAACCGGTAATCCATCAGTTGCAACGGCATGTCGGCAAAAGGTGTGTCCAGCGTGATCTGCACAGTCATACCGTCCAGCGCTTTCACTTCTGTGATCATTTTCACCGCAGACCGCGCCGGGCTGTCGCTTTCGGGATCCAGCACCCGGTTCAGTGAGTAAACTACATCCGCCGCTTCAAATGTGGACCCATCGTGAAACATCACACCTTCGCGTAGCTTGAACGTCCAGACGGTTGCGTCCTCGTTGGCTTCCCAGCTTGTCGCAAGATCGGCTTGGGGCTTGCCATCCAAACCAGGACGCACAAGCCGGCTCATAATCTTTTCGGTAATCTGGAACACGCGCCCCTTAGAGATCGGATCAAGACTCGATTTCGCGCCAAAGCCAAGCTCGTGTGCTTGACGGAATGTACCACTTGGTTCGGCTGCGGCCATTCCAGCGGAAAGCGCAATCGCGGATACCATCGTGATTAGTTTTTTCATGTTTCTTCCTCCCAATGTCGCGGAGCGGCTTTTGCGCGCTCGCTTTAAAAAGATGTTCCTTCCCGCAGTCACAAACCGACAAACGCAAATTGGCTTATTGATAGATATGAAAAACCTCATCCATCATCGATTTGAGGGCCTGCACCCCTCCCCATAGTTTCCGGTTGACAGGCACAGAACAAATACAGTTCTTTGAGGGGTCCATTTGAAAATAACATGAAAGGGCTAGGCGTGCAGGGCATCACCATAACTGCAATAGGTGGCGGCGGCTTTACCCATGAGACCCACTCGATGCTTGACGACTTTTGCCTGAGGCAGGCGGGTCAAACTAAACCGCGACTCGGGTTTATCGGAACGGCCAGTAATGACGACCCGCTTAAGGTCGCGCGTTTTCACGCCCGTTTTGCAGGTGAAACCACTAGCCATGTTCACCTACCGATGAAATTGGATGCACAATCCCTTGCGGACAAACTGAACGCACTCGACATGATTTACGTGGGCGGCGGCGATACCGAAAAAATGGTTGCCCTCTGGCGTAGCAACGGGTGGGACCGCGTCTTGTGTGATGCGGCGCGGCGCGGGCTTACCGTGGCCGGAGTAAGTGCAGGCGCCGTCTGCTGGTTCGACCGCTTCTTGTTTCACTCCGGCAGTGGCCCCATGCGCCCGCTGAAAGGCTTGGGGCTGATCAAGGGCGGCGCCTGCCCGCACTATTCAACGGAAACAGACAGACAACCGGCGCTACTCCGCGCGGTTGCGGGGCGCACCATGCCTGACACGGTTGCAATCGACGACGGAGTCGCAGTGGTTTTTGACGCATCCGGTCCGGTAGACCTATGCAGTGCAGAGCCTGATGCGTCAGCCTATCATATAAAACGTGCAGCCGATGCCACGGTCACACAGACCCGTCTTTCCTTATGACGCCCCGGCCTGGTCCAGAAGCCAGCGTATGACCGACGCGACTTCTGGCGTGCGCTCACTGCTGGGTTTAGCAAGCAAATAAAAGGACCGTGTCGGTTTCAACTCAATGTCAAAGGGTTTGACCAGTTTGCCAGCTTTCAACTCCTGATCAACAAAGGGAAATATCCCCAAGGACACCCCTTGCCCTTCAAGCGCGGCATGCATCACCGTATTTGTATCCGTAATGGTGATTTCCTCTTTCAGCGTCAGACCTGCGCAACCCGCTAGGGTAAGCCATGCCGCCCATTCGGACCGGTCGCGTTGGTGAATGATCGTGTAGCGCGCCAAGTTTTTAGGGCTTTTTAAACCGCCCCGTTCGGCCATCAACGCTTTGCTCAGAACAGGCGCATAAGTGATGTCCATCAGGTGGTAGTTTTGTAGACCTGACCAGCTTCCTTCACCCCAATCTACCGCCAGATGCGTCCCCATCATGACGGCATCGGTGATGCGCGGGCTGTCATGCAAGATCAGTTCGATGTTGGGCAGATCGCTGCGAAATTGCGCAAGGCGCGGCACCAGCCAACGGGTCCCAAAAATTGGCCCGACAGCAAGGGTCACTGTCTTGCGAGTGCTTTGGCCGTACACTTCGACCTCAGCCCTGATATCATCAAACGCTTTGGACAAAACGCGGCTCAAGGATCGCCCCTCGTCGGTCAGTACAACGGCCCGCGTCTTGCGGATGAACAGCTTGCAGCGCCAATCTCGCTCCAACTCGCGGATTTGATTGCTCACGGTTGTCGCACTGACGCAAAGCTCTTCAGCGGCGTCCTTGAAGCTGAGCCGCCTCGCTGCAACCTCGAAGGTACGCAAGGCTGTCAGTGGCAATTTCCTTGGCGTGCGTCGCATATGTAACCCGTCCTATAACCGTAGTTATCTTTATTTATGGTCGCCAGACAAGTTGTTTGTCGACAAACCTTGCGACAGCGAGAGTGCAGAGGTCACAAACACACAGGTTCCATGGATCACACATCTGACATTGTACCGCGCAGACGCACCGGAGGTCGGCGTAAATCCGGGGACCCGCAAGCCACGCAGGGCGCACCCCGCGCAGCACCAATTGCCGGTCGCCTCAATCCGCTGGACGATGAGGGACTTGCGCGCATTCATGCAGCCTCACTCGACATCCTTGATCGGGTCGGAATGAGCGAGGCACCACAGGTTGTGGTTGATGCCGTCACAGCACGCGGTGGCAGGCTGACCTCGGACGGTCGGTTGCTGTTTCCACGTGTGCTTGTCACCCAAGCGCTTGAGGGATTTCGCCGTGGGTTTCAGCTTTTTGGCAGGGCAGAAAGTCAGGATCTGGACCTTACCGGGGCAAAGGTTCATGCGGGCTCTGGCGGGGCCTCACCCAGTATCGTGGACATGTCGGACGGCACCTACCGCGCCGCAACGCTGGCCGATCTTTATGACGCTGCGCGGCTTGTGGACAAGCTTGAACACGTGCAATTTTTCTCGCGCTCGATGATTGCAGGCGATATGCTGACCACACATGCGCTGGACGTAAACACCGCCTTCGCATCTTTGGCGGGAACGTCAAAACACGTGATGGTCAGCGCCAGCCACCCGGCGCACGTCAGCGACATCGCGCAAATGTGCTATGCGATTGCCGGGTCAGAACAGGCATTCCGCGAAAAGCCGTTCCTGTCCCTCAATATCAACCACGCTGTCCCGCCACTGCGCTTTGACGCCGACGCCTGCGAGGTCATGGCCGCCGCTGTGCAGTCAGGAATTCCAGTGATGGTGAACACCTTCGGGCAGATGGGTGCGTCCAGTCCTGTCACCATTGCAGGCTGTCTGGCGCAGACCAATGCAGAAACTTTGGCTGGTATGCTGTTTGCCTGGACCCTCGACCCAGACGTGCGCGCGATCTATGGTGCGCGCCCAATGGTGACGGACCTGCGATCAGGCGGCATGGCGGGTGGCAGCGGCGAGCAAGCGATCCTGACTGCAGCGGCCACCCAAATTGCTCGCTTCTATGATCTGCCCAATTCAACAATTGCAGGCGCGACAGACAGCAAGCTGCCGGACGCGCAATCGGGGTTTGAAAAGGCCTTGTCGGTAACACTTGCCGCCCAAGCCGGGGCCAACCTGATCACTCAGGCCGCCGGCACGCAGGCCGGCCTGATGGCCACCTCTTTGGAGGCTTACGTCATCGACAACGATATGCTAGGCGCGATCTTGCAAGCTGCGGGTTCCATCGAAGTGAGCAAAACAACCTTATCGACGGAAACGATCGCCCAGATTGTCCACGCTGAGGGCCATTTTCTTGGCCACGCCGACACGTATGCGCGCATGAAATCAGATTTTGTATACCCCAGCCATGCCGACCGGCAGGCTCCCGAGGCATGGCTTGCCAGTGGGGCGCCAAACATCAACACCTCAGCGCGCAAGACTGTGACAGACACGCTTGCCCGCCACTTTCCACGGCATATAAGTGCAGAAATTGAACAAGACTTGCGGGCGCGTTTCGATATCCGCCTGCCTGCCACAAGGATGACAGCTCCATGAAAATCGCAGTGATCGGCGCAGGTGCCATGGGTTCCATCTATGCGGCCTTGCTGGCGGACGCGGGGCACGAAGTTTGGGCCGTCGACACATGGGGTGCGCATGTCGATGTAATCAATGCGAAGGGTCTGCGCGTTGAAGGGCCCAGTGGCGATCGGACAGTCACATCGGTGCGCGCAACCACCCAAATCGCGGATGTAGGGACCTGTGACCTGTGTATCCTTGCAACCAAAGCCTCGGGAGTGGGTTCGGCTGCGCAAGCAGCCGCTGCGGTTATCGGCCTCGATGCGATGGTTTTGACGATCCAGAACGGACTTGGCGCGGGCGAACGTATCGCGCAACACATGCCCACAGACAATGTCCTTTTGGGGGTTGCTGACGGTTTTGGCGCTTCCATGAAAGGCCCCGGCCACACCCATCATAACAGCATGAAGCTGATCCGCATAGGAGAGATGGGCGGCGGTGTCACGGATCGATTGAAGCGCGTCGAGGCTGTCTGGCAGGGGGCAGGTTTCAACGCCAAGGCGTTCGAAAACATTACCCAGTTGATCTGGGAAAAATTTCTGTGCAACGTGACCTTCAGCGCACCCTGCACAACCTTCAACGTCAAGGTCGGCGAGTTGATGGATCATCCCGACCAATGGCAGATTGCCATTGGTGCGATGCTTGAGGCCTATACGATTGCGCAGGCCAAAGGGGTGCCATTATCATTTGATGATCCAGTCGCCTATGTCACGGCCTTCGGCGCAGGTATGCCAAAAGCACGCCCTTCCATGTTGCTGGATCACATGGCACGACGCGTCTCTGAACTGGATGCAATCAACGGGATCGTGCCGATCATGGGCCGGGAATTGGCCATCTCCACCCCGTACAATAACACGCTCACCGCCATTCTACGCCAACGCGAAGCCGCATTTGAGAAGAAAACCCTATGAACATCGGATCCTTTCTACATCGAGACCAAGCGCTCTATGGTGTGTTCAACGGTGAAACCGTTGCTCCGGCAAGCCCCGGCCTCATTGCGCAATACCCTACCTTGCGCGACCTGCTGGATGCTGAAAAATCTGAAGCGTTGAAAGGCTCCGTGAATCTGTCCGCAACAATCCCCATCGCCGAGATCACATTCCAGCCGCCCATTCCAAACCCGCGCAAGATTATCTGTGTTGGTATGAACTATCCCAAGCCCTACCCCGTTGATGGCGTGGCCCCGCCCAGCCCTGAACACATCATCCTGTTTGGCAAGGAAAGCGAGACACTTGTCGGGCATGGTGCCACTCTGGAGGTACCGCGCGGCACACCGGCCGACAGCTTTGACTATGAGGGCGAAATTGCGGTTGTGATCGGGAAAACCGCTCGTCATGTGACGCCAGTTCAGGCGATGGATCATGTGCTGGGCTATGCCCCTTTCAACGATGGTTCAGTGCGCGAGTGGCAGAAACACTCGATCTATGCAGGCAAGAATTTTGCAAACTCAGGGTCATGGGGGCCGTGGATCGCAACTGCTGATGACCTGCCGCCTGTCGAGGATTTGCACCTCACTGTCACCTTGAACGGGGAAACGTTGCAATCTGCATATGGGCAAGAGATGATTTTCTCACTGCCCGAACAGATCGCCTATGCCTCATCATTGTTTACTTTGTATCCGGGCGATGTGATCGCCACAGGATCGCCGGATGGTACCGGCGGCAGTCGGGTTCCCAAGAGGTATTTGAGAGCACATGACGTCCTTACGATAAGCATTCAAGGGATCGGGACACTGTCGAACGCTGTCTCATAGAACAAGCCCGTCAAAGAAACGGAAGATCGACAACCTCTTCTCGAGTCGGTCCCTTAGGACGCATGAACTCGACCGATTGACCAACCCCGATGTCACGGCTGATCAGCGCAAATCCAATGTTTTGGCGCAGACGCGGCGGTCAAACACAGGCGGTCATCTCGCCGGTGTTGTCAGACAAAGTCTAACAGGTCTCAAAGTGCCACGATCACACAAATCTATGAAGCGCAGATTTGAAACCACTCAATGAGAGCGGCACTGCGTTTTTGCTCATAAGTCTGTCTGCTTTCTAGATGTCTTTCATGGTTGAAGTGGTTGTATATCTGGGCGTGATAACTGGTAAATTTCTGAAGCATTGCACAACTTTTAAACTTCTGCATCGCTCGTTCTCGTCGTCGAAATGGCAGATGTGAATTTTCACACCGATTGTTCGCCCGGCCGCCGCATAATTGACGATCTACAACGCCAATCTCACGAAAAGCCACGCCGTAAGACGCCAGCTTGTCTGTCGTGATAATCTTGGGTGATCCGTGTTTTCGCATTGTTTTTATCAGGAACTTCTTCGCTGCAGCCTTGTTGCGTCGCTTTGTAACAAAGCATTCAAGAACTTCGCCTTCGTGATCAACGGCGCGCCAAAGGTAAAATCTCTCACCGTTTATTTTCACAAAGACTTCATCCAGGTGCCATTGCCAGTTCGAGTGGTGCCCTGCCCTATTCTTACGGATTTCTCCCGCGAACTTTGACCCAAAACGTTCAACCCAAAACCGAACTGTTTCGTGACAGATATCGACGCCGCGTTCATGCAAGATGTCTTCCACCTGACGAAAACTCAATGGATAACGTATGTAATACATCACTGCCAATCGGATGATTTCAGGTGAAGTCTTGAAATATTTGAAGGGAGAACATGTTGTCATTTACCAAAAATAGGAATCAACCGCAAAACCGTCAAGTTTGTCTGACAACACCAAATGGGGAGTGTTTTGTCATTAGACGAGGTTACAAAGTCGCTCGCACGACCTCAAATAGTTTTCTCTGACAGTGCCTTCAAGATTTATACTTGAATTAATTTAATGAGAGGGATTTGTTGGGCGTACAAAAATGCTAATTTTAGGAGTTAACAAATGGCAGAAAATTTTTATGTCAACACAGTTGGAGCTGTACCAGCTAACAAGCTATCAGAAGCTGTTTCACTAGGTGTAAAACTTGCTGAGGAGTCTAAAGTAGCAGGATCAACACGTGCTAGCGTTGGCACCATAATGACCGGAACCAACGCAGGCAGCGTAGTCTTTCAGCAATTTTTCAATTCTCTGAACGATTTTGCGAATGTAATGGATGCATTTGCCGCATCGAGCACTTACGGCAAAATAATGGAGACTGGATTAACAGTCACAATGCGAAATATAGCAAAGTTTTGCGATGTACCTTTTGATGCACCAGCAAACCCTCAAAGAAAATACGTCATTTTAACACGCGGCAAATCTCATATCTCACAACCTGAGTTAATGGACTTGATGGCAGAAGCATCGCCAATGTTTGCCGAAACTGGAGCACAAACTTTTAGGTTTGCTAGAATAATGACAGGCAATAATGCTGGTGATTTTTTATTGGGTGTAACATATCCCTCAATGTCAGAAATTGAGGCTACTTATGACGCAATCGCGAGTAACCCTATTGCTGCAAAAATATATAATGCCCTTGATGTAAATTTACGGACCATAATCAAAGTTCATAGCACGGCGATGTAAAATTCTTAGTATCAAACTCAGCTACTACTTCGCCTTTCACAAATTATTAACTCGGTCAGCCAGTCAAAAAAGTTCAGTGCTGGCTGATCCGACTTAATAAATTTTACAGCAGGGTACATCTTCTGTATTGGATGCTCAAAATATGACTGCTGCGCTTCCCAAATCATCAAAAAAGAGCTGTCAAACTAATGAGAACTCGCATCGGATTGCTAGCACAGCCTAAATCTATGCGCTCAATAATTGACGCCACTCAGCGAGAGCAGCGGCACGGTTCAGCTTGAAATTGGTGCGTGAATAGAGATGGCGTTCCTGGTTGAAATGGTTCTGGACTGAAGCGTGGATGGAGACGAATTTCTGTAAGGTTGCCGTTCGTCGAAATCTTAACATCGCCCTCTCTCGTCGCCTGAACGGTAAATGAGAATTTTCAGCTCTGTTGTTTACCCAGCGACCTGTTTCTTGCCGGTAAGCATTTCCTATGATCATCATCGCTGCGCGGTAGGAACGCAGTTTGTCCGTTACTATAATTTTAGGTTGGCCATTGCGCTTCATTGATTTTCTTATGAATTTCAACGCGGCCTTGCGATCTCTACGCTTACTTACATAACTTTCCAGAACTTCACCTTCGTGATCTACAGCACGCCAAAGGTAGTGCCGTTCACCATTGATCTTCACAAAGACCTCATCAAAGTGCCACTGCCAATTAGAATGACTGCGTGCCTGCTCACGTCTTTTCCTAGCAATCTCTGATGCAAACATTGGCCCGAAGCGGTTCCACCAAAACCGAATCGTTTCATGGCTTACATCTACACCCCGTTCATGAAGAAGGTCCTCCACATTACGAAGAGAAAGCGGAAATCGAACGTACATCATTACTGCAAGTCGGATGACTTCAGGGCTGGTTTTAAAGTAGCGAAATGGGGAACGTTTTGTCATTCGGCATGGTTACAAATTAGCCCTGCCCGCTTCAAGCAAGTTTACTCTGACAAAGCCATTGTAATACATCACTGCCAATCGGATGATTTCAGGTGAAGTCTTGAAGTATTTGAAGGGAGAACATGTTGTCATTTACCAAAAATAGGGATCAACCGCGAAACCGTCAAGTTTGTCTGACAACATCAATGGTTCAACTTTCGTCTGAAAATTCTTTGAACAGCCAATCCTCAAACAGCAGCACCTCGGGTCGTTTGGAACGTTTTGAGCGTGGTCGCATCAGGTAGTAGCCATTCGGGATTGAGACTTCTCCACCCACCACGGAAACCCTTTCGTTGGTTGCGTTCGCCATTTCGACCAACCGAGTCATAACCACAGCGTATCCACCGCCTGTTGCAGCCAGTTCAATTGCTGCTGTCATCGTATCGACGAAGTACCCTGAAATCCCCGGCGGCATAGCAATGTCCTGCGCAGCAAAATACCGACCCCAATCGGCTTCCTGCCCCAGAACGTGAATCAGCGGCCCTGTCAGGATTCCCTGGATTTTGCTGGCTCCACTGTTCAAACCAACGCCACATATCGGCACAATGGTTTCATCCGATAGCTTCTCTGAAGCGGCATCTTTCCAATCTCCGCGTCCAACACGCAACTCAACATCAACGTCATCAAACCCTGTAGTATCCGTCCAGATATAGGACACCAAGCGCAGCTCAATATCGGGATGCACTGCTCTGAATTTGGGGAGCCGCGGGGCCAGCCAGAGGGCGCATGTCGATATGGGCGCTTTCAGAGTGACCATGCGGCTAGTCGTCGTGCCAAAAAGACTGGCTGTGGTGAGGCTGATGTCTGACAAAGATTGCCTAACCGTCGGCACATAGGCCTGACCAATTTCTGTAAGGGAAAGATGCCGCGCACGTCTATGAAACAAGCGATTGCCCAACCGACTCTCCAGCGACCTTATATGAAGGCTAACCGCCGTTTGAGTCAGTCCAAGTTCCGCCGCTGTTTCGGTAAAATTCAAATGCCGGGCTGCGGCTTCAAACGTGCGAAGCCATGTGAGGTTGATGTGTTTTCCCAGCACGATCTATCACCAAATTTATTTGCCTATAGATTACATATTTAGTCGTTTTTATTTTCTACGCAAGTGATGAATATCGAAGTTAACAAGGTCAACATCTATCTTCGGGAAAACCCTCATGCCCCTATCCTCATTGAATGATATTCTTGACGATACACCATTCGTACCAGAAGCTGCCAACGATACCCCGACTGCATTTGTCGCAGCATTGAACGATCAACCGATTGAGGGGGGGTTTGATCCCGCTTTCGGGAATGTAACATGGCAAACGCTCATCTCGGGCGACAAGACTCCGTCAAACGGTTTGGTTCTGGGCGTCGCGACGTTTCCCGCAAATGGCATTTTGCATCTGCACCGTCATGCCCCCCCAGAATTCTATTTCTGTCTCTCGGGATCTGGCGTCGTCACGATGGATGGACAACCCCACCAAATTGCACCGGGGGCGGCAGTCTTCATCCCGGCAAACGTCGAACATGCCGTTCGCGCGGGTGCTGACGGTCTAAAGTTCGCCTATGGCTTTGGTGAAAATGCCTTTTCCGAAATTGTGTATCAGTTTTCTGCTTGACCGCAGGAGATGCCCCAACAAAAGAGATCTAAAAAATGTCTTCAAATAGCCCTCGCCGCTCAGGCGGTCGTTCTGCGCGCCAAGCGCTTCGTGCCGCACCGCTTGCAGAAGATATGCGCCCTATACGGGCTGGCATGGAAGGTGGGACTTACAAACCGCTTTCAGATATTGACGTCCAGAAAATCCACAATGCGGCACTTGTTGCGCTTGAGCGCATAGGGCTTGCCGATGCGCCGCCGTCAGGTGTCGAAATACTGACAAAAGCGGGCGCAATTCAGGGTGACGATGGGCGTATCCGTTTCCCGCGGGCATTGGTCGAAGACATGTTAGCCAAAGCCGGCAGCGAAGTAACGCTATATAGCCGGGATGGCAAAAACGATCTCTTGCTTTCGGGTCACCGCGTTCACTATGGGACTGCCGGCGCAGCCGTGCATATTGTAGATGTACATGGCAATGACTACCGTGAGTGTACAGTTCAGGATTTGCACGACGCTGCGCGAATCGTCGACAAACTCGACAATGTGCATTTTTTACAACGCCCGATGATTTGCCGCGACATTCCTGACAATTACGAAATGGATCTGAATTCGATTTACGCATGTACGTCAGGCACGACCAAGCACGTGGGTGTTTCATTCACAGAACCAGCATTCGTCGCAGGCGCGTTCGAAATGCTCTATGAAATCGCAGGTGGTGAGGCGAATTACCGCGAACGCCCCTTTGTATCAAATTCCAACTGCTTCGTCGTGCCACCAATGAAATTCGCGACCGAAAGCTGTGAGGTCATGGAGGCTTGCATTCACGGCGGCATGCCTGTGCTGCTTCTGTCTGCAGGCATGGCAGGGGCGACGGCCCCGTCAACCATTGCCGGTGCAATCACGCAGGCGACAGCTGAATGTCTTGCTGGCCTCGTCTATGTTAATGCCATCGCGCCGGGGCATCCTACTATCTTTGGCACTTGGCCTTTTGGCCTTGACCTGCGCACGGGTGCAATGTCGGTCGGATCCGGAGAGCAAGCTTTGTTGACCGCAGGCTGCGCCCAGATGCACAAATTCTATGGGCTGCCCGGTGGCGCCCCTGCTGGTGCATCAGATTCCAAAATGCCCGACATGCAGGCGGGTTGGGAACAGATGTGTTCCAATGTGATGGCAGGCCTTTCTGGCTTGAACATGGTCTATGAAGCTGCCGGCATGCATGCGTCGCTATTGGGGTTCTGTCACGAAAGCCTCATTCTGAGCGATGATATTATTGGTCAAGCCCTGCGTTGCGTTCGTGGTATTGAAGTCAATGACGACACACTCGCCTTGGATCAAATCGAACAGGTTTGTGTCGGTGGCCCCGGCCATTATCTCGGGACGGATCAAACGCTCAGCCGGATGCAATCAGACTTCGTCTATCCCGCATTGGGCGACCGGACGTCACCAAAGGAATGGGCCGAATTGGACAAGCCAAATCTGCTGATCAAGGCAACACAGCGCAAAGAGGCAATCTTGAGCAAACGATCTGATGCGCGTTTTGATCCTACGCTCGACGCAAAGTTGCGTGCAGCGCATAATATCCACCTGCCAGCCTAAGGAAGGAGCTGTCAAACCAATCAGAACTCGCATCAGATTGCCGGCACCACCTAAATCTATCCGCTCAATACTTGACGCCACTCGGCGAGAGCCGCGGCACGGTTCAGCTTGAAATTGGTGTGTGAATAGAGATGACCATCCAAACAAAATTACCCCCGAATGAATTTACAAGGCTAATACTAAAGCCCCGTGGTCCGAGACGCGGGGCCTTATGATAGGGGGCCCCGGTCCATAATCCGGCGGGTGAACTGTAAGGATTAGGTGGAGTAACCCTTTTCAGCGATCAAATATCTACGCATCAGACGCTGCGTCATAGTTACGACACTAAACAAGGCTTCAGTTTTAGATGAGATATGGGTTCTGGCTCGCCTAGACCCACCAAATAACAACTGAGTCAGGCTAACGATGAAACCTAAGTGAAACCTTTTGGGCGAGAAATCACTGATTATTGCGCCAATATGTCTGCTAAGTTATTGATTTAAATGGTGCCCCCACACGGACACTGGTTCCTTAGCAAGGCATCAGTCAACACACCGACACAAGCGATAACAACAGCTTAACTACAGCCACCTGTGTCTGTCTAGGGTACTTCTG
>ENA-OREM01000460-OREM01000460.1-marine-metagenome-genome-assembly--contig:-NODE-460-length-28843-cov-10.741466_pt1 | contig 28843 bp, 32 predicted proteins | sample MGYA00248623_ERZ508561 | MGnify/ENA primary metagenome ERZ508561 (study PRJEB26227, sample SAMN06264494) | marine metagenome | isolation source: Columbia River Estuary | place: USA:Columbia River...
CCGTTTTTCGGGCGTGACTGTGAGTTTTTTTCTAAAGGCCTCTGCAGACCTCAACCGCCAAGCCAAACACTTTGCCCGGTGGCAACACCGGGCTGTCACCATCTCAACATGCTGTTACCTATGGCTATTGCTCAAATTTTGCAGTGATTTCACCACCAAACATATGCGCCCGCCCAGGCAGGCGCTGCCCTCATTTCGTGTTGAAATGGCGTTTTTACCATTGCCTGTCAGTCTGGGCCGGGCTGCGGCCGGATGCGTGAAAATTGCTTGCCTCACCTAGGAACTCATTGCAGGCTGACCAGATGACACAGACTCTCAAAACCTTCACCAGCCTTTGGGCCATGCAGCCGCACGATCAAACAGGGATTAAACTGCCCTATGAGCAGGTCTGCGAAATGGTGGCGGAGGCCGGTTACGACGGGATGGCGATTGATCTGGGGGCCGGTGATGTGGCGCAAGCCCATGAGGTAAGGCCGCATATGGAGCGTTATGGCCTAACGCCTTTGATCGTTGCCTTTCCCAAGAGTGTTGAAAGCCTGCGCGAAACGCTGGTGATGGCGAAGGATTTTGGCAGCCCTTTTGTGGATGTGATTGGTCAGGTGATGCCACTTAGCGTTGATGGGATGATCCCCGTGATCCGGCAATGGATGGATATGGCCGATGAGATTGGCGTTCCCGTACAATTTGAAACCCACCGCAATTGCATCACCAATGATCTTTATTCCACACTTTGCCTGCTTGATGCCATCCCTGAGATGCGGATATGTGCGGACTTGAGCCACTATGTGGTGGACCGCGAATTTTGGTTCCCCCTTTCGGAACGTGACATGGGATTGATCAGCCGCATTTTGCAGCGCTCCGACAGCTTTCAAGGCCGGGTGGCCAGTCGTCAGCAAATTCAACTGCAATTGGATTTTCCGCAGCACCAAAAATGGGTTGAACTGTTTAAGGACTGGTGGCGCGAAGGGATGCAAGATTGGCGTGCGCGCGCGGAGGGTGATTGCATCTTCCTATGCGAGCTTGGCCCGCCAGAATATGCGATGACCGATGCTCAGGGGCGCGAGATGTCCAACCGCTGGGAAGAGGCTTTGCAGATTAAAGCTTGGGTCGCAGAGATTTGGCAAGAGCTCGGCGGCGATCGTTAAAAGCCGCTCATCGCCTTTGGTGAAAAATAAAGCCGATGAAATTCAAGAGCAATTGCGCTGCAAGAATTTGTGTGCTGTCCGTTGGGTCATAGGCCGGTGCCACTTCAACCAGATCAATCCCGGCGACATGCCCGCGCTGGGCCAGACCCTGTAAAATTTCCAATACGTCGTAATAGAGAAACCCGCCGTGGCTTGGCGTGCCGGTGCCCGGGGCGATGGAGGGGCAGAAGGCGTCGATATCGATGGTGACATAGTAGCGCGCTCCGGCGGGGATTCGCTCCAGCACGGCCTCAAGCCCTAATGCACGCACTTGCCGCACCGACAGGATATCAGACCCGCGGGCCCTTGCGTCATCATAACCTTCTTTCGCGGTGGAGCTGACGTTGCGAATGCCCAGCTGTGTCATGCCACTGACCCATGGTTTTTCAATTGCGCGGCGCATGGGATTGCCATGGCCCGCAGTCACCCCATGACGGCTGTCCACAAAATCCAAATGGGCGTCAATCTGAACCACATGCACGGGCTCTTGCTCGGAAAAGGCGTTGATGCAGGGGATATTGATGGAATGATCCCCGCCGATCACCACTGGCAGCGCGCCGGCGGCCAAAATCTTGCGCACACCAAATTCAATATTGGCATGGCTTTCATCAGTTTTCGTATGGATGATATCGGCATCACCCAAATCAACGATACGCACATCGCTTGCGAGGTATGTCGCGTCATCCTCATGGTCATAGGCACCGGCATGACCGAAAGAAAATAAAGTTGAGGCTTCGCGGACTGCGCGCGGACCGAAGCGCGCACCGGGGCGCCATTGGGTGCCAAAATCGAAGGGAGCACCCAAAATTGCCACATCGGCCTCAATCGCATCCCAATCTGCGACATAGGGGCGTTTGCCAAAGGTGGAAATTCCAACAAAAGGCAAGTTCAGCCGCCCGGCTTCATAACCATGATCTGACATAGAGGCTCCGTTTCGCTTTTACTGGACCAGTGTTGTGCGATTGGGCTGAAAATGTCGATGAAAAATTGGAGCGAAAAGAGTGAACGCGCCTGCGGCGGGCGTAGGTGAGGGTGAGGGTGGCCACAGACGCGTTCTATCCCAGTTTGCGGAGGGTTTGGCAGGCAAGGCTGGCCTCATCCACTCCGGTGTGGGAACTGTATGTTCTTGTCCCCTTCCAAAAGGGGCTGCAGCAGGTGATGAGGTCAGGATCACGTAAGAGATGCGACATTGAGGCCGGTGCCATATGGCGTGGCCTTGCCTATTTCGTCCCACCCGCCTTTGCCTCATTGCGCGCTACACTGACATCTCTAAAGGAAGCTTTCGGCTAATGTAATTGCGCTATAGTATACAAATTTGTGCGAATTCGCTCAAATTACCTGTTTAAATTGCATTGGCAGGTCATTTATTCACCTTTCTTTCACAACTTATTTTGCGCCAGTGTTGGCGCAGTGCACGGCCTCTGCTTTGGAGGCTGCCAATAGAGCGTTTGGCTGCACAATTTGAGCAAAAACGCTCAAAATCATCCCTGCTGAAACGACAAAACTACGCGGTATATAGCAAAAGCATTGCAATGTGGTGGGAGTTGGAAAATATAGGCCCTGTATTTTATGCGTTTATCTGATCATGATTTTTTAATTTGGGCGAATTTTATGACTGAATTTGGCGAGAATCTGAGATGGCTCTGCGGTCTCAGGAAATCTGTATCCTTTGTTGCCCGCGAATTGGGGATAAACCGTCAGCAATTCGGGCGCTATGTGAACAATAAGTCCTATCCCAATACCCATAATTTGATCGCCATTTGTGACTATTTCAATGTGCAAGCCGCAGATTTTGAGTTGCCGCACAGCGAATTTTCTCAGAAATATCGCAAGGTGTCTTTGCTCAAACAGGGGCCTGCGCAGCGAACCTTGGAGTTTCCACTGGATGCTTATTTTCGCCAGTCGCCGCGCCTTTTAGAACGGTTTCGTGGAGATTATTTAATATATTTCAACACGAAGACCTGGCCGGATCACTATATGATTGCATTTTGTCGCGTGTTCTCGCGTGAGGATGCAACCTTTTTTCGCTACATCATCCGAGGGCGCGAACCGCTTTTGGGCAATCGAATATTGTTCAAAGGTGGCGGGCAGGCGGCGAAGTTTGAACATAACGTATTTATTCAGTCCTATTCAAAACCCTTGGCTGGGCCTTTGGTGTCGGAGATCATTTCAATTCGGGACTGGAAGCATACGGATCTGCTTCCGAGCCGCATGATGTCGACTCATATCGATACAAATGAAATCCTATATAAAGCGCGCCTGTGGCGCCGCCTTGGACTTGGCACGGATCTTAGGGCGGGGCTAAAAGCCAGCGGCTTGGTCCGAAAGACATCTCCGCGCGTCTCCACTATGATTCGCGACATTCTGGAGGGTCCAGATTTTCAGGTCCACACTGTTTGAGCTTGAGTTTGCGACATGCTCGAAACGCTCTGCGCAGCTCTTTGCGGAAAATTGATTTGAGAGGTAAAAATCTACGATTTACCCCTTGTGGTTTGCGTGGCGAGGGTCTAGCTAACAGGAACTTGGCGCGGGATGGAGCAGCCCGGTAGCTCGTCAGGCTCATAACCTGAAGGTCGTAGGTTCAAATCCTACTCCCGCAACCAACACTAATTCGCCAATACTATGAAAGGCTAGAGTATCCGTACTCAGGCAATTTTTGCGTTTGGTCCCCATGCTCAGCAAAAGCAGCCCTGCGAGGTCGCCGTGGATGTGCACGTCGAGCTTGTCTGTTTTGGAAGAGGGGACAAGGACGATACGCTCAAGCAGCGCACGTAATGCCTCCTTTGCCTCGGGCATGGTGTCTTTGTCGCTCAGCCGATTGATCAGCTCCGTCACCTTGTCGCGATAGGTCAGCGCCATCTTCGGATGGATGCGGATCGGATCAGCGTTAGGGGCTTTGGCGAGCTTGGCTTCCAAGACGGCTTTGCGCTCTGTCAGTTTGTTCATTCTCTCTTTAACCTGATCGGCTGGAATGCCCGCAATGATGGCGTCGACCAGCTTGCCGTGATCGCGCGTCACAGTGCTCAGCTCGCTTGTGAGTGCATCGCGGCTGTTGTCGGCCTGCGCGCTGAGACGGTTACGTTCTTTGGCGTATTCGTCGCAGAACATCGCAAGGGCTTCTTTGTCCATCAGATTGTTCTGCATTGCATGCAGCACGATGCGCTCGAGCTCTACCTGAGAAATCTTCTTCGTATTTTTGCAAAACTCGGGGCCCTTGTTCTTGGTTGTCGAGCAGCCGAAGTGGGTTTTGGATGCCTTGGAATATCCACCACCGCAGCAGCCGTACTTCATCAGGCTAGAAAACAGCGTTACTGGACGACGGCGGTCCCAGATGGGCGTGCCTGTCCCCTTGGGTCTTGAGAGCGTTTGATTGCCTTGTTGAAGATCACGCGACCGTTCTCAGAAATACCGTGAACTTGAAAAACATCCTTGGCCAAATCGAGGCCGACTGTTTTTACTGACATTGGGTGGCTCTTTTCCTAGCAGTTGATGACAACTGCATTGTGGCACATTTGATGCCGGGGGAGCAGGAGCCATCCACCTCATCCGCTTAGGGCCGGATCTTCATTGAGTAATGCCGTTTCTAGCAGACGATGACAGCTGCAATGGGTATCACTCTCGCTCCTATTGCACACGCATCCCACTTTACCAAGTTCGGGTCATTAGTCGAAAGAACTATGCTTTTGGGGGCAGCGAGTTATTGTCAAGGCACACAATCAAAAGGAGAGGGAGGTGCATAAATTTATATGCGGGCTAATGCTGAGTATAATGATTGGGAATAGCGCCCATGCTGAGTTCTCTGGTGAGATTGTCTTGCTGCCGACGGGATGTCAGCAATCTTCAGAATGTACACTTGGCGACAACTTTGGCTATATCGATAGTCGAAATGTAGGTTGGGAAGCAGATAAAGGTGATATCACTGATGGCGCGTCAATTCCACGGTGGGCGCAATTCTTTGCTGGCGACCCGTTTGAAGAGTGATACCTGCCAGCGGCTATTCTGCACGATCACTATTCAAAATCTGTTCGGCCTGTCCGTGGATGGTACCAAACCCAGCAAATGTTTCATGAAGTGCTGATTGTAAGCGGCGTGTCGGAAAGTAAAGCCGCCGTACTGTTCGCAGGTGTGCTTATCGGCTCTGGAAAATGGCTCGAAGCCGAAGCCGAAGCCGAAGCAGGGAAGTCGTGCCCTACCATTCGTGGCGTCAGCTGCATCAACGCTGACACGCCAGGCGGTGCTATTCTCATTAGGCAACCTTCGTCATTTGGTACGCCAGAGTATAACGAACTTTTTGATGCTGCGCGTACACAGATTTTGTCAGACGGTTTGACCGATCCTATCCCGATTCTAGAACTCATCCGAGAACTCTCTCCTAACGACATCTACTTCGAAAACACGGGCGGAACGTTGGGCGGGGCTCAGGAATTTTAGACACTTGGGAATATTGCAACGCTGGGTAGCTTGGTTATGATCAATTGGCTTGCTTCATGACTGACGTCAATTGTGATCATCGCGCCTCATCACATTGAGCAGCTTTCCGTTTCGGCAAATGTCGGCAATTGGTTGATGCGCCGCAGCGTAGTTAACGCTGTATGAACGGCAGCTTTGGGCCGTGAGTAACGACCGCATGGGTTGTCTACTAAACTTGCCGCAAAAATTCTAGTGTTCAACACAAACATTTTTCGGGGGGATTACCGCGGATGCGCCACCCCATTTATCCGGTTGTCGAAGGCGAGCAGATCGCCGGCCTCATATCGCAATTTCAGCTGATAGATAGGGTTTCGCACACGTGCGCAAAAAAAAGCGCGGTAGGCTTTGTAGGCGCGAGCCTGAACGCTCATGGGATGCGTGGATACCGGTGCCATGGTTTTTGCCGAGGCGGGGCTTTTGGCCAAGACGCTTGCCGCCGTTCATTTCGGGGCGTTGCAAAGCTATCGTGAAGCCTATGCCGACCCGCTGAGAGTTCCCCCTATTGGTGGACAGCTTGGCTGGCCCGAATGGACATCGGTGCGCTTGTTTGACGCCACCTCAGAATGACTTAGTCCGAATACTATCGCTATCTGTGGCTGTTACAGACCAAGCGCCTTTTGCAGCACTCAACCTATCGGATCAGCGAGATTAGGAGCTTTCGCGGGTTCAACAACCCCGAAAGCTTGGCGCGTGCTTATAAGAAGCAGTTCGTCCTAACTGCTTCGGACGCACGGGAACCGCAGCTTTAGGCATCAATCGGACCATTTTTTAACCTGCTAGTTAAGGAAAAAACGGCTCTTTCCGGAAACCCCCCTTGTGGTTCAATCACATGGCCGTTCAGGGCTGTCGTTTATGGGATCATCCGGACTTTAGTAACAAGCTGACGTAGCAGAACAATCGCCTCGGACTTGGCGGTTGCACGGTTCGGGCTGCCGGCAAGAACGTTAATCTTGGCGCCGAAGACCAGTTGGCTCTTTGGGCAAATCTGGCGCCTGCTTCGACATTCGATCGGTTGGGTTGCAGTGCGCTTAGGACTTGGCGTGCAAGTGGGTTAGCAGGTGGTGAAATTTTTCACCTTGTACAGCTACATGGCCGCGTAGTTCATCGGCGGCGCTTGTACTGTCGCCGGCGGACAAAGCTGAAACGATGGCTTCGTGTTCGGACATAGATTGCTCCAGCCGTCCGCGCAGGTGAAGTTGCATGCGGCGGTATGGCTTTAGGCGCTTTTGGAGCTTGATCGCCAATCCCTGCAAGTAGCTGCTTTTTGCGGCTTCATAGATTAGGTGATGAAACTTTTCGTTGTAGCCATAGTAGCGGTCGGCGTCGTTTTTGACGACCGCTTGCTTGCAAAGGTCGTTGACCTGCTTGAGAGCATCTAGCTCGGGCTCGGTGATCCGTTTTGCGGTAAGATGCCCACAAGAAGCTTCTAGTTCTGCCATCGCCTCGAACATTTTCACCAGCTCTAGCGGGCCAGGTTCGACCACAAAAACGCCGCGGCGAGGGCGGTGTTCCACCAGACCAGTCGACGCCAATTTTTGGAATGCTTCTCGAATCGGTGTCCGCGAGACGCCGAAATGATCTGCCAAACGAATTTCGTCCAGACGTTCGCCGTTGGCGAAACTGCCTGTCACGATCATCTGTTCAAGATCGTCAAGTATATGATCCGCGCGGCGATTTTCCATAATTCTCTTATCTGATAGCGGTAGCATAAAATCAATATAGGACATATTGTATACAAGAAACTTGACATGGGATGCAATAATCTAAAAGCTTTGGCGATTAGCCACCGACGGATGTTCGGTTTGGCGTCCTAGGGAGGGTACAATGAAATATAAGCTTTATGCCGCAGCGGCGGCGATTACGTTATTTGCAGGTGCTGTTTCCGCAGAGGAATTGCGCTTGTCCCACCAGTGGGCTGAAGGCGATGTGCGCCATCAGGTTGCTCAAATGGTTGCCGATGACGTCGCGGCGGCGGGTGTTGATCTGACGATCCAGATTTTCCCGAACCAGACACTGTTTAAGGCGCGTGAGCAATATACACCGTTGAGCCGTGGCCAGTTGGACATGACGGTCTTGCCGCTGTCTTACGCAGGCGGTCAGCAACCAGCTTATAACCTGACGCTGATGCCGGGCCTTGTGAAAAACCACGACCACGGTGACCGTCTGTCTCATTCGCCTTTCATGGCCGAAATTGAAAACATAATGGCTGGTGATGACGTGATGGTTCTCGTCCACGGTTATCTGGCCGGTGGTTTTGGCTCTAACAAGGGCTGCATCACCAAACCAGAAGACGTGGCAGGCGTTACAATCCGTGCGGCTGGTAAATCATTTGAAGAAATGCTTGCATCTGCGGGCGCATCGATTTCCTCAATGGCGTCATCTGAGATTTACCCCGCATTGCAGTCGGGCGTTCTGGATGCGACCAATACCTCTTCCGAGAGCTTCGTCAGCTACCGCCTTTACGAGCAGCTCAAGTGCTATACGCCTGCAGGCGATTATGCGCTGTGGTTCATGTATCAGCCATTGCTGATGAACAAGGCAACTTTTGACGGCCTGAATGCGGACCAACAGGCGGCGTTGCGTGCAGCTGGCGAAAAGGCGCAAGCATTCTATCTTGAGCAAGCAAAACTGGGTGATGCGGTTGCGGCCAAGGCGTTTAGCGACGCTGGTGTGGAGCTGGCAGAGATGACCGAAGCCGACTTTAACGCTTGGCGCGATGTTGCCGCGATGTCTTCGTATCCGGCATTTGTTGCTGAAACGCCTGATGGCCAGCGGCTGCTCGATATGGCGCTCTCCGTCGAGTAATCCTCACGACGCGTCCGCTGGATCATCTGGCGGGCGCGGACACAACTCAATTTGAAAGTTTGCCTCGTGGATAGCCCCGCTTTTTCAACGCCGCCTGTTGTCCGCTTTATCGGATTGATATCAACGGTTAGTGGCGTCATGGCGTCATTTATGATCCTCGCCTCCGTGCTGATCACCTGTCAGATGATTTTTATCCGTGCGGTCTTGGGTCAATCGACGATCTGGCAAACGGAGGCTGTCATCTATCTGATGATCGGTGCGACGATGATCGGGCTTGCCTATGTGCAAAAGCTTAAAGGTCATGTTGGCGTTGATCTCATCCCGACGATGCTCGGCCCAAAGGGGCGACGCATCATGGCGATCTTTACGCTATTTTTGACGGCGATGATGATGGCCCTGATGCTTTATTATGCCTACGACATGTGGCACTTCGCGTGGAAACGCGGCTGGAAATCCGAAACCGTTTGGGCTGTTCCGCTGTGGATTCCCTATTTGGTCATGCCCGTTGGCTTTGGGCTTTTCCTTTTACAACTCGCCGCTGACCTCTGGATGGTTTTGCGAGGCGAAGACATCGGCGCTGCCGAAGATCTGGGGTATTGATGGATCCGCTTGTTGTTGGTGGCCTCGTCGCCCTTTGCACCGTTGTGGTGCTGTTTTCAGGCGTTTCGGTGGCAACAGGCCTGTTGATCGTCGCGACAGGGTTCCTTTTTGTGTTTGATGGCGCCCGCTCGCTCGTGGCCTTGCCTGAGCTGATGTATGGCGAGTTGAACAGCTTTGCTCTTTTGTCGATCCCGATGTTCATCATCATGGGGGCTGCGATTTCGTCAACGCGGGCAGGGCCCGACCTTTATGAAGCGCTTGAGCGCTGGTTGACCAAAGTGCCGGGTGGATTGGTTGTTTCCAACCTTGGAGCATGCGCGCTCTTTGCCGCGATGTCGGGGTCAAGTCCCGCCACATGCGCGGCTATCGGCAAGATGGGCATCCCAGAGATGCGCAAGCGCGGCTACCCCGATGAAGTCGCCGCAGGGTCCATCGCGGCAGGTGGTACGCTTGGCATTCTGATCCCGCCGTCTGTCACCATGATCGTTTACGGCATTGCCACTGAAACAAGCATTGGGCGGTTGTTTCTTGCGGGCGTCATTCCAGGCCTCCTGCTTGTGTCGCTGTTTATCGCATGGGCGATCTACGACACATGGCGGCGCGGCGCGGCTGGTGTGGCCCTGTCGGGTATCAACTATAGCTGGGCAGAACGGTTCGAGGTTCTTCCGCGCGTCCTGCCGTTTGTCGGGATCATCATTGGCGTACTCTATGCCCTTTATGGTGGGATCGCGACGCCGTCTGAAACGGCTGCGGTCGGCGCGTTGCTTTGCATTGTCGTCGCGATGATTGTTTACCGGCTGTACCAACCATCAGCACTTTGGGCTGTGTTGCGCGATGCCACCAAGGAATCCGTGATGATCCTTTTCATCATTGGGGCCGCGGGGGTGTTTTCCTTCATGCTTTCATCGCTGTTTGTGACGCAATCGGTCGCAAGTTGGATCGCAGACCTTGACGTCAATCGCTGGGTTCTGATGGGTATTATCAACCTGTTCCTACTGGTTGCGGGTTTCTTCTTGCCACCTGTGGCGGTGATTTTGATGTCCGCTCCGATCCTATTGCCGATCATCACAACGGCTGGTTTTGATCCGATCTGGTTTGCAGTCATCCTGACGATCAATATGGAAATCGGTCTGATCACACCGCCTGTGGGCCTTAACCTCTATGTCATCAACGGTATCGCGCCTGACATTTCGCTCAAGAAAATTCTTGTCGGATCGATGCCTTTCGTGGGCTGTATGGTGCTTGCGATTGTGATCCTTTGCGCATTTCCAAGTCTGGCGACTTGGCTTCCCGATTATCTAATGGGGCCAGCCCTATGAGCCTACTTGCCGATCTTCTTTCAACACTGATCGACCGCAGGCTCCCTGTTTTGGGGGGCGTGCGGGCTGATGATCGCTCAACGGAAATGCTTTGCAGAGACCTGATTGGCACCCTCGGCGAGGTGACGGGATATGCCGTGGCACGTCAGATTCTTGATCGTTATGAGGCAATGAAAGATAGCGAAAAACACGCGTTTTTCCGGTTTCTTAACAATGAAATGGATATCGACACGGATGTCGTCATGGCTGCTACGACCGCTTATGCTGCTGACGGGTCAGTCGTCAACTTTCGACAGTTGATGAAAACCGCCGAAGCGCCGCGTCAGGAACTCGCGCGCCGCCTCAATCAGGTGCCCGGTGCGACCGCGCGGATTGTCGCGATGCGCAACGACCTCTTGCGGTTTATGAAGACGGACACCGAGCTGGCAAAGTTGGATGCTGATTTACAGCACTTGCTATCGAGCTGGTTCAATCGCGGATTTCTGGTTTTGCGCCCGATCAACTGGGAAAGCCCCGCGCATATTTTGGAAAAGATCATTGCATACGAGGCCGTACACGCGATTGACAGTTGGGATGATCTGCGCCGAAGATTGCAACCAACCGACCGCCGTTGCTTTGGGTTCTTTCACCCAGCGATGCCAGATGAGCCGCTGATTTTTGTCGAAGTTGCGCTGACAAAGGGTATCCTCGGTTCAATTCAGTCGGTATTATCCGAGAAGCGCGCACCGCTTTCCCCGACTCAGGCAGATACGGCTGTCTTCTATTCGATTTCGAACTGTCAGGCGGGGTTGGCGGGCATATCTTTTGGTAACTCTTTGATCAAACAGGTTGTGGGTGACCTGAGCAGCGCCTTGCCACAAATAGATACTTTCGTGACGCTTTCCCCGATCCCCGGATTGATGCGGTGGTTGACGGACAAGAAAATTGCAGACCGCGTCGACGATCCAGACATCCTGCGCGCGCTTGCCACGCATTACCTGCTCGAAGCGAAACGTGACGACGGCCTCCCCCGCGACGCGGTCGCGCGGTTCCATCTGAACAACGGTGCCTCGGTTCATGAGGTCCATGCTGGTGCCGATCTATCCGACAACGGGCGGGCCCAATCTGGAGGGGCGATGGTGAATTACCTTTACGATTTGGGTCGTATAACCGAGAACCACGAAGCCTTTGCAACAAGCCAAAAAGTGGCGTCCTCTGCGGCATTGCGCACGCTTGCCCGCAAGACGTTAACTGTCGCCGCCTGATACTCTGGAAAGTCCAATGACCAATTTACTTTATGATACATTGTTTGGGCGGCATGCTGGAAAATCCACGCCGTTTCTGCATTTGCCAGACGGGACAACGCTGACCCATGATCATTTCCTGCGTATGGCGGCTCGATATGCGCATGCGATGACTGAACTGGGGTTAGTCGCGGGCGACAGGCTTGCGGCGCAAATCGAAAAATCCCCCGAAGTTTTGGCTGTCTATGCTGCTTGCGCCCAAACGGGCGTGATTTTCTTGCCGTTGAACACTGGCTATACAGCCGCTGAACTTGACTATTTTATCGGCAACTCCGGAGCAAAGCTTGTGCTTGCGACGCGGCGTGCAGAAGAAGCGCTTTCGCCAATTGCTGCCATTTATGATGCGATATTGCGCACGTTGAACCCCGATGGCAGCGGGAGTTTCCCTGAGCTTGCGGCGAGCCAGTCCGATGTGTTCGAGACCGTGAGCCGTGCGCCCGACGATCTTGCGGCTTTCCTCTACACTTCGGGCACAACGGGCCGTTCTAAGGGAGCGATGCTCACACAGGCCAACCTTGTTTCGAACGCACAAACGCTCGCCGATTATTGGCAGTTTACGTCTGGGGATGTACTGTTGCACGCCTTGCCGATTTTCCACACGCATGGGTTATTTGTCGCCAGTAACGTGACACTCATTGCGGGCGGCGCGATGATCTTCCTGCCAAAGCTGGATATGGATCAGATGATCGGCTTTATGCCACAGGCCACCACGATGATGGGTGTGCCGACGTTTTATACGCGGCTTTTGGATGATAACCGATTTACCGCCGAGCTTGCGGCGCACATGCGGTTGTTCGTATCTGGGTCCGCACCCTTGCTGGCCGAAACCCATGTGCGGTTCGAAGAACGCACCGGTCACCGTATCCTTGAACGGTATGGGATGACCGAAACGAATATGAACACCTCCAACCCCTATGATGGCGAGCGTCGTGCAGGCACTGTTGGTTTTCCATTGCCGGGAGTTGAGTTGAAAGTCACCGATCCCGCAACGGGTGAGAGTGTGGCCGCTGGTGAGATTGGTCAGATCGAAGTGCGCGGACCAAACGTGTTTGAGGGCTACTGGCAGATGCCCGAAAAGACGGCCGAAGAATTGCGGGCTGACGGGTTCTTTATCACGGGTGACTTAGGGCTGATTGATGAGGATGGTTATGTTACGATCGTTGGCCGCAACAAGGATCTGATCATTTCGGGTGGTTACAATATCTATCCCAAAGAGATTGAGCTCATCCTTGACGATCAACCGGGTGTCTTGGAAAGCGCAGTGATCGGCGTGCCGCATCCTGATTTTGGAGAAAGTGTCGTGGGGCTGCTGGTGGCAGAACCTGATGCGACCTTGTCAACCGAGGCCGTGATGGCGGCGTTGGGTAAACAGCTTGCACGGTTCAAACAGCCAAAAATGCTGATTGTGATGTCGGAATTCCCGCGAAACACCATGGGGAAACTGCAAAAGAATATCTTGCGCGAACAGTTCGCCGATACGTTTAGTCCACCTAAATTCTGATTGAGACATAGGAAGTCAACAATGGCACTCACGGCAATAATCGAAGCACATGGCGGACCAGAGCAGTTTAAGCTGGTGGACCTAGACGTAGGACAGCCCGGCCATGGCGAGGTTCGGATTGTACAGAAAGCAGTAGGTCTCAATTTCATCGACGTCTATCAGCGCACGGGTCTTTACCCCATGCAATTGCCCCACGCGATGGGCATGGAGGCCGCGGGCATTGTGGATGCAATCGGCGAAGGCGTGACCCATCTTAAAATTGGGGACCGTGTTGCCTATGCCTCACAGCCACCCGGTTCTTATGCTGAGGCACGTGTGATGCCAGCCGCACAGGTTTGCCCGCTGCCTGACGGTATCTCGTTTGAAGAAGGTGCCGCGATGATGCTGAAAGGCATGACCGTGGAATATCTTTTCCACCGCACCACGCCATTGAAGTCTGGCGACACCGTGTTGTTTCATGCTGCGGCTGGCGGGGTCGGTCTGTTGGCATGCCAATGGGCGCGTTCGGAAGGAATAACTTTGATCGGCACGGCTGGATCAGAAGAGAAATGCCAGCTTGCCGTCATGCATGGCGCCACCCATTGCATCAACTACCAGAATGCCGATTGGGTGGACCAAGTTCGCAGCCTCACAGGTGGCAAGGGCGTTGATGTCGTCATGGACGCTGTTGGCAAAGATACTTTTGAAGGCTCGCTGAATTCGCTTAAGCCGCTGGGCATGATGATCAGTTTCGGCAATGCGTCGGGCCCAGTTCTGCCCTTGGATATCGGAATCCTTGGCAAGAAGGGATCACTCAAGATTACACGTCCAACTGTATTCACACATATTGGCGACCATGCGACCTGTCAGGCGATGGCAAAGCGGTTGGGCGAGAAGGTTCTTTCTGGCGACGTGAAGATTTTCATCGGCCAGCGGTTTGCTCTCAAGGATGTGGCTAAAGCGCATGAAGCCCTAGAAGCACGTACGACTACAGGCAGCACGATTTTGGAAATCTAAAATTCTGCAACCTAAGTCGTCGGGCGTAAATTCAGAAGTGCGCGGGATTAACTGGTTGCAATTTGGGTCTAAAGACGGAACCTATTGAGCTTCAACGTAACCACAAAACCGAGCATTGAATGATCGATATTTTAGAAGGCCTCAAGGCGGCGTTTTGGCTTGTCGTAAGCTTTGATGCCGAGCTTTGGGAGATCAGCCTTCGGTCTTTGCGCGTAACGTTGACGGCCTTGGTGATCGCGAGTTTGATCGCTATTCCATTGGGCACATATCTTGCTGTGCAACGGTTTCGTTATCGGCGGTTTATAATCTCTTTGATCAATGCGCTTATGGGGCTTCCGCCTGTCGTGATCGGGTTGATCGTCTATATCTTGCTTTCGCGTTCGGGGCCTTTTGGTGTGTTGAACCTCTTGTTCACGCCAACCGCGATGATCATCGCGCAGGTCATTATTATTACGCCCGTCATCGCGTCGATTGCCCATCAGGCGATGCGCGAACTTTGGGCGGAATATCATGATCTTCTGATCTCGCTGAACACGACGAAGTGGCAACGCATCGTGACGCTCATCCGCGACGGGCGGCGCAATCTTTTGACGGCCGCACTTGCAGGGTTTGGTCGGGCGATTGGCGAGGTCGGGGCGATTATGATTGTGGGCGGGAACATTGATCATGTGACCCGCGTTTTGACGACCGCGATTGCGCTTGAGACGGGGAAGGGTGATTTCGCGCTGGCATTGGGGCTTGGATTTGTTCTGATCGGTATTGCGATTGTCGTGAACCTCGCGATCCATACGCTGTCCCGCACTGAACGGGAGGGACGGTGGTGAGTGCAATGTTTCCATTAAAGTTGCACCAAGTTCTTGTGCGCAGGCGCGGAAAAACTGTGATTGGGCCCGTCGATTTAGAGCTAGGTCCGCAGGGCGCGACAATGATTGTCGGACCAAATGGATCAGGCAAAACCACGCTTTTGCGTGTGATGCATGGGATCGAACGGATCAGTAGCGGATCGGTTCAGTGGGAGGATGATGATCCTGCTAAACATGCGTTCGTTTTCCAGTCACCTGTTGTCTTGCGGCGCACGGTGGTGCAAAATTTGGCCTATCCTTTGGAACTTTTGAAGTTGCCCAAGCTCACCGTTAAAACCTCCGTAGCGGAGTGGCTTGGCCGGATTGGGTTGCAAGGCAAGGCGGATATGTCGGCCACACGCTTGTCTGGCGGTGAGCGTCAGAAATTGGCGATTGCACGTGCGCTTATTCGTAAGCCTGATGTGCTGTTTCTCGATGAACCTTGTGCCAATCTTGACGGACACGCTACCCGCGAAATCGAGGCGATCTTGCAGGAGGCGACAGCTGCGGGAACCCGGCTGGTAATGGCTACACATGACATGGGTCAAGCGCGCAGACTTGCGCATGATTTGGTGTTTATGCTCAATGGAAAAATACACGAAACAGGCGGCGCAGATTCGATTTTTGAATGTCCAAAAACGAAGGAACTGACCGCATTTCTGAATGGGGATATTGTCGTATGAAAAAGCTAATGGTGACTGCTGCTGCAGTGTTGTGGTCGCAATGTGCTATGGCTGACGAGATGCGTCTAGCAGTGACGACCTCGTTCGACAATTCGGGTCTGTCAGAGGTTTTGCTGCCGGCGATTAAGGCTGACCTTGATATTGATTTGCAGCTTTTGGTGGTGGGAACAGGGCAGGCCTTAAAGCTTGGCGAGGCGGGCGATGTCGACGCTGTTTTGGTGCACTCCAAGGCCGCTGAAGACACCTTTGTCGCGGCAGGCCATGGCACACACCGTCGTGAAATCATGTATAACGATTTTGTCTTGATCGGACCTAAAGCGGATGGAGCAGATACGGCGAATGCGACGAGCGCTGCCGATGCATTCGCGCGTGTTGCGAGCGCTGAGGCAGCGTTTGTCAGCCGCGGCGACGATAGCGGCACCCATAAAGCAGAACTTGGGATTTGGTCCTCAGCGGGTCTTGAAGTAGGTGGTTTTGGGTCATGGTATCACGCGGTTGGGGCTGGCATGGGCGCTGCACTCAATACGGCGGCGGGTCTCGACGCCTATATCTTTGCGGATCGCGCAAGTTGGTTGAATTTCGGCAACAAAAGCGGCCTTGCGCTGACCTATTCAGGGGATCCTGCCTTGTTTAACCAATATGCGTTCTTGCCTGTTGATCCCGCGAAAAACGCCAATATCCGAAGCGACTTGGCGATGAAACTTGAAGGCTGGCTCACCAGTCGGCGCGCGGCTGACCTCATCAATGGCTATGAGATCAACGGCGAGCCGTTGTTTGTTTTCAATGCGGTAGTGCAGTAATCAGTGGTGGTGCGGCTCGTCATCCAGATGGCCGTGCACCGCGAATTGCATGATGTCAGCGTCTTGTGATTCAATCATCCGGTAACTCTCGCGGACACCAGCGGGGGTTAACTCGCGGGTCACCGTGAGAATGGTATTGGGTGCATGATCGATACAGAGCTCGGCCATCTGGTCGAGTTCCTCATATGCGGTGCCCAACGCTGCCTCGACCGACGGTGCACCATAAATATCGACGAAGTGTTGCGCCAATAGCTGTGCGATGGTTTCGCGTTCTTGCGGCTCGATTTGGGTGACGGCGACGCAGCTCACGCGCCCGAATGTCTCGGTGCCCATCCAGCCGTTTGTGAAGGCTTGACGCGCCTTGCCGACAAGATCAGCCTCGCCCCAGTTGGAGAACTCAAAGCCGCCAGAAATGCACCATTCGCCAGTGCGCGCGGGGTTGTGAAATACCCTTTGGTCGCTTTCGTCAAAGTGGATTGCGCGGGCAAGTTTCATACGGGCCTCGTGAGGATTGCAGTGAGAGGGATTAGCGTCGTATTCCCTGCGACTTTTAACAAAAGCCCCATGGATTCGTCCACGCCGAGATAAGTGCCAGTTTGCCCTGCGGCAGTGATCTCGCCTGACAAGCCATGGGCCAGTCCGACCCATTCGCGGTGCAGGCTTTTGGTGCCACCGTCGGCCCAAGCGTTGATGCCAACCAGTGTGTGGCGCACCCATGCTTCGAGCAGTTCGACGGCACTCACCTCAGCACATCCTTCGGCATAGAGGGCTGTCATCTCTGGCGTGAGGCCCATTTCGTCGCTGGCAGGCCAAAGCGAGAGCGTGAGGTCAATCACGAGCCAATCAGCCATGTCGTCGATGGGGTCAGACGCTGCAATACGCAATGCGCCGCAGATGCCGCCGTTGACATAGATCGTGCCGTCCCACCCCAGATGAACGCCGACTTCTGGCGGGGCCAAGGCGCCAAGTGCGTTTTGAATGCCGACGCCGCAGATGGGCAGCATTGCGGTCGCTTGCGCAAGCGGGACGTCAGGGGCAAAGACGATGGCCGCACGCAATGTGTCAGCAGCCAGATCGTGGATCACGAGACCCGCGTCGCAGCCCTCAGTCGCGGCGGCAATCGCCAAGGCAAAGGGATCACCGCCCTGCGCATCTTGCGCCGAGAATAGGGGAGGCAGCGTGACTGATGTCATGCGTGCCCCTTCGCGATGAGGTCTTTGGCCACAGCGCGGAAAACTTTCGCCTGTGGGCTGTCGGGCTTGGAGACAACGATTGGCGCGCCACCGTCAGCGGCTAACCGGATATCCATATGCAGCGGAATTTCCGCAAGCAATGGCACACCCAGCTTTTTGGCCTCTGTTGCAACCCCACCATGTCCGAACATGTGCTCTTCGTGGCCACATTTCGAGCAAATATGCGTCGACATGTTTTCGATCATGCCGATGATCGGCGTGCCAAGTTGGTTAAACATATCGATACCTTTGCGGGCATCCAGAAGTGCTATGTCTTGTGGCGTCGAGACGATGATCGCGCCGTTCAGGTCGGTCTTTTGCGCCAGTGTCATTTGCACGTCGCCCGTGCCCGGAGGCAGGTCGACGATGAGCACGTCAAGCGCGCCCCATTGCACTTGGGTCAGCATTTGCTGCAACGCCCCCATAAGCATCGGACCGCGCCAGACCACGGCCTGATCTTCGTTGGTCATCAGGCCGAGCGACATCATGGTCACGCCAAAATTGCGCATCGGCAGGATGATTTTACCATCAGGTGACGCAGGCCGCCCCGAGACGCCGAGCATCCGCGGCTGCGACGGGCCGTAGACGTCTGCATCCAGTAGGCCTACGCGTCGCCCTTCGGCGGCAAGCGCGCAAGCGAGGTTGGAGGCAACGGTTGATTTGCCCACGCCGCCCTTGCCAGAGGCTACGGCGATGATCCGGTCAACGCCCGGAATTTTCTGTGGGCCAGTGGGTTCGGATTTACGCGATGGTTTGAGGTCGGGCGGCGCCTTTGTCGTTGTATGTGCAGTCAGAATGATGGCGACGGTTGTAACACCGTCCAGCGCTTTGATCTGCGCCCCTGCATCGTCCTTAAGTGCAGTATAGGCTGCGGCGTGGCTGCCGCTTACTTCCATTACAAAGCGCACTGCGCCGTCAGTGACCGTCAGCGCCTTGACGATGCCAGCCTCAACAATCGACGACCCGCTGATGGGGTCTTTGACGCCAGCAAGGACGCCAAGCACGGATTCTCTGGTCGCGGTCACGTTATGATTGCCCTTCGATTGCGCCTGTCACGACGTGTTCCATTTCTAGTCCGTCGATTGTCAGAACCATTTTCGCCTCGAATTTACGGCCCGATGTGTCGCCTGCGTTGCGCAAGGCCTCCTCAATAGCTTGCTGGGATGTGACCCCAACCTGTTTGAGGAATTTACGCATCGACATATTGAAGTCTTCGCTCATTTTCGTGTCTCCGTGATTTTGGAATGTGGGCAACTCAAGCCTTAATGATCTTTGCGTTTTGCCAGATAATCATCTGTTGATCGCGGACGCGGGCGTTCGCCGCCAGCAAACGGGTTATTCTCCGAGTGATACTGCGCATTGATCCGGCACCCGTCACACATCTGGATCATTCGTACCGCCTTTGGATTGGCAAACATGGCGTGATTGCCTGCGAGCTTTTCCATGATTTTTTCGACGGTAGATTTAACCCCAAACAAGGTGCCGCATTCGACGCAGGCAAAGGGTTCCTCTTCGTTGAGGATTGATTGGGTGAAGGCCGCGTCGGTCAGGTCAAGTTGCGGGGCAAGCGTGATCGCCTTTTCGGGGCAGACGTTCGTGCAGAGTCCACATTGCAAGCAGGCGTCTTCTTGGAACCGCAGTTGCGGCAGATCGGGGTTATCGCCAAGCGCGCCAGAGGGGCACAGCGAGACGCAAGCCAAGCACAGCGTGCAGGCGTCAGTGTCGACGATCACTGCGCCGTAAGGTGCGCCTTGTGGAAGGGCGATGTTTTCGACGTCTGGGTTGAGCGCCTTGGCGGCCAAGCGGGCGACTTGCCGCCGCGTGCCCAGCGGCAAGATAGGGGTCGCAAGTGCCTTGGTTGGAGCCTTATCAAAAAGGTGATCGGAGAGCGCGTCAGGATCAGCAATATCAAGAAGCGTGACTTTGTCGGCTGAGATCGCATCTGCCAGCGCAAGCTGTGGATCAAGTGCGTCGCGTTCGGTTTTTGGACCGAGCAAAATATCGACGTGGGCAAAGCCAGAGGCCAGAGCTGCCAGCATTTCAGCGTGACCAAAGCCAGACAATGCGCTGACCTCCATCGGGATCACATGGGCAGGCAGACCGCGCCCGTGACGTGCGGCAAGACCAATCATCTGCGCGCCGTGGTCGTCGTGGACCAAAAGCGTCGCGTCCGTACCGCCTGCTTCGCGGTAGGTAGACGCCAATGTGTTGATGCGGCGGAATGTGTGATCAGGCGAGGGCATATCGTAGGTGATAGCACCCGAGGGGCAGACGGCGGCGCATGACCCGCACCCTGCGCAGATCATCGGATCTATTGTGACGTGCTCGCCCGCGGACAGGATCGCGCCAGTCGGGCAGACATTGAGACAATTCGAGCAGGCTGGTTTCTCGGCCCGCGAGTGGGCGCAAAGGGACGTTTCCAAACGCACAAAAAGCGGCTTCTCGAAGGTGCCAACCATCTGGCTTGCGGCGAAGATTGCGTCGGCCACTGCGGTGGCGCTTTTGGGATCGGCGCGCAGGTATCCATCACGCTTTTCAGGCGCCGGAAATAGGGGCGTGTCACCCGTCAGATCAAGGATAATGTCGCAATGAGAGATGGCGCCATCGCGGGCATCCGTGAGCGCTGGTGTTCCGCGCCCACCGAGAGTGCTTTGCTGAAACGCCTTGATCTTAACTTCGAATTGACCAATGGTACCAGATGCTTGGTGTAGATGCCCTACGACAAAATCAAACGCTGAAGTAGGCTCCACTACGCTACCTGCCACAAGCAAAATCGTCACAGACAGCGTGTCGGTAAGCTTGTCGGCTGCGGCCATAGCGACCTCTTGCGGGCCAATGATCAGGCACGTGCCTTCGGACACGACGTCTATGGATTTGTAGGATGGAGCAGGGAGCGCGGCGTCGGCGATTAGTGCCGCCATTTTGGCTGTTGTGGATGCTTTGTCATCTGTCCAGCCCGCGCGGTCACGGATGTCGACAAATTGAGGCTGCTCCGCATCAAGTTCTTCCGCGAGCTCGGAAAAGCGGTGCGCCTCTTGGGCGCAGGCGATTGTGACGTCGCCCGCTTGTATGGCTTTTGCGGCGACGTCTATTTGGGTTGTGCAAAGGCTGGAATAACAGCCAGAGCACGCCGCATCAGTCGCCGCTGACAAGCGAGTGGCATCGACGGTTTGCGAACCAAGGCAATCACATAGAAGTAATGTTTTTGACATGCGCTCTCCCGATCTGCCGCTGCACTCTACCGTTGCACAGGTAGTCAGCATTTTTACGGACAGTAAACTTGTTTTTCGATTTGGTAACGGGAATTGACCATTTGCAAGCGCAGCATTTTGACTATTTTTCAGCACCTTTTGTGGGCTTTGGGCTGCCGAATGCCTTTAAAGTAAGGCCGCAGCTCATTTTTCGGCTTTGCGGCAATTTTTTTTTTTGTACCTTTCGGGAATTTTATTCCTTTGAAATCGCGGCGAACTGGTAAAGAATAGTTACAGAAGAAGCGGATTCGAAGGATCGTCGGTTGGCAGTTAAGTACCCTAATTCACAAAGCATCCCTGTAGGGGTTGTGGTGAAGCGCACACCCGGTGTGACGCGCTGGGCTAAGTATGCTTGGAGGGCTTCTGCGATTTTACCTGGCGCGGGCAAGGCTGACTGGAAAGTTTTGCGGACTGAAGGCGACGTGACCGAGTTTCATGCAGCGACCTTGCCGTTGACGCTTTATGTGTCGGATGCCGAGGCCTATGCGCATGAGTTGATGACGCGAGAGCCGTCGGTTTACGCTGTGCTGCGCCAGAATGAGGATGCAAATGACCTACCTTGGAAGGTCGCACTTGTCACAGCGTCCCCTTACGAGGCGCAAGACTATTGCGACTCTGCCGAGGAATTGGTCGAGAAAATTCCAATGCCTGATGGGTTGCATGCTTGGATCGCTGATTTCGTCGAGACCTATTACGAGGAAGAAGCGTTTGTGAAACGCCGTCGCGATAAGTCGCGGACTGATCGGGTCGAGGATGGCATTGGTGATGAACGGATTAAGCAAGTAAGCGATGTGTATCGCGCACCTCGCCGCAGGGAGGTCATAAATTGAGTGATATACTTCCTTCGTGGTCACGCAGACGTGCCGCTGTTGCTTCTGAAGCGAAAGCCGAAGCCTTGGCTACTGAGCAGGCTTTGTTGAAAAAAGAGCACGCTGAACTTAGTGAAAAATCTGACGAAGATATTTTAGAGGCTTTGGGCCTACCTGATCCAGACAGCCTTGTGCAAGGCGATGATTTTAAGGTGTTTTTATCGAAGGCAGTGCCTGCACATTTGCGCAAGCGCGCCTTGCGGACCCTGTGGCGCAGCAATCCAGTTTTGGCCTGCGTTGATGGGCTTAATGACTATGACGACGATTATCTGACGGGCAGTTTTGGCCAAGATCCGATTAAGACGACCTATCAGGTTGGCAAGGGGATGCTAGCTCATTTGCTTGAGGTTGAGCGCCAGAAAGAGGCTGCGTTGACACCCGACGCTATTGAGGAAGTGGTCGCTGAGCCTGAGTGCCAGACACCAGAAGATGATGCCTATGTCGCCGTTGTCGAGGACGCGCCAGAGCCGATGGAAGAGCCGATGCCAACACCACGACGTATGCAATTTCAATTTGAGGGAGACCTCGCATGAATGTTGTAGCTCCCGTTTCTGAGGTAACCCAAGAAGACAGGCTGCGCGCCGATTTGTATAATTACCTAGGCCTGATGCTGGTCGGGTCGCCCGATCAAATGCTTTTGGATCAAACCGCTGTATTAACGGGTGACGACACGCCGCTGGGGCAGGCTATCCAAGGGCTTGCACGGGTGGCGAAAGTGTCAAAGCCTAAGGCCGTGCAAACGGAATATAACGCGCTGTTTATCGGGCTTGGTCGTGGGGAATTGCTCCCCTATGCGAGCTACTATCTTACGGGATTTCTGAACGAAAAACCCTTGGCAAATCTGCGTGCGACAATGGCGAATTTTGGTATGACCCGTGCGGATGACATCTTTGAGCCGGAAGACAACATTGCGTCATTGATGGAAATGATGGCGGGGATGATTATTGGCCGCTTTGGCCGCACGGCTACTGTCGCCGAGCAAGCCGAGTTCTTTGGAGCGCATATTGGCACTTGGGCGAAACACTATTTTAACGATTTAAAGGCGGCAAAGTCATCGGTGCTTTATGCATCGATTGGCGCAGTTGGTGCCGCCTTTATGGATATTGAGCGCGAAGCATTTCGCATGACGGCAATCTGACTGGTTTGCCAAGAAACCGGCAAGGATGCTTGCCAAACATGGAAGGGGAGACATCCCATGAGCGATAAGACCGAAGGTACAAGCCGCCGCAATTTCCTAAAACTGGCAGGCACCGCCGCACCAGCGGCAATTGCAGTTGCGGCAGGTGGCGCCACGCAGGCTGCAGCACAGCCAGTGGATTTGTCATCCGACAAGATGCAAGACACCGAACACACACGGGCCTATCTGGCCAGCGCACGCTTCTAGGGTTTCAATCACACCCTAGTGGGTACGGTCGTGGATGACCGAACCTCGTGGGTTTCAGAGTTTTTCCAGCACCGCTGGATCAGGGAGGAAGACAATGCTCAGGAAAAAGACCAACGGGTATACACGTAGATCAGGCCGCACGCCGATCTTGGTGAATAAAGCTTCAAACGGTATTGACCGTCGCGGTTTCTTGCGCGGCTCGGGGCTTGCGATTGGCGGGCTTGCCGCGATTGCGGGCACGGGTGGCACGGTCACACAGGCGACGGCGCAATCTGCCGCGACGCGCGCAATTGAGACGATCAAATCGGTTTGCACCCACTGTTCAGTCGGCTGTTCGGTTATTGCCGAAGTCGATAATGGCGTTTGGGTTGGACAGGAGCCAGCATGGGATAGCCCGTTTAACCTTGGTGCGCATTGCGCGAAAGGTGCGGCAGTCCGCGAGCACGCCCACGGCGAGCGTCGCCTCAAGTATCCAATGAAAAAAGAAAATGGCGAATGGGTCCGTATCAGCTGGGAACAGGCGATCAACGAGATCGGCGACGGCATGATGAAAATCCGCGAAGAAAGTGGCCCAGATTCCGTTTACTGGCTCGGCTCCGCTAAGAGTAACAACGAGCAGGCCTATCTGTTCCGCAAGTTTGCAGCGTATTGGGGCACAAACAACGTCGACCACCAAGCCCGCATCTGCCACTCAACGACTGTTGCTGGTGTAGCAAACACATGGGGCTACGGCGCCATGACCAACAGCTACAACGACATCCATAACTCCAAGGCGATCTTCCTGATTGGCGGCAACCCAGCCGAGGCGCACCCTGTGTCCTTGCTGCACATGCTCAAGGCCAAGGAAGAGAACAACGCGCCGCTGATCGTCTGTGACCCACGCTTCACGCGCACTGCCGCCCATGCTGACGAATACGTCCGCTTCCGCCCCGGCTCTGACGTGGCGCTGGTGTGGGGTATTTTGTGGCATATCTTTGAAAACGGCTGGGAAGATCAAGAGTTCATCCGCACTCGCGTTTGGGGCATGGACGAGATCCGCGCGGAAGTGAAAAAGTGGACACCAGAAGAGGTCGAGCGCGTCACAGGTGCGCCTGGCTCTCAGTTGGAGCGCGTTGCCCGCACATTGGCCAACAACCGCCCTGGCACTGTAATTTGGTGTATGGGTGGCACGCAGCACACCAACGGTAACAACAATACCCGCGCCTACTGCATCCTCCAGCTTGCTCTTGGCAACATGGGCACTGCGGGCGGCGGAACTAATATTTTCCGTGGCCACGACAACGTGCAGGGTGCAACCGACCTTGGCGTTCTGGCCGATACATTGCCCGGCTACTACGGCTTGGCGGCTGGTTCATGGGCGCATTGGGCGCGCGTTTGGGAAGAGGATCTCGATTGGCTCAAGGGGCGGTTCTCCCCCGAGGTTGTCGGCGAAACGCCGATGATGAACCTCACCGGTATCCCTGTGAGCCGTTGGATTGACGGCGTGCTGGAGGATGCCGATAACATCGACCAACCTGATAACGTACGGGCAATGGTTTTGTGGGGTCACGCGCCAAACTCGCAGACCCGTCAGAAAGAGATGAAGACGGCGATGGAAAAGCTCGACATGCTTGTCGTGGTCGACCCATATCCGACTGTGTCTGCGGTTCTTCAGGACCGCACCGACGGCGTGTATTTGCTGCCTGCAACGACGCAGTTTGAAACGCGCGGTTCTGTGACTGCGTCCAACCGGTCCCTTCAGTGGCGCGATAAAGTGGTTGAGCCACTCTTTGAATCGCTGCCCGACCATACAATCATTTATAAGTTCGCGACCAAGTTCGGATTTGCTGACCGCATGTTCCGCAAAATTGGTATGGACAGCGAAGAAGAGCCAAACATCGAGGATGTCACACGCGAATTCAACCGCGGGATGTGGACGGTTGGCTATACGGGCCAGAGCCCTGAGCGCCTCAAGTTGCACATGGCCAACCAGCACACATTTGATCGCACAACGCTCCGCGCGGTTGGAGGACCCGCTGATGGCGATTTCTACGGTCTGCCATGGCCATGCTGGGGCACCCCTGAGATGAACCACCCTGGTTCGGCGAACCTTTATGATATGTCGCTGGCGGTCAAAGATGGCGGTTTGCCATTCCGTGCCCGCTACGGTGTAGAGCGCAATGGTGAAAACCTTCTGGCTGAAGGTGTATTTACACCGGGTTCCGAGATCGAGGACGGCTATCCAGAGTTCACCATGCAGATGCTGATCGATCTTGGATGGGATGGTGACCTGACCGCAGGAGAGCGGGCGTCCATCGAAAAAGTTGCGGGTGCGCCTGACAAGCTTGGCGGCGTGAACTGGAAAACCGACCTTTCCGGCGGTATCCAGCGCGTGTCGATTGCCCACGGATGTGCGCCATATGGCAACGCCAAAGCGCGTGCCGTAGTCTGGACCTTCCCTGATCCCGTGCCAATCCACCGCGAGCCGCTTTACACAAACCGTCGCGATCTGGTGGCCGACTATCCAACTTATGAGGATAAGAAGTTCTGGCGCGTCCCAACCATGTATAAGTCCATTCAGGATAAGGATTTCTCAACCGATTATCCGATCATCCTGACGTCTGGCCGCTTGGTGGAATATGAAGGGGGCGGCGATGAGACTCGCTCCAACCCTTGGCTTGCCGAATTGCAGCAAGACATGTTCGTCGAGATCAATACACGTGACGCCAATAACTTGGGCGTGCGTGATGGGGCGCAAGTCTGGGTCGAAGGCCCAGAGGGCGGCAAGGTCAAGGTGATGGCGATGGTCACTGAACGGGTCGGCGAGGGCGTTGCCTTCATGCCGTTCCACTTTGGTGGTCACATGGAAGGCGTCGATCTGCGGGATAAATATCCTGAAGGCGCCGATCCTATCGTCTTGGGTGAATCCACCAACACCGCACAAACATATGGCTATGATAGCGTAACCCAGATGCAAGAGACGAAAGCTACTCTTTGCAAAATCTGGACAGCTTAAGGGAGAAGTAGAATGGCTAGAGCAAAATTTCTCGTAGACGCTGAACGCTGCATCGAATGTAACGCCTGCGTCACCGCTTGTAAAAACGAGCACGAGGTGCCTTGGGGCATCAACCGCCGTAAAGTTGTGACGATCAATGACGGCAAACCGGGTGAACGCTCGATCTCGGTGGCGTGCATGCATTGTTCGGACGCGCCTTGTATGGCGGTCTGCCCGACCGACTGTTTCTACCAAACAGAAGAAGGCATCGTGTTGCACTCCAAGGACCTGTGCATCGGCTGTGGTTACTGCTTCTATGCATGCCCATTCGGCGCGCCGCAGTATCCGCAGGCTGGCAACTTTGGCTCGCGCGGCAAGATGGACAAATGCACATTCTGTGCAGGCGGCCCAGAGGAGAACAACTCCACTGCCGAGTTCCAGAAGTATGGCCGCAACCGCATCGCAGAAGGCAAACTGCCAATCTGCGCGGAAATGTGCGCGACCAAGGCCCTGCTTGCTGGCGATGGCGATGAAGTGTCGAGCATCTACCGTGAGCGCGTTGTTGCCCGTGGTTTCGGGTCTGGCGCATGGGGCTGGGGCACAGCCTACAGCCAAAAAGGCGAGTAAAAATCGTTTTTTAGACATCAAGACTGGGCAGTCCCGCGCGGGCTGCCCTTCATGACACCGAATATAAGGACGTTTTGATGATCCGTTTTCTGAGCCTTATTGCTATTATCGTGACGTTCGCGGCATCTGCGTCGGCCCAAGAGGCTGCTGGCGAGAGCCGTGCCTCGACTGGGGGCGCCCAGACGCTTGCTGATATTCTTGAACGGCAAGAAGGGCTGAAAGTTGACGAAACTTTCCGCAGCGAGGCAACGGGTAATCCTGATGCGGCAGCTCCCATCACCAATCAGCTGGGCACGCTTGGCGGTGCATCTGACCCTGAACTTTGGCGCGCTTATCGCTTTGGCTCTGCAGATATTTCCACCCAAAGCCGTGGCCCAGCGGCAACGACTGTGATCCAAGACGGCGGAATGTGGTGGCTTGAGTTCCGCGAGGATACACTTCTGACGATTGCAGTTTACCTGCTAGGCGGGACTTTTCTGGCGCTCGCACTATTCTATTTAGTGCGTGGGAAAATCCGGATCGGTGGTCAAAAGACGGGCCGCACAATTACGCGTTTTAAGGCCTTTGAACGTTTCGGTCATTGGCTTTTGGCCTCGTCGTTTATTGTGCTGGGGATCACGGGTCTATTCTCTCTCTTCGGGCGCAAGGTTCTAATTCCGCTTTTTGGCCACGAAACATTCTCTTTCATCGCCGTGGGTAGCAAGTGGGTGCATAATAACATCGCTTGGGCCTTCATTATCGCGCTCATTATCATCTTTTTTGCATGGGTCGTTCACAACTTGCCTGATCGGACAGACTTGCGTTGGCTTGCCAAAGCAGGCGGCCTTTTTGGCGGGGAGCACCCCCCTGCAAAGAAGTTCAACGCTGGCCAGAAACTGATATTCTGGGCGGTCATTGTTTTGGGCGGTTCAATTTCGGTATCTGGCTTATCGCTGCTGTTCCCATTTGAATATAACCTATTCGGGCACACGTTCTCGACACTCAATAGCTGGGGAGTTCCCGGCTGGTTTGGGGCCTCGGACTTGCCCTTCCCTCTACAGCCTCAGGAAGAGATGCAATACGCGCAGCTCTGGCACGCATTGGTCAGTTTGATCCTGACGGCCATAATCTTTGCACATATCTATCTCGGCTCGGTCGGCATGGAAGGCGCGTTTGACGCAATGGGGAAAGGTGAAGTTGAGGAGCAATGGGCCCGCGAACACCACAGTCTTTGGGTTCAGGATGTTTTAGGACCTGACGATAACGAAAAGGAGAAGGTTTAAAATGAAACCGTTTATTCTGGCCATTTTTGCGCTTGTCGTCATTTCGTTCGGTGCAAACCAAATCTTGTTGAATAGTGGGTTTTCGAGCGCGGACGCAGGCACTTCACATGAGAATGTAAGGCTTTCCAACTAAGACCGCGCATTTCAAGTTTGCTGAAAAGAATGGGGGCCAACAATGGCCCCCATTAGTCGATATAATCTTAGTTGCGGGCAATCATCAGAATTTTCCCGATGCCGTTTTCAGCGGCGCCCTGAAAGTCGATGGTGATGCTATCACCTGCCGCGAGGCCGTCAGACAATACTAAATCAGCAGCGATTGTCCAGATCGTCTTGTCATCCAGAACAATGATATGATCGACACGATCAAACGCGAGGATGGTGGCTACCACCTGATCTGTGAATGCAGGGACGGTTGAGAAAATAAGTGCTAGAACGGCGAGAATAACGCGCATTTGGTGATCCTCCATATTTGACTTTAGCCATTATCATTTCCCGATGAGTTGCAATCACTATTAGTATTGCGTAGAATTTTGGCTTGAGCTGAGAAAGCCGTGTCGAGGTTTGCGCGACCACGACGCCAAGTTGGCCGTCCGCCAAAAAGGGTATATCAGGGTTTGGAACAGGTATTTTTGCTGTGTTTATCGTGGGCTTAAGTCATGACAACGAATGACCCAACTTCTCTCGACAGAGGTGGTCCTAGATTTTAGACCAGTTTGCAGCCTTGTTAAGATGTATCAGGGTTTCATTTAGGCTGCTAATCT